>JAEEGF011201565.1_pt1 | contig 50056 bp, 40 predicted proteins | sample 9134171 | NCBI WGS metagenome assembly JAEEGF01 (sample SAMN16246542, study PRJNA631951) | gut metagenome | biome: gut microbiome; feature: rumen; material: AP-attached | host: Bos | place: Iran: Karaj | collected 2018-10
CGGACGCCGCCCCCTACGGCCTGTCGGTTACTTGTCACTTGTCACTTGCGGTAACCCTCGGGGCGTCGCGGACGCCGCCCCCTACGGCCTGTCGGTTACTTGTCACTTGTCTCTTGCGGTAACCCTCGGGGCGTCGCGGACGCCGCCCCCTACGGCCTGTCGGTTACTTATTACTTATTACTTATTACCTATTACCTATTACTTGTCCAGATTCTGACTTCGGGTTCCAGCTCGATGCCGGAGTTTTCCCGCACACGGGATTGGACCTGGGCGATCAAGGCCGTCACGTCGGCGCTTGTGGCGCGGCCCAGGTTGACGACGAAGCCGGAGTGCTTCTCGGACACGGCGGCGTCGCCCACCCGGAAGCCCTTGAGGCCCGCCTCCTGAATCAGAGCCGCGGCGTAGCCCCCCACGGGGCGCTTGAAGGTGGAGCCCGCCGAGGGCAGCTCCAGGGGCTGGGATGCCTTGCGCTTTTCCATCAGCTCCCGCATCCGGGCCCGGATCTCCTCCGGATCCCCCGGGGTCAGCCGGAAGATCCCGGAGACGATGACGCCCTCCAGGGCCATGAAGGCGCTGTGCCGGTAGCCCAGCTCCATGGCCGGGGCGTCGAAGCGCCGCAGCTCCCCTTCCGGGGTGAGAAAGGCCGCAGCTACGGCCACCTGCACCAGCTCGCCGCCGTAGGCGCCGGCGTTCATATAGAGGCCGCCTCCCACAGTGCCGGGGATGCCGTGGGCAAATTCCAGGCCCGTGAGGCCGTGCTGCTGGGCAAACACCGCCAGCCGGGCCAGGGGCACCCCCGCCCCAGCGGTGATCTCGTTTTCGCCGGTCATACGCAGCCCATCCAGGCCCCGGGTGGAGATCACCACCCCGGGCACGCCTTCGTCAGGGGCCAGGATATTCGTCCCGCCGCCCAGGATCCGGGGCCGGATGCCCCGGGCCTTGCAGGCCGCCAGCACGGCGGTCAATTCCGCCTCCGTCCGGGGACATGCCATCACTTCGGCGGGCCCGCCGATGCGGAAGGAGGTATGGGCGGACAGGGGCTCGCCGGCGCGCAGCTCCACGCCGGGCAGGGCGGCAGTCAATTCTTCAAGCAGGGTTTCAGCCATGCAAGCACGCAACCTTTCCAAGTGCTCCGGGGCAACACACGGCCCCGGGCGTTTTCAATGTATTATAGCACAACAGGGACGGATTTGCAAAGATTATTTCTTTGCGAAATAAAGAAAATCATGATATAATAATTGAGAAGTGAAAAGTGAGAATTGAGAATAACCGGTCATCCGCAGCCCCCAATTCTCAATTCTCAATTCTCAATTCCCAATTCCCACTTTCCCGGAGGTTTCCATGAAGATCATCATGCTCAACAAGCCCGCGGGCTATCTCACCGCCCGATCCGACCGCACCCGGCCCACGGTGATGGAGCTGCTGCCGGAGGCGCTGCAGGGGCTACATCCCATCGGGCGGCTGGACATGGACACGGAGGGACTGCTCCTGCTCACCGACGACGGAAGGCTGGATCCGCTGCTGCTGCGGCCGGAGGCCCATGTGGAGAAGCTGTACTTTTTCCGGGCCTTCGGGCGGCTGGAGGAGGCGGATTTCGCCCACATGGCCGCCGGGGTGATCCTGGAGGGGACGGGGGTCACTTCCCTGCCCGCCCGGGCCTGGCTGGAGGGCTACGCCACCATCGGCCAGCGAGAGGCCCTGCTGCCGCCCAAGAAGCACAACCACCTGATGAAGAACCCCGGCCGCCCCGTCACCGAGGGCTGGATCGCCGTGCGGGAGGGCCGGAAGCACCAGGTCAAGCTCATGGTCAAGGCCGTGGGCGGACACGTATTCAGCCTGAAACGGGTGGCCTTCGGGACGCTGCGCCTGGACCCCGATTTACTGCCAGGCCAGTTCCGCGAGCTCACACAGGATGAAATAACGGCGCTGCTGGGCCGCGACGATTTGAGGAATGCATAATGCATAGTGCATAATGCATAATTTGGGGAACGTGGAAACGGGACCCTTGCACCGTGGCGCACAGTGTGCGCCGCTACGGATGGCAGGCTCTATAAACCCTGAACGCAAAAAGAAGCAACAGGCCCCTTGCGGGGGTGCCTGCTGCTTCTTCTTTTCCGGATTCAGTCGAACAAGAGCCCGAAGTAGTCCAGGCCCAGGACGGAGTAGGCGTAGTTCAGCTTATTGCTGACGCTGCGGCGGATCCGGTTGAGATAGTCCTCCGTGACCTCCGTGCCCTCCGCGGGGGTGAACTCCGTGCCGGAGCTCAGAGAGGCGTCCCAGCTGCCCTTGTCGGTCTTCCAGCTGTGATCCGGCCAGAAGACGATGGGCTCCGCGTCGGAGAACACGTCGCGGCCCGAATAGAGCCGGGAATCCCACTCCACGCCGAAAAGGTTGCACAGGGTGGGGACAATGTCCAGGCTGAAGGTGGGGCTGTCGATCCGCAGATCCATCCCCTCCAGGCAGCCGCTCCACATGATGAGGCAGTTGTGATCCCGCTGGAAGCAGTTGGTGACCTCATAGCCGAAGTACTCGGACAGGTAGTCCTTATCGGTGTACCAGGCGTCGCTCTTTTCCAGGCAGTAGGGGTAGTGGTCGGCGGTGAGCACCACCAGGGTATCGTCGGCGATGCCGGCGGCCTCCAGCTGGGCCAGCAGAGACTCCATGGCGTACTCCACCTCCAGGTTGCAGGCGATGTAGGCCTTGATGGTGTCGGAGCAGTCCAGGCCCTGCACCTCGTCCTGATGGCGGGCGGACTGCCGGTTGCCGCCCCAGGAATAGGCGCCGTGGCCGGAGACCGTCATATAATATACGCTGAAGGGCCGGTGGTCGATATACTGGGGCACCGTGAAGTCGATCATCTCCAGGTCGCTTTCTGGCCAGACGTCGGTGACCTCCATGCCGTTGCCCACGCCGATGAACTTTTCATAGCCCAAGTTCTCGTGGGTCTCGTCCCGGTCGTAGTAGGTGTAGTCGTGGTTGTGATAGGCCCGGGTGAAATAGCCCAGATCCTTGAGCTTATTGCCGATGGTGACGCTCATGTTCCGGCCGATGGTGTTGGTGATGGAGCGCACGCCCCGGGCCGGGTCGATGCCGGTCATGACGGAGAACTCGCCGGAGGAGGTGGAGCCGCCCCAGGCGGGCTGATAATAGTCGGTGAACTGGATGCCCTTGGTCATCATGCGGTAGAGGGTCGGGGTCAGCTCCGGGGTGATGAACTCCTTGGAGAAGGCCTCGCAGGTGATCAGGATCAGATTCTTGCCCTTGAACATTCCCGTCATATCGTTGGTTTTGGAGGGGGTCAGAGAGCTGAGGTATCTGGAGATATTCACCACTGTGTCGTCGTTGGAATTCTCAATGAGCCGGTCGAAGTCCAGATCCATCATCTGATAGGTGTACGCCGGCTTGGGAGGCTCGGTGGACTCCGGGGGCACCGTCTCGCCGTTGGGATCGGTCTGGGAGGGCAGGGACTCGGTATTCGCCGAGTCGGAGACGGCGGTGGAATCCGTGGAAACGAACCTGGACTCGGGAATATCAAATTCGCCGCCGTTGCCGCCGCTCTTGAGGATATCCAGCGCAAAGCCCATGGGCAGGCCGAAGCCGTGCACCGCGTCGGTGAAATTGTACTCCTTGCCCATCCGCTTCCGATCCGGAGAGAAGACCAGGCCGAAAAGCAGGCCCACCACCAGCAGGATCGCGCCGCCGGCCGCCAGATAGCGCCGCACGCCCCGGGTCAGGATCCGGCGGAGCTTCAGATAGCGGTTGGCCAGGAACCAGCCCACCACAGGCAGGGCAAAGAGCAGGATGCGCCAGATGTTCTTCAGCAGCAGATCAACGGTGCGATCCTTGAAATCCTCATGCCCGGCGTTGCCCGCGCCGGTGAGCATTCCCTCCAGGGTGTAGAAATTCTGGAAGGAATCCAGGATGAAATACTCCGCCAGGTACAGCACGGCCCAGAGAATCACCACTGCCAGGGCGAAGATCCTCTGATACTTCCGCCGCTTTGTCACCGTGCCCAGCAGCGCGGAGAACATGGCAAAGGAAAGGGAAAGCAGGGTCAGAGTCAAAAAACGGCCGACGGAGAAGCGATCCTCCGTCCAGATATGGAAGCAAAGGACGTAAAACAGCAGGCTGCAGAACACCAGCACCCAAGGCGGCAGAGGCCCGGAACGGCGCCCCTTGGGCCGATCCGGCCGAAGGGGGCTCTGCTCGCCCTGCTGCTCGTTCTGCTGCCCGCCGGGCTGCTCGTTCTGCTCCAGGACATCTTGATCAAAATTCCATTCCACAGAAGGGTTCCTCCCATTGGATCAGGTCTAATTATGCATTCTGCATTCTGCATCATGCATTGTGGGAAATCACATCGCGCTGCGGACGTTCACGGGATCCGGGGATTCGATGCGGGTGATGTCCGCGCCCAGGCCCCGGAGCTTTTCGATCATGCACTCGTAGCCCCGTTCGATGTATTGGACGTCCTCCACCGTGGTGGTGCCGTCCGCCACCAGACCGGCGATCACCATGGCCGCGCCGGCCCGCAGGTCGCAGGCCTTCACCGCGCAGCCGTGGAGCTGCTCCACGCCCTCCACCACGGCCACCTTCGTCTCCACGTTGATCCGCGCGCCCATGCGGTTGAGCTCGGCGCAGTAGCGGAAGCGGGTGTCGTAGATGCCCTCGGTGATGATGCTGGTGCCCTTGGCAATGGCCATGCAGACGGCCACCTGGGACTGCATATCCGTGGGGAAGCCGGGATACGGCAGGGTCTTCACGTTGGCCCGGCGCAGCCGGCCCGTGCGGATGACGCAGATGGCGTCTTCATACTCGGTGATGCGGGCGCCCATCTCACGCAGCTTGGCTGTGATGGCCTCCAGGTGCTTGGGGATGACGTTCTGGATCAGCACGTCTCCGCCTGCGGCAGCCGCAGCGGCCATATAGGTGCCTGCCTCGATCTGGTCGGGGATGATGGAATAGGAACCGCCGTGGAGGGACTTGACCCCGCGAATGCGGATCACGTCGGTGCCCGCGCCGGAGATCCGGGCGCCCATGGCGTTGAGGAAGTTGGCCAGGTCCACGATGTGGGGTTCCTTGGCGGCGCTTTCGATGTAGGTGGTGCCGGAAGCCAGCACGGCCCCCAGCATAATGTTCATGGTGGCGCCTACGCTGACCACGTCCAGGCTGATCCGGGCGCCCTGCAGGCCCTCGGCAGGGGCCTTGGCGATCACATAGCCGCCGGAGAGCTCCACGTCCGCCCCAAGGGCCTCAAAGCCCTTGATGTGCTGGTCGATGGGCCGGGGGCCGAAGTTGCAGCCGCCGGGCAGGGCCACAGAGGCGTGGCCGAAGCGGCCCAGCTGGGCGCCGATCAGATAGTAGGACGCACGGATGCGGCGCACCAGGTCGATGGGCGCAACAGCGTCCCGCACCCGGGTGCAGTCGATCTCCAGGGTGCTGAAGCTCAAACGGCGGATGGAGGCTCCCATCTCGCTGAGGATCTGTAAAAGCAGACGGATATCGGAGATATCCGGAACATTCTCGATCCGGCAAACGCCCTTCACCAAAAGGGTGGCGGGCAGGATGCCCACTGCGGCGTTCTTGGCCCCGGAGATCATCACTCTGCCGCTGAGGGGTTTGCCGCCGTGGATCACGTATTTTATCATAAAATCAGAACTCCTTTCGGAATTTCGGATGCAGTTCTGCAACTTAACTTTTGTATTCTACCACAAAATATTGGATTTGTAAAGCAGTTTTTCACTACCGCTGCGCAGGCACCGAAAAAACGGGCTTGCAAGCACGGGCAAAATGATGTAGAATGCAGGCAAAGAAAGGAGCCTTCCCATGAAAGAGATCACCATTACGAGCAACGACGCCGGACAGCGGCTGGATCGCTTTCTGGCCAAGAGCGTCCCCCTGCTCCCCGCCTCCCTGGCGCAAAAATACATCCGCCTCAAGCGGATCAAGCTGGACGGCAAACGGGCCGAGCGGGACACCCGGCTCTGCGCCGGCAACGTGCTGCAGCTGTACATCAACGACGAGTTCTTCGACACCCCCAAGCCGGAAAACGCCTATCTCACCGTCACGGCCCCCAAGCTGAACATCGTCTACGAGGACGAGAATCTGATCCTGGTGGACAAGAAGCCCGGGGTGGCCGTCCACCCCCACGACGGGGCCGAGTACGGCAAGACCCTCATCGACCACATCCAGGCCTACCTCTACGCCAAGGGGGAATGGAAGCCCCGGCAGGAGCACAGCTTCGCTCCCGCCCTCTGCAACCGGATCGACCGGAACACCGGGGGCATCGTCATCGCCGCCAAGACCGCCGAGGCCCTGCGGGTGCTGAACCAGAAGATCAAGGACCGGGAGCTGGAAAAGCGCTACCTCTGCGTGGTCCACGGCACCCCCAAGCCCCGGGAGGGCAGGCTGGAGGGTTACATCTTCAAGGACGCCAAGCAGAACCGGGTCTACGTGACCCCAAAGCCCCAGCCCGGAGCCAAGACCGCCGTGACCCTCTACCGCACCCTGGAGACCAGGGACGGGCTTTCCCTGGTGGAGTGCGAGCTGATCACCGGCCGGACCCACCAGATCCGGGCCATGATGGCCGCCAACGGGACTCCCCTGCTGGGGGACGGGAAGTACGGCAAGCTGGACAAGCGCTACGACCGGAAGTACCAGGCCCTCTATTCCTACAAGCTGAAATTCGCCTTCACCACCGACGCAGGCGCTCTGGCCTACCTGGACGGGAAGGAGTTCGTAGTAGACCGAGTGGACTTTGTGGAGGAGTTTTTCCCATAATCAGTTTACGAAATAGATTGTGTATATTTCTGATGAATAAAAGATTTGCACACAATCCACATGGTTTTCCACAGCCTGCGGAGCCTGTTTTCAACAGGCCCCGCGGTTTTTTTCCCCGGGGGCGTGGAAAACCCGCAATCGAAGCAGCCGCCCGGGGAAATATCTGAAAAAGGTTGACATAACGACATTTTCCGGGATAACATAACACGCTTTTGCCCCCCATTTCCGGGAAATTCTTGCAAAAATGCGGGAAATGTGGTAAAATAAAAGGGTTGAAAAACACGGAAAGGCGGTTGTCTTTATGGAAAAGAAAATCGTGAAGATCGTACTCACCGGCGGCCCCGCGGCGGGCAAGACCACACTGATCTCCCGGATCCTCAAGGAATTCAAGCAGGACGACGGCTGGCGGGTCATCACCATTCCGGAGACGGCCACCGATCTGATCACCGGCTTCGGCATCAAGCCCTTCGGCAACTGCCTGTCCATGCTGGAATTCCAGGACTACGTGGTGGCCGATCAGCTCCACAAGGAGAAGCTGGCCCTGAAGGCCGCGGAGGCGGTGCCGGATCCCAAGGTGCTGGTGGTCTACGACCGGGCCATCCTGGACGACAAGGCCTACATCACCGATGAGGAATTCGAGCAGGTGATCTCCAAATTCGGCCTCGACACCCAGACCGCCATGGCCAAATACGACGCGGTGATCCACCTGGTCACCTGCGCCAAGGGGGCGGAATTTGCCTACAATCTGGGCAACGCCGCCCGGACGGAGAGTCTGGAGCACGCCGTGGAGATGGACGACCGCACCCTGCGGGCCTGGAGCACCCATCCCAATCTGAAGATTGTGGACAACGAGGTGAATTTCGAACGGAAGATGGATCGGGCCGTGCGGGAGATCTTCCGCATCGTGGGCCGACCGGAGCCCATGGACAAGAAGCATAAGTATCTGATCGCCATGCCGGACATGAACCGGCTGGTGGTGAATTACGGGGCGGTGCCCTTCGAAATGACCCAGAACTATCTGGTGGTCACGAATCCGCGGATCGAGCGCCGCATCCGCAAGCAGAAGAACGGCTCGGACTACCTCTTCTTCTACACCGAGAAGCACCTGATGGAGGACGGGACCAAGTGGGACACCGAACGGCCCATCTCCTCCAAGGAGTACAAAAAATACCTTCTGGAGGCGGAGCCGGAGCTCCAGCCCGTCCACAAGGTCAAATACCGCTTCAATCTCGACCGGCAGCGCTTTGAGATCGACGTCTATCCCTTCTCCAAGGAGAAGGCCGTGATGTTCGCCTACGCCGGCAGCGACGACCGGGAGGTCACCCCGCCCGCGGAGGTCACCATCCTGCGGGAGGTCACCGGCGACCCGGAGTATAAGAACAAGACCCTGGCACGGCGACAGACGCTGTGAGGCGGGCGGTAGGCGCAATCGGCAGCAAGTAAAATAAGTAATAAGTGATAGGTAATAGGTAATAGGTGACGCGTAGGGACGGCACTCTGCCGTCCGCACCCCTGTAGGGGGCGGCGTCCGCGACGCCCCGAGTCTTTCCCGTTTCGATACGGTCGGGCTGTCGGGGACGCCAGCCCCTACGCCCCGCACGATGTGGTTTTTAATGAATACTGAAAATTGAATAACCGTCTAATGAATAATGTTGGAGTTTTTCAAATCGCGATTTGAAAAACACATTTATTATTCATTCTTAAGTCTTCAGTATTCATTATTCATTTCTTTCCCCTGGCCGCGGGGGGAACGGATTCTTCGCTTCGCCGCGAAGCAAGTCCTTTAGGGCGCTCAGAATGACAGGCGGGGGAGCCCGTAGGGACGGCACTCTGCCGTCCACACCCCGCACGGACGAACCCTACTGTAGTGCGGGCTATTAGACCGCCTTTTCCCCACACGCATCAGAAAATAGGCAATAGGAGACGGGTACGCGAGAGCTGCGTCGATCATCGTTCTCCTATTGCCTATTTAACTGTTGCCTATTGCCTAAAATCTTACTTCTTCCGGAAGGACTTGCAATCCGTGCACTGATCCTCGGTGGGGTTGTACTCGTGGGTGCCCACGGTGATCCGATCCAGGGAGCAGTAGTTCTCCCCGCCGCAGTGGTTGGCGCACTGCTGCACGGTGCAGGCGATGCAATGGTTGGCGTTGGCGCAGTTGTTCTTGGACTGAGTCATGTGAATGGCCTCCTTTGAAAAATAATGGGATACATAAACGCGAATCGCACAGCGGATGAATCCGCTGTGCGATTAGCTTAACCCGAAGGGCTTCGATTTATACTTTTTTCAAGAATTTGTCACGTTTTCCTCCCGCTCCGAGGGCTGGGGGGCGAAGGACGGCAGCTGCTCCGGCTGACGGAAGCGGCTGTAGGTGACGGTTTTGGTCTTGGGCACCACCAGGATCTGCCAGACCGTCCCCTCCTGCTCGATCTGATAGCAGAGCACCTCCCGCTCCCTGGCGTCCTGGGGCGGACGGAAGGAAGAGAGGTTCAGCGCCCGCACCCGGGCGGCCTCGGAGATGAACTGATTCTGGTCGTAGGTCCGCACAAGGGACTCGGCCAGGGCGCCCTCCTTCTCGTAGCGGGCATAGGAGGTCAGTTCTCCGCTGGGGTAGATCGGGTACAGGGACTTGCCGGAGACGCGGAAGTCCTGGGTGTCGAATTCTTCCCGGCAGGAGGCCAGGGTGTCGGTGTAGCTGCAGGGGATCTTCCCCACCGCTTGGGTCATGCTGAAGCTTGCCAGGAACACCAGCGCCGCGAAGGCAGCAGCCGGGATCAGAAAATGCAGGATGGGCTTGTCGCAGTTCAGCAGCATATACGACGCGCTGATCCAGGCCATCGCCACCGCGAACAGCAGCAGCGCCAGAAACAGCAGATTCTTCACCCCGGCCTGCCTCAGATCCGGGTAGAGATGGGGCCAATCCAGCAGCTGTTTACCGTGGTCGTACAGCAGCACCAGTGCCGCTATGATCAGCGCAGCGCCGACGACCCGTTTGATCCAGAGCTTCATGTTACTCGGAGATCTTTCTGGTCTCCAACAGCTTCTGCTTCAGCTGACCCTCGATCTTGCGGAGCTCGGCCTCGGCGTCGGCCCGCTTCTGGCGGCCCTCGGTCTGGATCTGCAGGACTTCGTCCAGGGTGGAGATCAGCTGCTGGTTGGTGTGCTGCAGGGTCTCGATGTCCACAATGGCCCGCTCGGACTCTTTGGCCGTCTCGATGGTGGCCATCTTCAGCTTATCGGCGTTCTTCTTCAGCAGATCATTGGTCATATCGGTCACCGCCTTCTGCGCTTCCAGCGCCTGCTGGCTGTGGGTCATGCCCAGGGCAAGCACCATCTGGCTCTTCCACAGGGGGATGGTGTTCACCAGGGAGGTCTGGATCTTCTCGGACATCAGGGTATCGTTGTTCTGCAGCAGACGGATCTGGGGGCCCATCTGGATGGAGACCATCCGGGTCAGCTCCAGGTCGTGCAGCTTCTTCTCGAAGCGCAGGCACATGGCGTCATAGTCGTTGGCCTTCTGGGCGTCCTCGGCCAGACCGGTCTGCTCCGCCTTGGCGCGCAGCTCCACCAGGGTGGTCGCCCGCTCCTGGGCCAGCTTCTCCTTGCCCGCCAGGATGTACATGGTGAGCTGCTTGTAGTAGTCCAGGTTTTTGTCGTACATCTGATCCAGGATCACCACGTCCTTCATCAGGGTGCGCTGGTGCTCCTCCAGCTCATGGGAGATCTTGTTGACGTTGACCTCGGCCTTGCTGTACTTGGCCTTGAGCGCCTCGATGCCGGTGCCGGCCTTCTTGAACAGGCCCAGCAGGCCCTTCTTTTCCTCGTCGGCGTTGAAGCCCTTCAGCTCCACCACCAGGGAGGAGATCATGTCGCCCACCTCGCCCAGATCCTTGGTGCGAACCGCGGCCAGAGCGGAGTCGGAGAAATCAGCCACATTCTTCTGGGCGCCGGCGCCGTATTCCAGAGAGAGGTTCGGGTTGGTGATGTCGATCTTCTGGGCAAAGTCATGGACGATCTTCTGCTCAGCCTCGGTGAGCATGGAATAGTCGGGGCCGGCCTCCGGTGCGGGGGGCTCGGGCTCCTTGGGCGTCAGCTCCAGGGAGGGGACAGGCTCAAACGCAGGCACTTCAGCCGCCTTTTCCGCCTCCTTGACGACGGTCTCTGCCTTGGCTTCCTCGGTGGCGAATTTCATTTCGGGAATGGGATCCATGTTTTATTTCCTCCTTCGTAGTATATGGATAGGCGAATGTTTACAATCCAACTATTCTATTTTACCGCAAAAGTCCCCATAAGTCAAGAATTGCGGCGTTGACTTCATGAGAAAAATTGGATATAATGTTGTGAAAGTACGCGGACGGCAGATAAGTGACGGCCCAAAGACGCAAGCGAACGCGCAGCGTGTCTGGCTGCCGGAACTTATGCAGAGCTGTGCCGTCCCTACGAACCCTGATCCTCGATCTCTGAACAACAGGAGGAAATAATTATGACCCTTCCCATTAAAACCGCCCCTTCCATTCTTTCCGCGGACTTTGTGAACCTGGAGCGGGACATCCGCGCCCTGGGCCCCGCGGGGGCCGATTACGTCCACGTGGACGTGATGGACGGGCACTTCGTGCCCAATATCACCATCGGCATTCCCGTGGTGGCCGCCATCAAGAAGATCTCTCCCCTGCCCCTGGACGTGCATCTGATGATCGCCCAGCCGGTCCGCTACGTGGAGGAGTTCTGCAAGGCCGGGGCCGACATCCTCACGGTCCACGTGGAGTCCGACATTCCCGCCAACATCCGCGCCGCCCTGGAGAAGACCCGGGCCCTGGGCGTCAAGGCCGCCGTTTCCGTCAAGCCCAACACCCGGGCCGAGGCGGTGCTGCCCTATCTGGAGCTCTGCGATCTGATCCTGGTCATGACCGTGGAGCCCGGCTTCGGCGGCCAGAGCTTCATGGCGGACATGATGCCCAAGCTCCGGACCATCCGGGGCTGGCTGGACGAGAAGAACCCCGGCTGCGAGCTGGAGGTGGACGGCGGCGTCAACGAAAAGACCGCCCGACTCTGCAAGGAGAACGGGGCCAACGTCCTGGTGGCAGGCAGCGCCTGGTTCAAGAGCCCCGACCCGGCGGCATTCAACCGGGCCATCAAGTCGTGACCGCAGATGTAGGGGGCGGCGTCCTCGACGCCCCGAGCCTCCCAAGTTCTGAAACGTCCGGGCCGTCGGGGACGCCGGCCCCTACGCATTCCCTTTGCCTGAACGTCCTCCACTGCGACCGGGACGTTCTCGTCTGCGAGAAGCCCGTGAACTGCCTTTCCGAGCCTGGGCCCGGCTGGAATCTGCCGGAGCTGGCTTCCGCTTGGCTGAGCAGCCGGGGCGAGGAGCCCACGGTCCGCACCGTCCACCGGCTGGACAAGGCCGTGGGCGGCCTCATGGTGCTGGCCCGCACCCAGGCTGCCGCCGCGTCGCTGATCGACCAGATCGCCGCCCGCACCGCGGAGAAGGAATACCTGGCCGTGCTCCGGGGCGTCCCCACCCGGGAGGAGGACACCCTGGAGGATCTGCTCTTCCACGACAGCCGCACCAACAAGACCTTCGTCGTCGACCGGCCCCGGAAGGGCGTCCGGGAGGCGAAGCTCTCCTACCGGGTGCTGGGCCGGGCCGGAACGCCGGAGCAGCCCTTGACCCTGGTGCGGGTGAAGCTCCACACGGGCCGCACCCACCAGATCCGGGCCCAATTCTCCCACCGGGGCCTTCCCCTGCTGGGGGACATCCGCTACGGCAGCAAGGCCCAACACGGCCCCGCGCTGTTTTCCTGCTTTCTGGCCTTCGACCACCCGAGCAGCGGGAAGCGGATGCAATTCGAGCTGCTGCCCAAGGGGGAGCCGTGGGAGCTGTTTGGAACGCAAAATGCAAAATGCAAAGTGCAAAATGAAGTGTCGAATGCATAATGCATAATGCACAATGCATAATTGAGCCCCAGCCCCGTAGGGAGCGATGCCCACATCGCTCCGGCGTTCGGTACGAACGCAATTTGCCGGAGGCAAATCCGACCGGGCCGCGACTACGAAAACGATACGTACAACTCACCCTGCCGGATCGTCCTGCCGGACGATTGTTTGCTTCGCAAACCGGACGAGCACTGCTCGCCCCTACGAACTCTGAACCCAAAAATTATGCATTATGCATTATGAATTATGAATTATAAGTCTTGCATCTTGCATTCTTCCAAAGGAGGTTCCCATGATCGACCAAACCATCGCCGCCCTTGTGGCTTACGCCCTTCAAAAGGGGCTGATCTCCGAAGACGACCGGGTATGGGCCGTCAACGCCCTGCTGGAACGGCTGCATCTGGACAGCTATGAGGCCACCGCGTCTGTGGAAATCCGGCCCGTCAACGAAATGCTGGACACCCTGACCGACTACGCCGTCTCCCAGGGGCTCTGCGGGGACGATCCGGTCTCCCGCGACCTCTTTGACACCGGGCTCATGGGCTGTCTGACCCCCCGGCCCTCCCAGGTGCGGCAGCAGTTCCGCGCCCTGCTGGCCGAGGATCCCAAGAAGGCCACCGACTGGTATTACGCCCTGAGCGGGGCCACAAACTACGTCCGCTGGGATCGCATCCGCCGGAACATGGTCTGGAAGGCCCCCACGGAATACGGGGAGCTGGATATCACCGTCAATCTGACCAAGCCCGAGAAGTCCACCACCACCGGCGCAGCCTTCCAGGCCGCCAGCAAGGCTGCGGCCTCTTACCCCAAGTGCCTGCTCTGCGTGGAGAACGAGGGCTACGCCGGCCGGTACAACCACCCCGCCCGGCAGAACCACCGGCCCGTCCCCTTCGTGCTGGACGGGGAGGAATGGTTCCTGCAATACTCCCCCTACGTCTACTACAACGAACACTGCATCGCCTTCTCCGGCAGGCACTACCCCATGGTGGTGGACGGCCACTCCCTGCGGCAGCTGCTGGACTTTGTAACGGTCTTCCCCCACTACTTCATGGGCTCCAACGCGGACCTGCCCATCGTGGGCGGCTCCATCTTCACCCACGCCCACTTCCAGGGCGGCCGCTACGACTTTGCCATGGCCAAGGCCCCCGTGGAAACGCCCCTGCGCTTCCAAGGCTTTGAGGAAATCCGGGCCGGGATCGTCAAATGGCCCATGAGCGTCATCCGCCTGCGGGGCGGGGATCGCACCCGGATCGCAGCGCTGGGGGAAAAGATCCTGAACTGTTGGCGGGGCTACAGCGACGAGGCCGCCTATATCTTCGCTGAGACCGAGGGCGTCCCCCACAACACCATCACCCCCATCGCCCGCCGCCGGGGCAGCGACTACGAGCTGGATCTGGTGCTGCGGAACAACATCACCACCCCGGAGCTGCCCCTGGGGGTCTACCATCCCCACCCGGAGCTGCACCACATCAAGAAGGAAAACATCGGCCTGATCGAGGTCATGGGCCTGGCCGTCCTGCCGCCCCGGCTGAAACGGGAGCTGGCAAGGCTGGCGGAGCTGCTGGTCTCCGGCGGCGATCTGCGTTCTGACGAGCTCACCGAAAAGCACGCGGATTGGGCGGAGGCGCTGCAGAAGAAGTACGTATTCACCCCAGAAAACGTGGAGCAGATCCTCCGGGACGAGGTGGGCGTGGTCTTCTCCCAGGTTCTGGAGCACGCCGGCGTCTACAAGCGCAGCCCCGCCGGAAAGGAAGCCTTCCTGCGCTTCGCCGCCGCGGTGGGAGCGGCTGAGAATTGATAATTGAGAATTGAAAGTTGAGAATTTGCGGCGGGGGTGCTCCGACCCCGCGTAGGGACGGCACCCTGCCGTCCGCGTTCCCCGCACGCACCCTACCGTAGCGCGGGCTACCAGCCCGCATGTTCCCCCGTCCCTGTAGGGGCGGGTGAGAATTGAAAATTGAGAATTGAAAGTTGAGAATTTGCGGCGGGGGTGCTCCGACCCCGCGTAGGGACGGCACCCTGCCGTCCGCGTTCCCCGCACGTACCCTACCGTAGCGCGGGCTACCAGCCCGCCTGTTCCCCCGTCCCCGTAGGGGCGGTTGAGAATTGAAAATTGAGAATTGAAAGTTGAGAATTGAATGGGAAAATTTGAGAAGAAACGCAGCACGATCCCCTCGATCGAATATGAAACACCCCAAATCCCCCAGGCGGAAGCCTTTGAGGAGCCCCGGCGGATCCGGCGGGGGGACAGCTACAGCGTAGACAATATGCGCCAGATCCATGAGGGGCGGGCGGTCTACGACAACGAGCCGGACGAGTCATGGGACTACGGCAGCAGCCCGGACAGCGATTGGCTGCCCGAAGAATCGGAGCAGCTCCCTCCCCGCCGCCGGAAGAAAAAGCACCGCTTTCTCCGCTTCCTGCTGCGCCTTGCCGTATTTCTGCTGGTGCTCGTGCTGCTGGCAGGTCTGGCCGTCTTCCTCTTTGCGAAAATGCCCCAGACCGATCAGCCCATCGGCGCCAGAAGGGACGGATGCTGCACGATCCTCATCTGCGGCACAGACGAGGGCGGCGCCCGCACAGACGCCATGCTCCTGCTCTATCTCGACCGCAGCAACAGGCAGATCCGGCTGCTGAGTCTGCCCCGGGACACCATGGTGAACCGGGACAATCCCGTCCCCAAGCTCAACGGAGCCTACTACGCCAACGGGGCGGGAGAAAAGGGCATGAACGTGCTGCTGGACTATGTGAAGGATCTGGTTGGCTACCGGCCCGACGCCTATATCCTGCTGGATCTCGACTGCTTCGCCCAGCTGGTGGACGCCATGGGCGGCGTCACCTTCGACGTGCCCATGGATATGTACTACAGCGACCCGGTGCAGGATCTCTACATCGATCTGAAGGCCGGCACCCAAACCCTGAACGGCAAGGAGGCCATGTGGCTGGTGCGCTTCCGCAGCGGCTACGCCATGGCAGACCTGGAGCGGGTCTCCGTCCAGCGGGATTTCCTGCAGGCGGCCATCCGTCAGTGGCGCTCCGCCCTGCGGCTGCCCATGATCCCCCGGGCCGCCAAGCTGCTGCTGTCCAACGCCGAATCGGATCTGGACACCCGGAATCTCTGCTGGATCGCCCTGACTCTGATCCGAAGCGGCGGCGCAGACTTTGAGAGCCACACCCTCCCCGGCGAGCCCGCCTGGGTGGACGGCGGGGCCTACTATGTGGAGGATCGCCAGGCCGCCGCAGCGCTGGTCAATGAGAAATACAACCCCTACGAAAAGGTGATCAGTGCAGATGATTTGCACCCCTATGGGCACTGAGCAAGTGACAGGTAATAAGTAACAAGTAATAAGTAGGGGGCGGCGCCTACGACGCCCCGTCTGGAGCTATAAGCTATGAACTATGCGCCGCGAGCCACACCCATACAATGATTTTTCCAAAGGAGTAACCCTATGAAACCCACCACGTTGACCACCGGTGCGCCTGCGGACGCCGCTGAACGGAGTCCCCGGGAACGCCGCTGCTATGAATTTCTGGATCGGCTGGGCGTGCCCTATCGCCGGGCCGACCATGAGGCTGCCGCTACCATGGAGCTTTGCCGGGAGATCGAAAAGACCCTGGGCTGCCCCATCTGCAAGAATCTGCTGCTGACCAACCGCCAGCAGACCGACTTCTATCTGCTGCTGATGGAGGGCGACAAGGTCTTCAAGACCAAATTCCTCTCCAAGGCCCTGGGCTGCGCCCGGCTGAGCTTCGCCACGGACGAGCAGATGCTGGAATTGGTTGACATCACCCCCGGTTCTCTCTCGGTGCTGGGCCTGCTGAACGACCCGGAAAAGCGGGTACGTCTGGTGATTGACAAGCCGGTGCTGGAACAGCCCGAGATCGGCTTCCACCCCTGCCTGAACAGCTCCACCCTGGCCGTGTCCATGACCGACTTCCGGGAGAAGATCCTCCCGGCGCTGGGACATGAAGCGACGGTGGTGGAGCTGCCGGTGGAGGACTATCCCGTAAAGGAATAAGTAACAGGTAATAGGTAATAAGTTCCTAAACCTATTACTTATTACTTCTTACCTATTACTTTTTTTCAAATCGCATTGGAGGATTCCGTATGATTACCGGCCGCTTCGCTCCCTCCCCTTCCGGGAAAATGCACCTGGGGAATCTGTTTTCCTTCCTGCTGGCCTGGTGCGCCGTGCGCTCTGCCGGCGGGGAAATGGTGCTGCGGATGGAGGATCTGGATCCCCAGCGGACAAGCCCGGAATATGCCGCGATGATCCGCCGGGATCTTCTGCGCTTCGGGCTGGATTGGGACCGGGAGGTCCCCTGCCAGAGCACCCGCACCGCAGCCTACGACGCCGCCTTTGCGCGGCTTGAGGCCATGGGCTTGCTCTACCCCTGTTACTGCTCGCGCTCGCAGGTACACGCGGCCTCCGCGCCGCATCTGGGGCAGAGTGAATTTGTTTACTCCGGCACCTGCCGGGATCTGAGCCCGGAACAGCGCTCCGCCAAAAAACGCCCGCCCGCCTGGCGGCTGCGCGTCCCGGACGAAGAATGGAGCGTCCATGACGGCTTGCAGGGCGACTACTGCGAGCTGCTCAGCCGCGACTGCGGGGATTTCGTCCTCCGCCGGGCCGACGGGGTCTACGCCTACCAGCTGGCCGTGGTGGTGGACGACGCGGACAACGGCGTCACCCAGGTGGTGCGGGGCCGGGATCTGCTGGCCTCCACGCCCCGGCAGATGTACCTGTTTTCCCTGCTGGGCCGGCCTGCGCCGGAGTATTACCACGTTCCCCTGCTCCTGGCCCCCGACGGCCGCCGCCTCAGCAAACGGGACGGGGATCTGGATCTGGAGGCCCTGCTGACCCGCTTTTCCCCGGAGGAGATCATCGGGGCGCTGGCCCACGCTGCGGGGCTGATTGAAAAGAACGAAGCCATTTCCGCAAGCGAATTGGCCGCCGAATTTGATTGGAATAAGGTCAAAAAAGAGGATATTTGCTTAACGCTGTGAGTGTAGGGGGCGCACATTGTGAGCGGTTTGCCGGCTAATAGCCGGCGCTACGGTAGGGTGCTGTTGTAGGGGGCGGCGTCCGCGACGCCCCGTGCCTCTCAGATTTCGCCACGCTCGGGCTGTCGAGGACGCCAGCCCCTACACATGCTTTGAAATCATTTTGCATCTTGCATTTTGCATTTTGCATTTGCCTAAGTGCCCCCGTCCCCCGTAGGGAGCGAACTCGAAAAGTCACGAAGTATGCCCACATCGCTCCGGCGTTCGGAACGAACGCAATTTGCCGCAGGCAAATCCAGCCGGGTTCTGACGGCGGAAGCAGTACGAACAACGCACCGGGTTGGATCGTCCTGTCGGACGATTGTTTGCTCCGCAAACCGGGCGGCTCATCCGCCTTCAGCGGATAAGAGCCGCCCCTACGGCGTATTCCACCCGAACCACGAATCCCGAATCTCGAATACCGAACCCCGAACACCATTGCGGGCAGATTGCCCGCGCTACATAGATCGAACAGGAGAAATCACCATGGACAACGTAAAACTCGCCAATCTGCTCTTTCCCGACGTGACCCTGACACCGGAGGATCTGGAGCTCCGGTATCCCCCCAGAAACCTGCCCGAGGGGGCACGGGTGACCCGGTTTGCCCCCTCGCCTACGGGCTATCTCCACATCGGCGGCCTTTTCGGCGCGCTGACCGACGTGCTGGTGGCAAAGGCCTCCCAGGGCGTTTCCTACCTCCGCATTGAGGACACCGACAAAAAGCGGGAGGTGGACGACGGCGTTTCCGCCATCATCAAGGGCTTCGAGGCCTTCGGCGTGGAATTCACCGAGGGCGTCACCGGCTTCGGCACCGAAAAGGGCGACTACGGCCCCTACACCCAGAGTCAGCGGGTGGAGATCTACCACGCCGTGGCCAAGCGCATGGTGGAAAACGGCGCGGCCTACCCCTGCTTCTGCACTGCCGAGGAGCTCAGCGCCCTCCGGGAGCAGCAGGAGGCCGAGGGCGCGCTGATCCGGGGCTATTTCGGCAAGTACGCCAAGTGCCGGGATCTGACCCTGGAGCAGATCGAGGCCAATCTCGCCGCCGGGAAGCCCTGGGTGCTGCGCTTCCGCTCCCAGGGGGACGAAAACAAGCGCATCACCTTCGAGGATCAGATCCGGGGCAAGATCGAAATGCCGGAAAACATCATCGACGAGGTGGTGCTGAAATCCGACGGCATCCCCACCTACCACTTTGCCCACGTCTGCGACGACCACTTCATGCGTACCACCCATGTGATCCGCGCAGAGGAGTGGCTGTCCTCCGTGCCCAAGCACATCGCCATGTTCAAGGCCTGCGGCTACAAGGTGCCCAAGTACGTCCACACCGCCCAGGTGATGAAGCTGGACGACGAGACCGGCGACAAGCGGAAGCTGTCCAAGCGGAAGGATCCCGAGGCCGCCGTGAGCTACTTCGTGGAAAAGGGCTTCCCCAAGGAGGCCGTGATCGAATATCTGCTGACCCTGCTGAACTCCAACTTTGAGGACTGGCGGCGGGCCAACCCCGACACAGACGCCATGGATTTCCCCTTCAATCTGAAAAAGATGGGGGCCTCCGGCTGCCTGTTCGACCTGACCAAGCTCACCGACGTGAGCAAAAACGTGATCTCCCACATGAAGGCTGGGGACATCTACGCCCGGGTGGCCGCCTGGGCCAAGGACTACGCCCCGGAGTTCCACAGGATCTTTACTGCCGACCCCGCCTTCTCCACGGCGATTTTGAACATCGACCGGGAGGTGCCCAAGCCCCGGAAGGACATCGCCAAGTGGGACGAGGTGCAGGACTATCTGGCCTACTTCTTCAACGAGCCCGAGGCCGACCCTCAACTTCTGCCGGAGCGGGTCTCCCCTGCCGATGCCAAGGCCATCCTGGCCTGCTGCTGCGCCAAGTACGACCCCAGCGAGGACAAGGACGCCTGGTTCGCCCGGATGAAGAGCTGGTGCCCAGAGCTGGGCTTCTGCCCCGAGGTCAAGGAGTACAAAAAGAGCCCCGAGGCCTACAAGGGCCACGTGGGCGACCTGAGCTCCGTGATCCGCCTGGCCGTCACAGGCCGCACCAACACCCCCGACCTGTGCACCATCATGCAGCTGCTGGGCAAGGAGAAGGTCGCCGCCCGCCTGACCGCCTTCGCGGAAAAGCTGTAGGGGCACTGAACCCCTCCCGTGCGGACGGCAGAGTGCCGTCTCTACGCGCTCTGAACCCTGAACCCTTCTGATCCCAAAAATGAGGTATGACCATGAAACTGATGATCCTGGACGGGAACTCCGTCATCAACCGGGCCTTTTACGGGGTGCGGCTGCTTACCACCAAGAAGGGCGAGTACACCAACGCCATCTTCGGCTTTCTGAACATTCTGGATCGGATGCGGCAGGAGGAACAGCCCGACGCCCTTTGCGTGGCCTTCGACCTCCACGGGCCCACCTTCCGTCACGAGAAATATGACCAGTACAAGGCCACCCGCCATGGGATGCCCGAGGAGCTGGCCCAGCAGATGCCGGTGATGAAGGACGTGCTGCGGGCAATGAACATCCCCATCTACGCCTGCCAGGGCTGGGAGGCCGACGACGTGATCGGCACCGTGGCCAAGCGCTGCTCCGAGGGGGGCTGGGACTGCGTCGTGGTCACCGGCGACCGGGACAGCCTGCAGCTGGTGGACGAGCACGTCACCGTGAAGCTGGTAGCCACCAAGGGCGGCCAGACCTCCTCCACCAACTACACCCCGGCAGTCTTCCGGGAGGAATACGGCTTCGAGCCCATCCGCCTCATCGATCTGAAGGCCCTCATGGGGGACAGCTCCGACAACATCCCCGGCGTGGCCGGGGTGGGGCCCAAGACCGCCACCGATCTGCTGCTGAAATACGGGGATCTGGACGGGGTCTATGCAAATCTGACGCCCCAGAACATGAAGGGCAAGCTCTACGAAAAGCTGGCAGGCGGCAAAGACAACGCCTATCTGAGCTACGACCTGGCGACGATCCGCCTGAACGCCCCGGTGGATTTCCGGCCCGGGGACGCTCTGGTGCAGGAGCCGGATAGGCAGGCCCTCTACGACCTGTTTGTTCGGCTGGAGTTCGTGAAATTGATCGATAAGTACAAGCTGCGTGGCGCTTCTGTAGGGGCTGCCATCGGCCGCCAGCAGGACGCACCAGCCCCCCGATCCCGTCATTCTGAGCAAAGCGAAGAATCCGTTCCCCCGTCCCCTCTTGACCCGGCAGCGTCTGCCGCGGGCGGGCGGCCAATGGCCGCCCCTACGGAGGGAATGCTTTCGGAGGATTTTGCTGCGGGCGGGCGGCCAATGGCCGCCCCTACAACCCGAGCGGAATTTGACGCCCTGCTGGAGGGCTGGAAATCTGCCGAATACGTGGCGCTGGCGGCCTCTGACGATCTGGAGACTCTTGCCCTGGACGATGGGGCCCATCCTGCCCTGCTGCGGCGGGACGCTATGGGGCTGGCCTGGGACTTCGTGCTGCCCGCCCTCTTTTCCGGGGCGCTGCGGCTTGCTGTTCACGGGGCCAAGGAGCTGATCCGCGCCCTGCTGGAGCGCTGCCTGCCCACGGCGGGCATCGTCTTCGACACCGAGGTGGCCGCCTATCTGCTGGACGCCGCCCGGGGCAAGTACGAGCTGGATCGGCTGGCCCTGGAATACTGCCAGCTCCAGCTTCCCGTCGGGGAGCTCACCTCATCCGGCCCTGCGGGCCACCTTCCCCTCGAGGGGAAGGCTTTGGATCCGCAGGACGCCGCGCTGCTCAACCAGGCCGTGGTCATCCTGGCGCTCTGCGCGCCCCTGCAGGCGGGTCTGGCGGCTCAAGATCTGGAAAAACTCTACTACGAAATGGATCTGCCTCTCTGCGCTGTGCTGGCCAAGATGGAGGCGGACGGGGTCCGGGTGGACGCCGACGCCCTCCACGCCTTTGACGAAATGCTGAAAACCCGGATCCGGGGAACCCAGGAGGAAATCTACCGCTACGCCGGCGGGGACTTCAACATCAACTCCCCCAAGCAGTTGGGCGAGGTGCTCTTCGAGCGGCTGGCCCTGCCCGCCGGGAAGAAAACCAAGACCGGCTGGTCCACCAACGCGGAGGTGCTGGAAAAGCTCCGGGACAAGCACCCCATCATCGGGCGGATCCTGGAATACCGCACCCTGACCAAGCTCCAGGCCACCTACGCCGAAGGCCTGCTGAAGGTCGTGGGCCCCGACGGACGGGTACGCACCACCTTCCAGAACACCGTCACCGCCACGGGCCGCCTGTCCTCCACGGAGCCCAACCTCCAGAACATCCCCGTGCGGACCGACCTGGGCGCGGAGATCCGCAAGATGTTCGTGCCGGAGCCCGGCTGCGTCTTTGTGGACGCGGATTACAGCCAGATCGAGCTGCGGGTCCTGGCCCACATGGCGGACGACCAGGCCATGCAGGACGCCTTCAACGCCGGGGAGGACGTCCACCGGGTCACGGCCTCCCAGGTCTTCGGCGTGCCCTTTGAGGCGGTGACGCCCCAGATGCGCCGCAGCGCCAAGGCCGTCAACTTCGGCATCGTCTACGGCATTTCCGACTTCTCCCTGGCGGAGGATCTGGGCGTCAGCCGGGCCGAGGCCAAGGACTATATCGAAAGCTATCTGCGGAAGTACCACGGGGTCCGGGACTTTATGGACGCGGTGGTGGAGCAGGGCACGAAGCTGGGCTACGTCTCCACCCTCTATGGGCGGCGGCGCTATCTGCCCGAGCTGAAGGACGGGAAGTATATGGTGCGGGAGGCCGCCAAGCGCATGGCCATGAACTCCCCCATCCAGGGCACCGCCGCGGATATTATCAAGCTGGCCATGCTTCGGGTGGACAAGGCCCTGACCGAGGCCGGACTGGAAGCCCGGCTGGTGCTCCAGGTCCACGACGAACTGATCGTGGAGTGCCCGGAGGCCGAGGCCGAAACCGTGGCCGCCCTGGTGACCCGGGAGATGGAGCACGCCGCCAAGCTGGCCGTGCCCCTCACCGCGGAGGCCAAGACCGGGCGGAGCTGGTACGAGGCGAAGTAAAACAAGTAATAAGTAATAGGTAATAGGTAATAAGTGACAGGTGACAAGGGACAGGTTTCTCGTTTGTCATTCTGAGCGAAGCGAAGAATCCGTGTCCCCCGTCCCTTCCCCCGTCATTCTGAGCGCAGCGAAGAATCCGTACTCTCCCTGGCAGCGTGGGAAAAGAGGCCGGATCCTTCGACTCCGCTTGCGCTCCGCTCAGGATGACAGCATTGAAATTCTGTTCCTGTTCCCCACCCTGCGTTCCGTAAAAGGAGCCCTTCATGGAAAAACACTTTTTCGTCTATATCCTCGCCAACAAAACAAACGTCGCAATTTATATCGGCGTGACCTCCAATCTCCCCGCTCGGATCTACGAACACAAACACCACATGGATCCGGGGAGCTTTACTGCCAAGTACAACATTACAAAGCTGGTCTATTTTGAGGACGCCGGGACGGAGCCGTTGACCGCTTTCGAGCGGGAAAAGCAGTTGAAGGGCTGGACGCGGGCTAAGAAAAACGCCTTGGTCAACTCCATGAATCCGACTTGGTGCGATTTGTATGATACCTTATTCTGAGACGTGGGCAGAGGGAGAAACGGATTCTTCGCTTTGCTCAGAATGACGGGAGTGGGGACGGTGTGCAGTGGGGAGAACGGATTCTTCGCTTCGCTCAGAATGACGGGAGTGGGGACGGTGTGCAGTGGGGAGAACGGATTCTTCGCTTCGCTCAGAATGACAGGATCGGGAGCGGTACGCAGCGAGGGAACGGATTCTTCGACTCCGCTGGCGCTCCGCTCAGAATGACAGGAAGGGAGGCTGGTTCGCTTGCCGGAAGCCTTGCACAAAATTGAAATATTCTCCATGTGCCCCTCGCACGTTCCACAGATCGCCGCGCTGGAGGCGGAGACTTTTTCTGCGCCCTGGGACGAGGCTTCGATCCGGGGGGAATTGGAAAACCCGCTGGCGCTGTGGCTGGTGGCCGAGGGGATTGGGAACCCCGATGGGGCGGACAAATCGGGGGCCCTGCTGGGCTACGTCGGCTCCCAGAGCTGCTTCGAGGACGCGGACATTCTGAACGTCTGCGTGGCCCCCGCCGCACGGCGGCGCGGGATCGCCGAGGCGCTGATGCGGGAATTGGAAGCGCGGCTGATCCCAAAAGGGGTGGAACAGATCACCCTGGAGGTGCGGGCGTCCAACGAGGCCGCCATACGCCTCTACGAAAAGCTGGGGTACGCCCAGGTGGGTGTCCGCAGGGGCTACTACGAGAAGCCCCGGGAGGACGCGCTTATCATGCAAAAGAAGCTGGTGTAACACATGAACATTCTATCCATTGAATCCTCCTGCGACGAGACTGCTGTGGCGGTGGTGCGGGATGGGCGGCAGGTGCTGGCCGACTGCATTTCCTCCCAGGTGGACATCCACAAGCTCTACGGCGGCGTGGTGCCGGAGATCGCCTCCCGGAAGCACATTGAGGCCATCTATCCCCTGGCGGACCAGGCCCTGGCCGCGGCTGGGGTGACCCGGGCCGACATCGATGCGGTGGCGGTGACCTACGCCCCCGGGCTGATCGGGGCCGTGCTGGTGGGGGTCAACTTCGCCAAGGCGGCGGCCTTTGCCCTGGGCAAGCCTCTGGTCCCCGTTCATCACATCCGGGGTCACATTGCCGCCAACTACATCACCCATCCGGAGCTGGAGCCCCCCTTCCTCTGTCTGGTGGTCTCCGGGGGCCACACCATGCTGGTGGACGTGGAGGACTACACAAAAATGACCATCCTGGGCGGCACCCGGGACGACGCAGCAGGCGAATGCTTCGACAAGATCGCCCGGGTGCTGGGAATGCCCTACCCCGGCGGCGCGGCGCTGGATCGGATGAGCCAGACCGGCGATGCGACCAAGTATCCCATGCCCCGGGCCAAGGTGGACGGGAACCCGCTGGATCTGTCTTTCTCAGGGCTGAAAACGGCGGCGATCAATCTGATCCACAATACGCAGCAAAAGCTGGAACATGCGTGCGTTGAACGAGGCACCACCTCATCCGTCACGGCTGCGCCGTGCCACCTTCCCCTCGAGGGGAAGGCTTTAGAGGGGAAGGCTTTGGAGGAGGCCATCGACGTGCCTTCTCTGTGCGCGTCGGTGTCCGAGGCGGTGAGCACAGCCCTGGTGAGCCGGGCGGAGCTGGCTTTGCAGCAGACCGGGCGGAAGACCCTGGCTGTGGCCGGGGGCGTGGCCGCCAATTCCCGGATCCGGGCCCAAGTGACGGAGCTGGCCCAGCGTTTGGGCGTCCGGCTCTGCCTGCCGGAGCTGCGCTACTGCGGCGACAACGCCGCCATGATCGGCGCTCAGGGCTACTACGAATTCCTGGCGGGCAACCTGGCGGACATGACGCTGAACGCGTATGCCACCAAGTCGCTGGTGGGAGAAGCGCTGGGAATTGAGAATTGAGAATTGAAAGTTGAAAAGTGTAACGATTTTCAACCTGGATATGACGAAGAACCGGGAAATATCGGAATAATCCGATATTCCCCGGTTTTTTCGACCGTATTCGATGGATTATGTTAACGAAATGTGTTATGTTTTGGTCCGCGAACAGGAAAAACGGTCGCCCGCGTTGCCCGCACGCACAAGTCACCAGTCATCAGTCACCAGGGGGACGAGAGATGCGTAGGGACGGCACCCTGCCGTCCGCGTTCCCCCGTAGGGACGAAACGGGGCGATCGCTGAACCCTGTCCCGTGGCGCACACTGTGCGCCGCTACATTCCCGGTACGGGTGGGGCGGGCGCTGAAGCCTGTCCAGTGGCGCACACTGTGAGCCGCTACGCTTGTTTTCATTCTGCATTCTGCATCTTGCATTATGCATTTTGACTTCCTCGCAGCCTTACCACCACCGCCGTTCGGTCGTCTTCCGCGTCTGTCTGATCCTGGGCGATCAGGCAGGCCGCCAGATCCCGGACGCTTCCCTGGGTATACGCCGTCAAGCGGCTGGTCGTCTCCTCTCCATCCGCCCCGTCGCTGACCATCACCAGGGTCTCTCCCTCCCTCAGGGACAGCTCGTACTGTCCGGGTGCGCGGCCTCCCGCCGTCAGCCCCGGCGGCGGCGCGGCTGTCCCGATTTTTTCCACTGAACCGGCCCGCAGCAGATAACTCGGCGCGGCGCCCCATTTATAGAGCGTGCCCATGCCGCTTCGCAGATCCAGCTTCAGCAGATCCAGCGTGGAGAAGGACGACTGCTTCCGCAGCACGTAGAAGCCGTTCAGCAGGCCCAGGGCCGCGTCCGGCTCCATGCCCGATTCCAGAAAGGCCGTCAGCAGTCGGGCCGCCCGGTCGCTCTCCACCCGGGCCTCCATGCCCGTCCCCATGCCGTCGCAGAGCAGGACGCAGTAGTTCCCCCGCCGGTCTCGAAAGGCTGAGCCCCGGTCGCCGGAGATCTCGCTTCCGGCCCGGCCCGCGCTGCCCACGGCCAGCTCCGGCACAAAGCGCGGCGCCTGCTCCGGCAGCGGACGGCTCAGCGCAGCCAACAGCCGCTCCAACGCCAGATACTGCCCCGCGGCGATCCGGCGGCTCTCCTCCAGACGGTGGGCCTCCCGCCGACGGGACAGAAGCCGATCCATGGCCTGGTTCACCGCCGTGAGAAAGCCCGCCGTGTGGCAGCAGCGCTCGGTGAAGCGCTCGGGAAAGTCCTCCCGCTGGGCCTCGCCCCGGCTGAGGATCAGCTCTCCGGCGGCGCAGAGATCCCGGTAGGTGTCCTCCGCGTGCTGCTCCCAGCACAGGGCGTGGCGCACACAGCAGCCGCAGACCCGCTCGGCTGCCTCGTCATAGACCTCCGCCAGACGGATGGGCTGGACGATGGGATCCTCCCGGGCCAGGATGCCGTGCATCAGCCGCAGGGCCTTTTCCACCCGCGGCTGGGGCTGGAGCTCCGGCGCGGGAAGGCTCTGGGGCTTCGGCTCCCCCGCGGGCTCCGACGCCCGCACCCGCGACAGAGCAGGAGCAACCAGGGCGGCGACCCCTGTTCGCGCCGCCAGCCGCAGGATCGGGAGAATTCCCACGCCGCTGTCCAGCAGAAAGAGCGCGCCCACCGCGGCGCAGAGCCCCGCGCACAGCCCTGGCCGGGAGACCGGCGTCCGGCGAAAGAGGGCAAAGCCCACCAGGCAGCTCAGGCTCAGGGCCACGGGCTCCATGGCAAGCTCCCAGCCCCAGAACAGGATATAGCCCCCGCAGGCCCCCAGCAGGGCCGCGCTTGCCTGCAAAGGCGTGGAAGCGCAGAGCACCAGGCAGGCCGCCGCAGGAAGCGGCTGCCCCAGGCAGCCCAGGACGGAGACCAGCAGAGCGCCGGCCCCGAATACCAGCGCCTCTGCCCCGGCCCTTCTCCACAGGCCCCCGCAGGCCCCAAGCACCGCGCCGAGCCATTGCGTCGGCCTGCTTTTCAGTTGAACAGCTTTCATACCCTCATCCCCGCAGCTCAGATAACAATATGATAGCAAGCTTTTTGGAAAAAAAGTGTCAAAATCGCAACCGGAAAATAATTGTTGCAGGCAGGGGCCGGATGGGGTATAATTTCCATGATGTGGGCGCACAATGTGCGCCCCTACGGTGGAGGACACTGAAACACGCGGACGGCAGGGTGCCGTCCCTACAGATGGACACCGAAACACGCGGACGGCAGGGTGCCGTCCCTACAGATGGACACCGAAACACGTGGACGGCAGGGTGCCGTCCCTACAGATGGACACCGAAACACGCGGACGGCAGGGTGCCGTCCCTACAAAGGAGGTCAAAGTATGGACTTCAAGCTGCACGCGCCCTTTCAGCCCACCGGCGACCAGCCGGAGGCCATTGCCGCTCTGACGGAGGGGCTCCAAATGGGCCTGGACGAGCAGGTGCTTCTGGGCGTCACCGGCTCCGGCAAGACCTTCACCATGGCCAACGTCATTGCCAGGCTCAACCGGCCCACCCTGGTGCTGGCCCACAACAAGACCCTGGCCGCCCAGCTCTGCTCCGAGTTCCGGGAGTTCTTCCCGGAAAACGCGGTGGAATACTTTATTTCCTATTACGACTACTACCAGCCCGAGGCCTATATCGCCCACACGGACACCTACATTGAGAAGGACTCCTCCATCAACGACGAGATCGAGCGGCTGCGGCACAGCGCCACCTCCTCCCTCTTTGAGCGGCGGGACGTGATCGTGGTGGCCTCGGTGAGCTGCATTTACGGTCTGGGCGACCCCATCGACTACAAGAACATGGTCATCTCCCTGCGGACCGGCATGGAATACCCCCAGGAGGAGCTGATGAAGAAGCTCATCTCCATCCGCTACGAGCGCAACGATCTGGATTTCTCCCGCAACCACTTCCGGGTCCGGGGGGACACGGTGGAGGTCTACCCCGCCTACTGGGCGGGCCGGGCCATCCGCGTCGAGTTCTTCGGGGACGAGGTGGACCGGATCTCGGAGATCAACGCTGTCACCGGCATCCCGGAGCGGGTGGTCTCTCACGTTGCCATCTACCCCGCCTCCCACTACGTCACCACCAAGGAGAAGATGGACCGGGCTCTGGTGGCCATCCGGGAAGAAATGGAGGAGCGGGAGGCCTGGTTCAAGGAAAACGACCGGCTCCTGGAGGCCCAGCGCATCCGCCAGCGGACGGAGTACGACATGGAAATGCTCCAGGAGATCGGCTTCTGCACCGGCATTGAGAACTACTCCCGGGTCATTTCCGGCCGGGCCCCCGGCACGCCCCCCATGACGCTGATGGACTACTTCCCCGAGGACTTTCTGATGTTCGTGGACGAGAGTCACGTGACCCTGCCCCAGGTGCGTGCCATGTACAACGGCGACCGCTCCCGGAAGGAGAGCCTGGTGAACTACGGCTTCCGCCTGCCCTCGGCCTTTGACAACCGGCCTCTGACCTTCCCGGAGTTCCAGAGCAAGATCAATCAGGTGGTCTACGTCTCCGCCACCCCGGCCCCCTTTGAGACGGAGCGGGCGGGACAGATCGTGGAGCAGGTGATCCGGCCAACGGGTCTGCTGGATCCCCAGGTGGAGGTACGGCCCATCGAGGGCCAGGTGGACGATCTCATGGAGGAGATTGCTAAGGTCACCGCCCGGGAGGAGCGGGTGCTGGTCACCACCCTCACCAAGCGCATGGCGGAGGACCTGACCACCTTCCTGCAAAAGAACGGCATCCGGGTCCGCTATATGCACTCGGACATCGGGGCCATGGAGCGCATGGAGATCATCCGGGATCTGCGGATGGCCAAGTTCGACGTGCTGGTGGGCATCAACCTGCTGCGGGAGGGCCTGGATCTGCCGGAGGTGAGCCTGGTGGCCATTCTGGACGCAGACAAGGAGGGCTTCCTCCGCTCCCCCACCAGCTTGATCCAGACCATCGGCCGGGCCGCCCGCAACGCCGACGGCCGGGTGGTCATGTACGCCGACAAGCTCACCCCCGCCATGGACTACGCCATCCGGGAAACCAACCGCCGCCGGGGCATCCAGCAGGCCTACAACGAGGCCCACGGCATCGTCCCCAAGACCATCCGCAAGGACGTGCGGGAGCTCATCGAGATCACCCGTCAGGACGCCGAAGCCAAGGGCAAGGCCGGGGTGAAGCTTACCAAGGAGGAACGGGAGCGGGAGATCGCAAGGCTGGAGAAGCAGATGCGAAAGGCCGCCCAGATGATGGAATTCGAATTCGCCGCCGTGCTAAGAGACCAGATCATACAGCTGCGGGGCGGGACGTAGAATGCAAAATGCAAAATGCAAAGTGCAAAATGGAATGCATAATGTATAGTGCATAATGCATAATTGGTTCAGCGTTCAGATTCCGTAGGGGCGCACATTGTGCGCCCGCGTTTCCCCGTCTGTCATTCTGAGCCGCAGGCGAAGAATCCGTTCCCCATCCTCCGTAAGGGAACGGTACGAACATCGCACCCGGTCGGATCGCCCTGGCGGGCGATTGTTTGCTTCGCAAACCGGGCGGCTCATCCTTGCGGATAAGAGCCGCCCCTACGGGACGTGGAGCTTGTGCCGTGGCGCACCGGTGTGCGCCGCTACGAAACCGGGGCGGCGCAGGCGGGCTGCGGGCGGGCGGACGATTTTTGTCCGCCCGCCGGTTTTTTCTTTTCCCCTGAAACCTTTTTCCCCTGTCGTTCGTATATGTTAATGAAAGGCCTTTCACAAACAGATCGAGGTGATACGACTTGAGACTCAGCCTGGAGCAGGCGATGGCGGAGCACGGGAAGCGGGTGTTTGCCGCGGCTTACAGTCTGCTGAAAAACCGTGCCGACGCTGAGGACGTGGTGCAGGACGTGTTTTTGCGCTACTACACCGACGAGAAGCAATTTGCGTCCGAGGCGCATATCCGGGCGTGGCTGCTGCGGACGGCTATCAATCGGGCCAAGGATCTGCTCCGCGCAGCAAGTCGGCAGCGAGAGCTTCCCCTGGAGGATGTCCCCGCAGAACAGGAGCTCCCCGACGACGAGAGTGGGGCACTGTTCCGGGCCGTGACCGCCCTGCCGGAGCCCTACCGGATCGTTATCCATCTGCACTACTATGAGGATTATTCCGTCCGGGAGATCGCGCAGCTTCTGCGGCTGCCCCAGGCCACGGTGAAAACCCGGCTCTTCCGGGGCCGTCAGCTGCTCCGGCAAGTCTTTGAGGAGGAACCGACATGAACGAACACGAACGATACAGACAGGCCTTTGCCGCCCTGGACACCCGGGTCACTCCGGCGCAGATCCGGGCGCTGGCGGAGGCTGGGAAAGGAGAACACAAGATGAAACGCAAAAAGACGCTGCGCGTCGCGTTGATCGCCGCGCTGATCGTCCTGCTGCTCACCGGCACCGTCACCGCCGTCGGGATCCGGGGCGGCTGGCTGCTGCCCCTTTTATCCAACGCGGGCGTGGACCCCGAGCTGCTGGAAAAGGCCGCATCCCCCGCCGTCTCCGTCACCGTGGGAAACGAGCGCTGGACCGTGGACGAGCTCCTGAGCGAGGGAAAGATCGTCCTGTTCCAGTACACCCGGGAGAGCCTGGACGGCAGCCCCCTTCCGGAGATACCGGAGGGTGTCCGCTGGCAGTTGTATCTGATGGATGAAGACGGCATTCTGCTCAACGATAACCAGGGCAGCACCAATTACCCCACGGCGGACAGCGGCGACCCCACCCGCCGCGTGGAGCTGGAAAGCCATGAGATCTACTGCAACGGCAGGGAGCCGGACTGGGAGCACGTGACCCTGCTGCTCTATCTGGAGGGAGCCTCTCCCCTCCCCAGGCTGGTATACACCGCCCCGGCGGGGACGCCCCGGAGCAGGGTCGCTGCGCTGGAAAACGGGACGCCCGTACGGATCGGGCGCTTCACCCTGGAGCTGGACCCCAGCTCCGTCACGCGGGATGCAGACGCTTCCTTTGCCGCAGTCCTGAACGACGGAACGGTGGTGGAGGGCCGCGGAGGGAGCGGCGTCGCATCGCCCGAGACGGGGTTTGAACCCGGGTACACGGTTCAGATCACGCTGTCTCAGATCATCGAACCCGACGACGTTGCGGCCATTGAAATCGGCGGCGTACAATACCCGATCAGCTAAAGCAAAACGCCTCCCGGAAAGACTGCGCGGTCTTTCCGGGAGGCACTTTATTGCCTTGTTTTGTTGTTTTTACCATCTCATGTTTTCTTTTTGCTCTCTGCGTTCGGCCTTGGTGCGGGCGCGTTTCAGGGCGCGCTCCTCCTTTTCGCGGGCCCGCTCCATGCGGCGCAGGGCTTTTTCATCCGGATAGCGATCCGGGCGGGGCGCGGCCTTTTCGGTCAGCCGGCGCTCCAGACGGGGCTGCGGACTGCGGGCGTCCGGGGCAAGGCTCTTCGCTGCGGGGGCGTTCTCCTCGTTTTCGGCCCCGATCCCGTAGACGGCGCGCTGATAGCGTCTGGTCTTAAAGTAGTTTAACAGGTAATTGACCAGGCACAGTCCGGCAAAATACAGCAGGAACAAAAGCCCAGACAGGCCCTTGAGCTTCCGCGCGTTTGCAACAAGCCAAAACAGTCCAAAATGGCCCAGGTAAAAAACCGCGATCAGTCCAAGCACCACGATCAGGTTCCCGAGCATTGAATAACGCAGGCGCTCGTAAAATCTTTTCATTCTCATGTTCTGTCCCTCTTCGGTAGTTCCGCCGTTTGCGCACGGCAATTCTTACAGCCCCAATAATACAAGAAAAACGTTAAACGCACAAGGACAAAAACTGCAAAAAACGGGGGTGCTTTTTTGCAAAAAGTGCAAAACAGAGTATCCCCGACCACAAAAAAGAGTTGACAACTGTGGAAAAGCAATCTATAATAGATTTGTAAAATATATGTAAACGCGTCGCGGAGGCGAGACCGGCTTGCAAAACGGCAGCGAACGGGGAAAAGTGGAAGCCCCGGCGTTTGTGTGCCCGGTCGGCTTCCTCCAAGCGGCCCGCCAGGAGCGGGACGGGGGCTCCCGTTACAGAGCAAAGAGGCCTAATTAGGGTGGTACAGCGATCACTTCGCCCCTATCCGGGGCGGAGTGTTTTTTTCGGGCAGTGCTGGCTGGGAAATGCAAAATGCAAAATGCAAGATGCAAGATGCAAAATGAGCTATGAGCCACGCGCTGCGCGGACGACAGGGTGCCGTCCCTACAATATACGACGGAGGAAATCCATGGCGACCTATCACGGACTGAACGAACTGCGGGAGATGTTTCTCGCCTATTTTGAGAGCAAAGGGCATCTGCGGCTGCCCTCCTTCTCCCTGATCCCCCAAAACGACAAGAGCCTGCTGCTGATCAACTCCGGCATGGCTCCCATGAAGCCCTACTTCAAGGGCGAGGCAGAGCCCCCTCGCCGCCGGGTCTGCACCTGCCAGAAGTGCATCCGCACCGGCGACATCGAAAACGTGGGCAAGGACGGACGCCACGGCACCTACTTTGAGATGCTGGGCAACTTCTCCTTCGGCGACTACTTCAAAAAAGAAGCGATCCACTGGAGCTGGGAGTTTTTGACCCAGGTCTGCGGCCTGGAGGCCGACCGGCTCTATCCCTCCATCTACGAGAACGACGAGGAAGCCTTCGAGATCTGGAACAAGCAGGAGGGCATCCCCGCGGAGCGGATCTACCGCTTCGGCAAGGCGGACAACTTCTGGGAGCACGGCTCCGGCCCCTGCGGCCCCTGCTCTGAGATCTACTACGACCGGGGCGAGAAGTACGGCTGCGGCAAGCCGGACTGCACCGTGGGCTGCGACTGCGACCGCTACGTGGAGATCTGGAACAACGTCTTTTCCCAGTTTGACAACGACGGCCACGGCAACTACACCGACCTGGCCCAGAAGAATATCGACACCGGCATGGGCCTGGAGCGTCTGGCTGTGGCCTGCCAGGACGTGGACTCCCTCTTCGACGTGGACACCGTGCGGAACATCACCCGCCGGGTCACCGCCCTCACCGGCGCGGACTACGGCCAGAGCCACAAGACCGACGTGAGCCTGCGGGTCATCACCGATCACATCCGCTCCGCCGTGTTCATGATCGCGGACGGCGTTCTGCCCTCCAACGAGGGCCGGGGCTACGTGCTGCGCCGCCTGCTCCGCCGGGCCGCCCGCCACGGCAAGCTGCTGGGCGTAGACAAGCCCTTCCTCTTCGACGTGGTGGACACCGTCGTCCACGAGAACGAGGGCCACTACCCCTATCTGCGGGAGCGGCAGAGCTTTATCACCAAAGTCATCAAGTCCGAGGAGGAGACCTTCCTCAAGACCCTGGACGGCGGCTTGAAGATCTTCTCCGAAATGCTGGAGGCCCACAAGGCCGCCGGTGAGACCGTCTTCTCCGGGGAGGATGCCTTCAAGCTCTCCGACACTTACGGCTTCCCCCTGGATCTGACCGCGGACATGGCCGAGGAGGCCGGAATGTCCGTGGACCAGGAGGGCTTCAAAAAGCTGCTCCAGGAGCAGAAGCTCCGGGCCAGAGAGGCTCGCAAAAAGCTGGGCGACCTGGCCTGGGAGGGCATCGAGCTGGGCCTGGACAACACCCCCACGGAGTTCACCGGCTACGAAAACAGCGAGGAGATTGCAAAGATCCTGGCCGTGGTGGTGGACGGAGAGCTCTCCGGCGCCATCGCCGGGGGCGAGGACGGCATCCTGGTGCTGGACAAGACCCCCTTCTACGCCGAAATGGGCGGTCAGCTGGCCGACCACGGCACCATCACCCTGGGCAGCAGCGTCTTTACCGTGACCAACGTGCAGAAGGACAAGGGCGGCAAGTACCTGCACCACGGCAGATTGGAATACGGCGAGATCAAAACCGGCGACAGCGTTCACGCTGCCATCGACACGGCCCGCCGCCAGGCCATCCGCCGGGCCCACTCCGCCACCCATCTGCTGCAGTATGCCCTGGAGCAGGTCCTGGGCGACCACTGCCACCAGGCTGGTTCTCTGGTGGAGCCTGACCACCTGCGCTTTGACTTTACCCACTTCTCCGCCATGACGCCGGAGGAGATCGCCAAGGTCAACCATACCGTCATGGAGATGATCCTGACGGGCTACGAGGTGGAGACCCTGGTCCTCCCCATCGCGGAGGCCCAGAAGCTGGGCGCCACCGCCCTCTTCGGAGAGAAGTACGGCGACATCGTCCGCGTCGTGAAGATGGGCCCGTCCATGGAGTTCTGCGGCGGCACCCATCTGGACAACACTGCCAAGACGGGCCTCTTCCGGATCGTGTCCGAGGGCTCCGTGGCCTCCGGCGTACGCCGGATCGAGGCCATCACCGGCCCCGCGGTGCTGGAGGAGCTTGACCGCCTGCACAGCACGCTGGCCCAGACCGCCGAGGTCCTGAAAACCAGCCCCGGGGAACTGACCCGCAAGGCGGAGGCCACCGTGAACGAAGTCAAGGAGCTGCGCCAGCAGCTTGAGGCCATGAAGGACAGGATGCTCGGCGGCGAGCTGCAGCAGCTGCTTGCCTCCGCCCGGGAGGTCAAGGGTCTGCACGTACTGAGCACCGTCCGCGCGGGCATGGACGCCGCCGATCTGCGGAAGTTCGGCGACCTGCTCCGGGACAAAGACCCCAACGTGGTGGGCGTCCTGGCCTCCGAACAGGAAGGCAAAATCTCCGTGCTGGCTGTCTGCGGCGCGAATGCCGTCAAGCAGGGCGTTAAGGCCGGAGTTTTGATAAAAACCATCCTCGCAGCCTGCGGCGGAAGCGGAGGCGGCAAGCCCGACTCCGCCATGGGCGGATGCAAGGATCCGGAAGCCTTAAAGAAAGAATTGGAAAAACTGCCGACATACATAGACTAAATGGAGGAGAAAATCATGGAAGACTGCTTATTCTGCAAAATCATTGACGGAACCATTCCCTCGAAGAAGGTCTACGAGGATGATCTTTGCCTCGCCTTCAACGACCAGAAGCCCCTGGCTCCCACGCATATCCTTGTTGTTCCCAAGAAGCACCTCGCTTCCGCCGTTGAAATCACCGACGATGACGCAATGCTGATCGGCCACATCTTTGGGGTCATCTCCCTGCTGACGCAGATCTTCGGTGTTTCCGACGGATTCCGCGTCGTCACCAACTGCGGCGCCAAAGCCGGTCAGACCGTCCAGCACCTGCACTTCCATGTGTTGGCCGGAAAGGAACTGGGCTCCTTCAACTGATTCGGAGTCCGAACGAAATTATGAATTGGTATCACTCTTGATTTGTGAATTGAGCAGCAGTTTCTCTCATCCATAATTCAGGAACCTGGTTCATCATTCATCATTTCCCAAGGAGGGCAGGTCATGCGACGGCTCATGTGGTTTACCATAGGCCTTTGCGTGGCCTGCTTTCTTGCGGTTTTTCTGCTGCCGGAGCGCTGGCTGCCCTGGGCGGCTGGCGGAGGTGGGATCGGTGTCCTGTGCGGCATCGGAGCACCCCTCATCCGCCCCAGTGTGCGCACTGGGGCACCTTCCCCCGAGGGGGAAGGCTGGCGGGTGGTTCGTGTCCTTGCGCTTGGTCTTGCCGTCGGTCTGGTTTGGTGCTGGGCTTACGGTGCGCTGTGGCGGGGGCCGGCGCTGGCGGCCGAGGGGCGCTATGACCGGCTGGAGGCCGAGCTCTGCGACTATCCGGTGGAAACCGAATACGGCCACCGGGCGGACGCCTGGGCCCTGATCGGCGGCCAGCGGGTCAAGACCCGGTTTTACCTCTATGGGGCGCTGCCGGAGCTGGAGCCGGGTGACCGGATCACCGGTTCCTTCACCCTGCACCGGGCGGATCGCCGGGCAAACGGGGAAACCCGGCTGGATCTCTGGGCGAAGGGGATCCTGCTCACCGGCTCGGGACGGGTGGAGGCCACCGCTGACGGCGGCAGTCCCCTCCGCTTCTTCCCTGTCCGGCTCAGCCGTCGGATCTCCCGGCGGCTGGAGGAGCTGCTCCCCGCCGACGCCGCCCCTCTGCCCCAGGCCATGCTGACGGGGGATCGGAGCACCCTGTCCGACGCGGATCGAAGCGCCATGTCCAGGGCGGGAGCCTCCCATGTGCTGGCAGTGTCCGGCCTCCACGTGTCCATGCTGATGGCAGCGGTGTGGCTGCTGGCAGGGCGGGGCCCCGCCGGCACGCTGATCGGTCTTCCCCTTCTGGGGCTGTATGTGCTGATGACCGGGGCCTCCCCCTCTGTGACCCGAGCCGCGCTGATGCTGGTTCCCATGCTGTTGGCGCCCCTGTTCCGGGAGGAATCGGACTCCCCCAGCTCCCTGGCCCTGGCGGGCTTGATTCTTCTGCTGCAGAACCCCTGGGTGGTGGCAGATCTGAGCCTTCAGCTCTCCTTCTCGGCTGTGGCCGGGCTGCTGCTGGTCACGCCCCATTTGCAAAATTGGTTTACTTCCCTGCCTGCGATCCGGCGTGCCCTGGGCTGGAACGGGCTTCGCCGCTGGCCGCCCCGCCTCCGCAGCCTGCTGCTGCGGGGCCTGCGCCGGCTGATCCGCGCCATCTGCGTGGGGATCGCCGCCTCCCTGGGTGCGCTGTGCTTCAGCACGCCCATCGCGGCCCTTGTCTTCGGCTCCGTGCCGGTTTACGGGGTGCTGACGAATCTGCTGGTGCTGTTCCCGGCCACGGTCTGTCTGGGCGGGAGCCTGCTTGTGCTTGCCCTGGGCCTGCTCAGCACCACCCTGGCGGGCTGGGCCGGTGCAGTGCTGGCCCTGCCGGTGCGGCTGATCCTCTGGGTCTGCCGCAGCGTCGCCCGGCTTCCCGGCAGTCAGCTCTACACGGACGGCTACGGGATGGGCTTTCTGCTGTTCTGCTGCGTTCTGCTCCTGCTGGGCTTTCTGCTGCGGGAGAAGCAGCTGGGCCCGCTTTTGCTGTCTCTGCTGGCAGCCCTGGCCGTTTCGGTGGGGCTCCAGCAGCTGGAGGCCGCCTCTGCGGACTTCCGGCTGGCCGCGCTGGACGTGGGCCAGGGCCAGTGCGTCTGCACCCGGGCGGGCAGCTTCACCGCGGTCATCGACTGCGGCAGCTCCAACGGCGCTGATGCAGGCGGCGACGCCGCCGATTGGCTCCTGGCAAACGGCGCGGAGCGGATCGACGCGCTGATCCTCAGCCACTACGACCGGGATCACGTCAGCGGCGTAGAAGCCCTGCTGGCCCGGCTGCCCGTGGACGCGGTCTACCTGCCGGACGTGGGCTTTGACCCCGAGAATCGGGCTGCGGTGGAGGCCGCCGCCCTGGGGGCCGGGGCGGAGCTGCGCTATGTGCGCCAAAATCAGACCCTCTCCTTCTCCGGCGGGCAGCTTCGGCTTTTTGCCCCGGTCTCGGAGCGGAGCGACAACGGGGCCTGCGTTTGCGTCTTGTATTCTGTGGGAGAATATGATATGCTTGTCACCGGGGATCTGGATGCCGGCGGGGAATACGCCCTGCTGGAGCAGGCTTCCCTGCCGCCGGTGGAGCTCTACGTGGCGGGACACCACGGCTCCGCCGGCTCCTCCTCCGAAGCCCTGCTGGAGGCAGTCCGCCCCGACACGGTGTTCGTCAGCGTGGGGCGGAACAGCTACGGGCTGCCCAGCCCGGCCGCCCTGGAACGGCTCCGGGCCTGCGGAGCGGCAGTCTACCGCACGGACGAATGCGGTACTTTGGAAATAGGACGGTAATTGTGATGGCCGACAACAATCTGGAACGCCTCAAATCCGATCTCAAGCTGAACGCCCCTGCACGGCTTTACGTCTTTTACGGACCGGAGGCCTACCTGCGGAGCTACTATCTGGACAGCCTGCACAAGCTGCTGGTGGAGGACTTTGCCGAGGCCTTCAACTACCACCGCTTCAACGCGGAAACCGTCTCCCTCCAGGGGGTGCTGGACAGCATCGAGGCCCTGCCCATGATGGCCCAGCGCTCCATGGTGCAGATCGACGACGTGAACTTCTTCGCCATGGGCGAGGACGGGGCCGCCTACGCCAAGTTCTTCTCTGACATTCCGGACTACTGCACCGTGGTTTTGGTCTATGAGACGGTGGAATTCAAGATCGACCGGCGGAAAAAGGCCCTGGCCGAGGTCTTTGACAAGGCCACGGCGGTGGAATTCACCCAGCCCTCCGACCGGGAGCTGATCTCCTGGGTGGGCCGCCACCTGAAAAAGCAGGGAAAGCAGATCAGCGTGGACGACGCCCAATATCTGATCCACCGGACCGGCGGCGCTATGACGGCCCTGCTGGGGGAGATCGGAAAGCTGGCCGCCTACGTGGCCGAGGAGACCGTCACCCGGGATCACATCGACCTGCTGGTGGAGCCGGTGCTGGAGGCGGACGTGTTCGCCATCACCGACGCCATCACCCGGGGCCGCTACGAAACGGCCCTGCAGACCCTCCGCACCGTCCTGCAAAAGCAGGAGGAGCCGGTGCGCATTCTCGGCGCCATGGGCGGCCAGTTCCGCCGTCTGCTGGCAGCCAAGCGGCTATTGGAGGGGGGCAAGCAGCAGGCCGATCTGATGAAGCTCTGCGGCATCAGCGGCTACCCCGCCAAGCTCAGCATGGAGAGCGCCAAGCGCCTGTCTGAGCGCTTCTGCGCCCGGGCCGTGGAGCTCTGCCTGGAGGCGGACGAAAAGCTGAAAAGCTCCTACGACGACCCGGAACGGGTGTTGGAGTTCCTGGTTCTGGAATTGGCGGGAGAATCCAGAAATGGTTAGCCCGTAGGGGCGGATGCCCACATCCGCCCTCGATTTCGGGCAAGAAAAAGGGCCAATGTGGGCATTGGCCCCTACGGTGGGAGAAGCCGGAAATGGTTAGCCCGTAGGGGCGGATGCCTACATCCGCCCTCGGGTCCGAGCAAGAAAAAAGGGCCAATGTGGGCATTGGCCCCTACGGCGGGAGAATCCCGGAATGGTTAGCCCGTAGGGGCGGATGCCCACATCCGCCCTCGGTTCCGGGCAGGAAAAAAGGGCCAATGTGGGCATTGGCCCCTACGGCGGGAGAATCCGGAAATGGATAGAATCAGAATAAAAGAGGCCCTGGTGGTGGAGGGCAAATACGACAAAAACACCCTGTCCCAGTTGGTGGACGCCCCCATCTTCCTCACCGAGGGCTTCGGGATCTTCAAGGACCCGGAGAAGCTGGCCCTGCTGCGGGCCGCGGCGGAAAAACGCGGCTTGATCGTCCTTACCGACAGCGACGGGGCGGGTCTGGTGATCCGCAACCACCTGAAGGGGGCCATCGACCCCGCCCGGGTGAAGCACGCCTATATCCCCGACGTGTTCGGCAAGGAGAAGCGCAAGGCCGCTCCCGGCAAGGAGGGCAAGTTAGGCGTGGAGGGCATGACCCCGGCGGTGTTATTGCAGGCCCTGCGGAACGCAGGTGCGACGATAATCGACGGGCCCGTAGGGGCGGCCATTGGCCGCCAGCCGGACGCAGAATCCATCGAAATCACCAAAACCGACCTCTACGAGCTGGGCCTCACCGGGCGGCCGGACAGCAAAGAACGGCGGCGGGCCCTGCAAAAGGCCCTGGGCCTGCCGGAAAATCTGTCCACCAACGCCCTGTTGACAGCGTTGAATTGCGTCACCACCCGGGAAGAATTGGCCGGGATGGTGTGAAGAATGGCGGGCAGATTGCCCGCGCTACGATGGAAAATGGCGCACACTGTGCGCCGCTACCGAGCCCTGAACCCTGAACTCTGAACCGCGGACGGCAAAGTGCCGTCCCTACATATGAAAAACGATGATTGAAATAAGTGTACAAAATCTGAAAAAATCCTTTGAGGTGGGAGAGATCCTGCTGGACGGGCTGACTTTTGAGATCCGCACCGGGGAGTGCGTGGGCATCATGGGGCGGAACGGCTGCGGGAAGACCACCCTCTTTCGCATGCTCACCGGGGAGTTGGAACCCGACGACGGAACCATCATGATCGCCCCGGGGCGAAAGCTGGGGCTGATCTCCCAGATCCCCGTCTATCCCGCAGGCTACACGGTGGAAAACGTGCTGCGCTCGGCCTATCGGGAGCTCTTCTCCATGAAGAAAAAGATGGAAGACCTGGAGCGGCAGATGACCGTCTCCGCCGATCACGCCATCCTCTCGGAGTACGACCGCCTCACCAACGCCTACGAGGTGGGGGGCGGCTACGACATGGACACCAGCGTGGACAAGATCTGCAACGGTCTGGGCATTCCGGGCGCCATGCGGGAGCAGCTCTTCTCCTCCCTCTCCGGCGGGGAGAAGACCCGGGTAAATCTGGCCCGGCTCCTGCTGGAAAACACCGACATCCTCCTGCTGGACGAGCCCACCAACCACCTGGATCTTCGCAGCGTGGAGTGGTTGGAGGGCTACATCAAGCAGTTCAAGGGCACCACCCTCACCATCTCCCACGACCGCTACTTCCTGGATCGGGTGGTTCAGCGGATCATTGAGATCCACGACGGCCAGGCGGAGCACTACAACGGCAACTACTCCTTCTATCTGGAAGAAAAGCAGGCCCGCTTCAACCTGCAAATGAAGCAGTACCAGCAGGAGCAGGCCAAGATCAACCAGCTCAGCTTCACCGTGGAACGGATGAAGGGCTGGGGCATCAACAACCGCGTCCTCTACCGCCGTGCCATGGCCATGCAGCACCGGATCGACCGGATCCGTCAGACCGAACGGCCCAAGACCGAGAAGACCATGAAGGCCAGCTTCGGGGAGAAGGAATTCTACGGGGATTCCGTGTTCTCCGTGAAGGGCATGGAAAAGTCCTTCGGCGACAAGAAGCTGTTTTCCGACGTGGAGCTGCTGGTGAAGGGCGGCGAGCGCATCGCCATCTTAGGCGACAACGGCGCGGGCAAGACCACCTTCATCCGCTGTCTGCTGGGGGAGGAGCCGGTGGACGCTGGAAGGATCCGCTTCGGCCCCACGGTGAAAAGCGCCTACCTGCCCCAGGTGATGCACTTTGAGCACCCGGAGCGCACCCTCTACGACACCATGCTCTACGAGAAGAACTGCACCCCCCAGCAGGCCCGGGATCGCCTGGGCGCCTTCCTGTTCTCCGGGGAGGACGTGTTCAAGACCGTGGGGACCCTGTCCGGCGGAGAGCAGTCCCGGCTGCGGCTGTGCATGCTCATGGACGAGAAGATCAATCTGCTGATCCTGGACGAGCCCACCAACCACCTGGACATTGCCTCCCGGGAGTGGGTGGAGTGCGCCATCGAGGAATACGAGGGCACCCTGCTCTTCGTCTCCCACGACCGCTACTTTGTGGAGAAGTTCGCCACCCGGATCTGGGAATTTGAGGACGGGGTCATTAAAGACTACCCCTGCGGCTACGCCAAGTACCGGAGTCTGAAGGAGAACGCCGCCATCCGGCCCATCCCCCAGACGGAAAAGCCCGCAAAAAAAGAAAAGCCCGCCCAGAAGACGGACAGCAAGGCCCTGGAAAAGGAAGTGCGCCGCCTGGAACGGGAGATCGACGCCCAGGAGCAGGCCGTGGCCGCCCTGGACCAGCAGCTGCTGGCTGCCGCCGCGGACTACAAGGAGCTGATGCGGCTGACGGAGGAAAAGGAAGCCGCCGAGGCCAAGCTCGCGGAGCTGATGGAGAAGTGGGAAGCCGCGGCGGGGCAGCTGGAATAAACGAACGAAAAAGGGAAAGCGAAGAACGAAAAACGAAGGTGTCCCTGCGGGACGATTTGAATTATCATTTTCCTTATCGCAGATATGGAAAATACCTCAGTTCTTCGTTCTTCGTTCTTCATTTTTCGTTTTGCATTCTTTTCTGCGAAATATTTAACACCCGGTCGATTTCGATGAGGCTGCGGTCGGACAGCTCCAGGAGGCGGTATGCTTGATCGACGCGGCGGACAAGTACGGTTTCGGTGCGGTAGGCCCCGCCCAGCTTGAGGCCGTCGGGCTCGAACCAGGTCAGCTCCACCTGCACCGGCTCCCCCGCGTCCGTGCGGGCCGCCAGGGCCAGCAGTTGACGATTGATCTCCGCCTTGGCGTCCTCGTCCAGCTCGATCTGCCGGGCGGTCAGCCGGGCCGCCTCGTCGATGACGGCCTCGTAGCCCGTCAGGGCGGCAAAGGGCGCGAATTGCGCCGCCCGATTCGCCAACGGCATGGGCGGGTGACGCTTCGACACCGGGCGTTCCATGTTGATTATATCGTCGTATTTTCCGTGCATGAGCGTCCTCCTTCCGGCGTGGTCGCTGCAATCGAGTCTGTAGCGCGGGCAATCTGCCCGCCCGCGTCCCCGTAGGGACGGCACCCTGCCGTCCGCGCACCCCCGTAGGGACGGCACCCTGCCGTAGCGCGGGCTATTAGCCCGCCGTTCCCCCGTCCCCGTAGGGAGCGATGCCCACATCGCTCCGGCGTTCGGCACGAACGCAATTTGTTGCAAGGCAAATCCGACCGGTTCGCGACAACGGAAGCAGTACAAACATCGCACCGGGTTTGACGGCTAATAGCCGGCGCTACCGTAGGGTGCGGTAGTAGGGGGCGGCGCCCTCGACGCCCCGGCGTTCGGGACGAACGCAATTTGCCGCAAGGCAAATCCGACCGCACCACGCCGCCGCGACCGGGTCCGAATATCTAACCCGGCTGGATCGCCCTGACGGGCGATTGTTTGCTGCGCAAACCGGGCGGCTCATCCTTGCGGATAAGAGCCGCCCCTACGGGAGGGGGGGCTGTGCCGTGGCGCACCGGTGTGCGCCGCTACCGGGGAATGCGGACGGCAGAGTGCCGTCCCTACGCGTTCTCTGGTGACTGGTGACTGAACCCCCGAATGACGGGGGATAAAAAGGGGCCGCGGAAGTCCGCGGCCCTTTTGGTTTTGTTTCTTACAGCAGCTTGGAGAAGTACTTGATGGTACGGACCATCTGGCTGGTGTAGGAGTTCTCGTTGTCGTACCAGGAGACGACCTGGACCTGATAGGTGTCGTCGTCGATCTTGGAGACCATGGTCTGGGTGGCGTCGAAGATGGAGCCGTAGCGGCTGCCGATGATGTCGGAGGAGACGATCTCGTCTTCATTGTAGCCGAAGCTCTCGGTGGCAGCAGCCTTCATGGCGGCGTTGATGCCTTCCTTGGTGACGTCCTTCGCCTTCACAACAGCGATCAGGATGGTGGTGGAGCCGGTGGGGGTGGGAACACGCTGGGCAGAGCCGATCAGCTTGCCGGCCAGCTCGGGGATGACCAGGCCGATGGCCTTGGCAGCGCCGGTGGAGTTGGGGACGATGTTCACAGCAGCGGCGCGGGAGCGGCGCAGGTCGCCCTTTCTCTGGGGGCCGTCAAGAGGCATCTGGTCGCCGGTGTAGGCATGGACCGTGGTCATGATGCCGGAGACGATGGGCGCGTACTCATGCAGAGCCTTCGCCATGGGCGCCAGGCAGTTGGTGGTGCAGGAGGCCGCGGAGATGATGTTGTCGTCCTTGGTCAGGTTCTTGTGGTTGACGTTGTAGACGATGGTGGGCAGGTCGTTGCCGGCAGGGGCGGAGATGACGACCTTCTTGGCGCCGGCGTCGATGTGCGCCTGAGCCTTGGCCTTGCTGGTGTAGAAGCCGGTGCACTCCAGCACCACGTCAACACCGATTTTGCCCCAGGGGAGATCAGCGGCGTTGGGCATCTTATAGATGACGATCTTCTTGCCGTCCACGACGATGTAGTTGTCTTCGCCTTCGCCCTCGTTGAACTCGACCTTATGATTCAGCGCGTAGTTGCCCTGGGTGGAGTCGTACTTCAGCAGGTGGGCAAGCATCTTGGAAGAGGTCAGGTCGTTGATGGCGACGATCTCATAAGCGGGATCGCCAAACATCTGGCGGAAGGCCAGGCGGCCGATACGTCCGAAACCGTTGATCGCTACTTTAACAGGCATAATAATTTCCTCCGTTTCATGCGCTGGACGCGCGATAATAGACTGGTAAGCGACCCCAACGGATCGCCAAGGATATTATACACCGATTTTGCCCGAATGTCCAGAGGTATTATACCCGATTGTGCAAAAGTTTTTTATCGGAAACGGTTGCATTTGTCGATCAAGTGTGTTATTGTATGGGACGCATAGATTTTGCCCCGGAGAACGCATTCCCCCGAGGCCGATAGATATTTAGGAGGCACCCATGAAACTTTCCAAGAAATCTCAGCTCTGCACCCTCTCCCCCATGCGGAAGTTCACGCCCTACGCCATGGCCGCCGAGGCCGCCGGCAAGAAGATCTACAAGCTGAACATCGGCCAGCCCGACATCGAGACTCCCCCCGAGTTCTTCGACGCCGTCCGGGGCTTCTCCCAGAAGGTCCTTGCCTACGCCAACTCCCAGGGCACCGAGACCATGCTCCAGACCGTGGTGGACTACTACAAGCGCATCGGCGTGGAGTATGACAAGAGCGACATCCTCATCACCACCGGCGGCAGCGAGGCCCTGCAGATCCTCTTCCTGAGCATCCTGGACGAGGGCAGCGAGGTCATCATCCCCGAGCCCTTCTATTCCAACTACAACACCTTCATCCGGGCCGCCGGCGGCGTGATCCGTCCCATGCACACCGTGGCCGAGGAGGACTACAACTACGCCAAGCCCGAGGCTCTGGAGGCTCTGATCAACGAGAACACCCGGGCCATCGCCATCATCAACCCCCACAACCCCACCGGCAACGTGCTCACCGAGGAAGAGCTCCGCTCCATCGCCGACGTGGCCAAGAAGCACGACCTGTATCTGATCTGCGACGAGGTCTACCGCGAGTTCGTCTACGACGCCGACAAGTCCCCCTGCGCCGGCAGCCTGAAGGGTGTGGATGACAACGTGGTCATCATCGACTCCGTCTCCAAGCGCTTCTCCGCCTGCGGCGCCCGCATCGGTATGCTGATCTCCCGGAACAAGGCCCTCATGGCTGAGGCGCTGAAGTTCTGCCAGGGCCGCCTGTGCACCACCACCCTGGAGCAGGTGGGCGCTTCCGCCCTCTACTCCGTTGGCCCCGAGTACTTTGACAAGGTCCGCGAGGAGTACCGTCGCCGCCGCGATATCTGCTACCGCAAGCTCACCGCCATCCCCGGCGTGGTCTGCGCCAAGCCCATGGGCGCCTTCTACGTCATGGCCAAGCTGCCCATCGACAACGCCGACGAGTTCATGAAGTTCATGCTCACCGAGTTCGAGGATCACGGCGAGACCGTGATGTGCGCCCCCGCCGCCGGCTTCTACGCCACCCCGGGCCGCGGCCTGAACGAGATCCGCATTGCCTACGTCCTCAAGGAAAAGGATCTGGAGCGGGCTCTGGATCTGCTGGCCATGGGCATCGAAGCCTACAATAAGCGCAAATAATCAAGAAAAGCTGCAAAAGCCGCGAAAAAGTCCTTGCTTTTTCGCGGCTTTTGCGTTATGATACCACCGATCCCTCGGAGAGTAGGGCGTGCGCGTCGGGGAGACCCGGAAGTGCCATTGGATGGGAGGTTGCCAATGGACGAAAAGCCGCTTGGCTTGCGATGTGCGCCTGCAGCCGCTCTGAAATACCACGGGATCCGAACCTCCTCCACCTTTAGGAGGGTTTTTTTATGCCTGAATCTATGAACACCGCCGAAAAGCCGCAAACCCGGAAGTCCGCCAGCGAGCATCTGCTGATGCTGGTATTGCTGGCCGTTCTGACCGCCATGGAGATCGTGCTGAGCCGCTTCCTCTCCATCAACACCTGGAATCTGAAGATCGGCTTCAGCTTCGTGCCCATTGTGGTGGCCGCCATGCTCTACGGCCCCCTGGGCGGCGCCTGCGTGGCGGGCATGGGCGATTTCCTGGGGGCGAACCTTTTCCCCATCGGCCCCTACTTCCCCGGCTACACCGTCACGGCGGTGCTGACCGGCCTTGTGTTCGGCGTGCTGCTCTATAAGAAGCAGACCCCGATCCGCGCGGGGGTGGCTGTGGCCATCAACCAGCTGATCTTCAGCCTGCTGCTGAACACCTTCTGGATCTTCCTTACGAACATGGATTCCAGCAAGGCCGCGCCGTATTTCACCATTCTGACCACGCGGATCCTGCAGTGCGCGATCCTGATCCCGGTACAGTTCGTCACCATTATGATCATTGTGCCCGCCATCAAGCAGGCCAAGAAGATGTTTCTGTGACGCTTCCCGCGCCGCATACCGAGGAGAATCCCATGACCTATGAAGAAGCCTTAGCGTATATTGCCTCCGTGGATTGGAAGGGCTCCGTCCCCGGGCTGGAACGGATCTCGGAGCTGATGCAGCGGCTCGGAAACCCGGAAAAAAAGCTGAAATTCGTCCACATCGTAGGCACCAACGGCAAGGGCAGCACCGCTGCCATGCTGGCCTCGGTGCTGAGCAAGGCCGGTTACAAAACCGGCCTGTTCATCTCTCCCTGGGTGATCGACTTCCGGGAGCGGATACAGCTCAACGGCGAGATGATCTCCCGGGAGGCCCTGGCCGCGGAGACGGAGGCCGTCCGCCCCTGCATCGACGCCATGACGGACACCCCCACCGAGTTTGAGCGGATCACGGCCATCGCCCTGCACTGGTTCGCCCGGGAGGGCGCGGACATTGTGGTTCTGGAGGCGGGGATGGGCGGCGAATTCGACGCCACCAACGTGATCCCCGCGCCGGAGGCCGCCGTGTTTACCAACGTAGGGCTGGATCACACCGAGTACCTGGGCAGCACCGTGGAGGCCATCGCCCGCACCAAGGCCGGGATCCTCAAGCCCGGCTGCGCCGCCGCCCTCTACCCCAACGTCCCCTCCGTCCGCCAGGTGATCGAGGATCTCTGCCGGGAGAAGGACATCCCCCTCTACCACGCCGATCCCGACGTGCTGGTGCCCCTGGGCCACGATCTCAGCGGCCAGCGCTTCCGCTGGGGGGAGTTGCTGCTGGAGCTGCCCCTGCTGGGAGAGCATCAGCGGAAGAATCTCTCCCTGGTGCTGGCGGTGCTGGAGCTGCTGCGGGATCGGGATTGGAGCATCCCGGACGCCGCCATCCAGGCGGGCATTCAGTCCGTCCGCTGGCCCGGCCGCTTTGAGGTCCTGGGCCGTGAGCCCCTCTTTGTGCTGGACGGGGGCCACAACCCCCAGTGCATGGACGCCCTGTGGGAGGCTGCCAACACCTACCTGCTGGGGAAGGAGCTGAGCGTGATCACCGGCGTGCTGGCCGACAAGGACTACGCCGCCATGTATGACCGCACAGGCAAGCTGGCCAGCCGCTTCTTCACCCTGACCCCGGACAACCCCCGGGCCCTGTCCGGCCAAGAGCTGGCAAAGCTGCTGGAACGCTACGGCAAGCCCGTCCGCTTCTGCGAAAGCCCCGCCGAGGCCGTCCGTCTGGCCCTGGAAGCCACGCCGAAGGACGGGGCGGTGCTGGCCTACGGATCCCTGTATCTGGCCTCGGAGATCCGGGCGGAATACCTGGCAAGTAATAAGAAATAAGTAATAGGTAATAAGTGACGGCAGCCTGGAGGAAATATCATGAACGCAGAAGGCTTTTGGGAAGGCTGCTGGCAGCGGGAGGATCCGGAGGCGCTGAACAGCTATCTGGGGGGCTATCTGAAGCTCCGCTGTGATGAGATCGATCTGTTTCAGCGCGCCGGGCTCCGTACTGTGTGTGACGCGGCCTGCGGCTTCGGGGCCTACACCCTGGCGCTGGCCTCCAACGGCTTCCTCGTACGCAGCTTCGACATCTCCCCCACCGCCGCAGCATTCACACGGGAGGGGCTCAAGCGCTTCGGGTATGCCGTGGAGGTCAAGGTCGCCGATCTGCTGTGCACCGGCTATGCCGACGGCGAATTCGACGGCGTCTTCGCCCACTCCGTGATGGATCACATGACAAGGGCCGACGCGGCTGCCGCGCTGAAGGAGCTCTGCCGGATCGTCCGTCCGGGCGGGTTGGCCCTGCTCTCCTTCGACACGGCGGAGGAAGGGGACTTTTCCGCAGCTCACGAAATGCTTCCGGACGGCAGCCTGCTCTATACGGGCGACAGCAGCCGAAAGGGGATGATCTTTCACCCCTATGACCGGGAGCAGATCCGCAGCCTTGTGGCCGGGTATGAAATCGTGATGGAATCCGTCAATCGCAAGGATGAGCAGATCGTTGTGATAAAAGTTTAGGACAGAGGTACTCTCGATGCAAGAGATGCAAGTTTCTGACGCGCTCCGTGCCTTTTGGCCGGTTTTCGCCGCCGGGCCGCTCTTTCTGGGGCTTGGCTTCTGGTGGCGCTTCCACGCGGCCGCGGCCATGGAGAAAAGCCCCAAGCCCTATTCCTGGGTGCGGCAGTACCGCACCGGCGGCTTTCCCTTCCTGAAAAAGTGGATGGGCAGCCCCACGCTGCACGTCTGGGCACTGCTCTGCGTGATGGCCGCGGCCGGCGGGCTTTTTGTCGCCCGCCTCGCCTGCATGGGGAGCGCAGGCTCCGGCGAGGGCGGGAGCCTGTTTGCCGGTACCGGATGGATCCTGTCGCTGTGCCTGTGCGTGATGGGCACAGGGGCGGTCTACTGTCAGCTCTGCATTCTGTTTGACCGGCTGTGGGTCTCTCTGCCCGCCGCCCTGCTCTTTGCCGCCGCGGCGATCCGCAGCGACGGGGCCAACGCCATGCTTGCCGTGAGCCTGCTGCTATTGCTGCTCTATCTCCGCACGGAGCGCTCCGGCTTCACAGGAGAGCTGCTGTATCTGGCGGCGATCCTGGCCTTTGCCCCCGCCGTGGCCCTGCAGCCCGCCTATCTCTGGCTGCTCCCCTGTTTCCCGCCGGTGCACTGCCGCAAGCTGCTCCATCAGCTCCGCAGCCGGAAGCTCTCCGGCACGGGCATGATCCTGTTCCCCCTGCTGGGCCTTGCGCTGTTCGCTCTGTGCGCCGCCCTGGGCGCTGTCCTGCGTCCGCTGCTGACGGGGGAAAAGCCTCTCTCCGAGGCTGCGGCGCTGATCCCGGCCCTGCGGGATCTGGCGTGGGAAGCGCTGAACTGCTTCTCCTTCCCCACCCTGGCCGGGGCTGTGGATCTGCTGATCGACGCGCCGCTGCTGGGCTTCGGCCTCTGGGGCTGCTGCTCGGCCTGGATCCTGGCAAGAAAGCGCCGGAATATCCGGGGCTCCACCGCGCTGGCGGTGCTGGCCGTGCAGCTCCTACTCTGGCTGCTCACCTGGCGCTGTGTGCCGATCCTGGGTCTGACCCTGACCACGGCCTGCGTCCTGCGAGACGCGGATCTGGGCGGAAAGCGGCTCACGGCCCTGCTGTGCCCCCTGGCCGGGCTCATCTGGTATTGCTTCATTCACCTTGCCGCATGGCTGCTCCCCCTTTCTGCGGAGCTGCTGGAACGGCTTCAATAACGTACAACGGAGGATAACACTATGATCGCACTTGCCTGTGACCACGGCGCGCTTGCGCTCAAGGAGGCCATCAAGGCCCATCTGGAATCCCGAGGCCTGGAATACAAGGACTTCGGCACCTACACGGCGGACAGCTGTGACTACCCCGACTTTGCCGCCCCTGCCGCCCGGGCCGTGGCGTCCGGAGAATGTGAAAAGGGCATCGTCTGCTGCACCACCGGCATCGGCGTGTCCATCGTGGCCAACAAGATCCCCGGCGTCCGCTGCGCCCTGCTCCACGACCACATGAGTGCCCGCCTCACCCGTCAGCACAACGACGCCAATATGATGGCTCTGGGTGCTGCCATTACCTCTCCCATGATGGCCAAGGAGCTCATCGACATTTTCCTGAACACTGAATTCGAGGGCGGCAGACACCAGCGGCGCGTGGACAAGATCACAGCGCTGGAAAAAAATTAGGCGTAAGTTTCAAAGTGAGGACCTGAGGCTCATGGCTCAGAGCGCGTAGGGGGCGGCGTCCCCGACGCCCCGAACCTTTCCCGTTTCGATACGGTCGGGCTGTCGAGGACGCCAGCCCCTACGCCC
>JAEEGF012002682.1_pt1 | contig 50046 bp, 33 predicted proteins | sample 9134171 | NCBI WGS metagenome assembly JAEEGF01 (sample SAMN16246542, study PRJNA631951) | gut metagenome | biome: gut microbiome; feature: rumen; material: AP-attached | host: Bos | place: Iran: Karaj | collected 2018-10
AAATACTGCGGAAATAGCTCAGTTGGTAGAGCACGACCTTGCCAAGGTCGGGGTCGCGAGTTCGAGTCTCGTTTTCCGCTCTCCAAGGCCTTTGCGAGATGCGAAGGCCTTTTTATTTTGGGTAAAAACTGCCCTGCAGGTCGTTGTGGGGCTGGTGACCTATGAAAAGACTTTATTGGAATATTGGCTATTACTGCTTGAAAATGCCATTTTTTGCGACCAGTTTTACGTTACAGGGAAAGTCGTCGCAAATATGGTGTTAAATGATTAGTCTGCAGTTATTTAAACCACATTTTCAAACAATTGGTTCTTGTCGGATCCGGTTCTATTGAGGACGAAAGATAATCGGGCAACCCGAAATTCGCCTTCCCCGGTGAACTTGTCTGTATAGTCGTCAGAGGCCGGTCAGTCGGGCCGATCCTAAGAAGTCAAAACGATCTTGCAAGTATCCGTGCCCGTTTCAAAATCCCTATCAAGTAATAACCAAGCCTTTGCGGCCGCTTCAGAAAGGTGCTCCCCAATGATGCCGCATCTTATTCGCCAAATAGGCACACTACAATATCCATTCTACTGCACCACAAGCAAGGTCGTTGTGACTGGGACACGGGAATAGGCCTGTGGCGCACAACAATAGCTATTTCTACGGAGTGAGTGGCCTGGGAATGTGCGCCAATTTGTCAAAATGGAGGCGACTGGAATCCAGTTGCTTTCACTTGAGATATGAGTGTTGCCCGAACAGGAATTCTTCATATCTTTGTATATCTGAAAAACTTATAATATGACTTTTCTAAAAAGCGCCCTGCTGCCAATCTGTATCTGCTTGTCCACCGTTCTCGGAACAGCGCAAAACACATTCATCGCTCCCAGTGTCAACCCGACGGAAGACTCCCTTGCAGTCGTCCGCATCCGGGCCAGGATGGATTCTATCCGCCAGTACCGTCCTACTGTTGCGGTGGTACTTGGTGGCGGTGGTGCGCGTGGTATGGCTCATCTTGGCGTTCTGCGCTACATCGAGGAAATGGGCATTCCGGTGGATCTTGTGGGAGGAACCAGCATGGGCGGCCTGGTCTCCGGTCTATACTCTCTCGGTTATGGGGCGGAGTACCTGGATTCCCTGGTGCGTTCCTTCGACTGGACCGTGATGATGTCCGACAAGATTCCGGACAGTTTCCAGACGTACAAGGTCCGTCGCAACAAGGAGCGTTTCGCCATAACGGTCCCGTTCCACTACGACGATGAAGATATGAAGAGCAGAATTGACAGGCAGACCCGCTTCAACAGGAATTTCGAGCAGAGTGACACCAGGACCGGTGACATGAGCAAGGAGATGATGGCCAAAGTGGGGATGGGCCTGCCTGACGGCTTCCTGTTCGGGTACAACGTCCGGAATACCCTTAGCTCCGTCACCGTCGGCTATCAGGATTCTCTGTCTTTCGACAAACTCCCGGTCCCCTTCTTCTGCGTGGCTACTGATATGGTCAGCATGAATGAGAAGAACTGGACTTCTGGCAGCCTGGTGGACGCGATGCGTTCCACTATGGCCATCCCTGGTTACTTCCGGCCGGTAAGACTGGAGGGGATGGTACTGGTTGATGGCGGTACGCGCAACAACTTCCCCGTGGACGTCGCCAAAGCAATGGGTGCAGATATCGTCATCGGTTCGGAAATGCCCGTGCCCCGCACACTTGCGGACTTCGGAGGCCTGGCTAACATCCTTATGCAGCACATTACCCTGTTATCCGCAGACATCTGCGAGGCCAACAGGCGGAATACGGACATCCTTCTCCAGCACGAATTGCCAGGATATACGATGTTGTCCTTTGATTCTAAGAGCGTTGACGACATCATTGCACAAGGGTATGCCAAGGCAGTGGAGAATAAGGAAGCTTTCGAAGCCATTGCGAAGCGGATCGGCGTCGCTCAGAACGGACAGGCTCCAGAACGTCGTCAGGCTATCGACCTGTCCAAGCACGAAGTCCGTGTGGGGGAAATCCGCTATGAAGGCGTTACGGAAAAGGAGGCAGAGTACATTATCAGCCCTGCCCTTCTGCCCCGTGATGGAATGTACGGCAGGAAAGAGATCGAGGGAGTCCTCTCTGCCCTATATGGTACAAAGGCGTTTGAGTCGGTCACTTACCGGATCAGTGGCGAGCAGGAGCCCTATACGCTCATTTTCGACTGCCAGAAGGGGCAGACCAATGAAGCCGGCTTAGGCATTCACCTGGACTCTGATGAAGCGTTGTATCTGGGCGCCCACCTTGGCATCGGTACCCGGAAGCTGAGCGGACTCCGCTTCATTTCCGAACTCAAGATCGGTCAGGTTTCCAAGCTGGATATGGACCTTTCCTACAAGCCCCTGGCAGAGTTGCCAGTCTTTGGTGTCTCCTGGAAAAACTCCTATCGGAACTTCAGCTATCACATAGACGACGCCTCAAAGGCCAGGGCTTTCTCGAAAGCACGGTACAACGGGGTGAACTCCCGCGTGGAACTGTATGCCGAAGATACCCGGCTGGTCTATGGAAACGTGCGTTTCGGGGCGGCCTATGATTTTGAGCCGTACGAAAACTATCTGGACGACTCCATGCATTGGGAGGGTTGGGATTTCCGGAGTCATTGGTTTTCCACCTTTGCTTCCATCCACTACGATACTTTCAATGAGAGCTATTTCCCGACCCGGGGCTACCGGCTCGGCTTGGATACCCGCTACGTGTTTGACGGCTTCTCCATATATCTGGAAGACGAGGGGATGGCGGCCGGCACTTACTATGAAGGGGAGGTTCCACCCTATAGCGTAGGTACGGTTCACGCCTCCGCCGCTCTGTCGCTCGGCAATGCCGTCGTTCTGCAGCCTTCCTTGTATGTCGGTTGGCAGACAGAGACCCCCGGGCAAATGGATTTCATCCACACGCTGGCCACCGGCGGTACCCTGGCGGGCCGGTACATCGACAACCAGATTCCGTTCTTCGGGTTCAGCCAAGGGTTCTATGTGTGCGACAGTTTCGCTGCCACAGCCCAACTTGACGTTCGTTTCCGCCTCAACCACAAGAATTTCTTCACGCTGCGCGGTGGCATGTTCCAGGATAAGAGTGTACTGAAAGACCTGGTGCGGACACCCATTTCAGCTTATGCCTTTGGTGTGGAATTGGGACAGAAATCAACCTTCGGCCCTATGAAACTAGGAGGACAGTGGTGCAACGAGACAGGTTTTTCCGCTGCCCTGTCGATAGGATTTGATTTCTAAAACTTCACGCAGAGCTTGAGGCTTGCAGACCACCGGCTGAAAAGGCCGGAGGAGTATATTTTGCCGAACTCGACTAATTCATCCGACATTTCTTCCGGAACGTTGGTGGATCCTTTGTATTTATAACTGTCATAACTGCCCGAGACGCCGACAAAAAACCGGTCCCAGGAATAGATGGCCCCGGCCTTGAACACATAGTTCACGAGCAACTTGCCGTTGATGACATTCCTGGTTAAGACCGGATCCTCTCCAAGAAAGTTGTTCTTCATCGTGGAGGAGAACTGGTTGAATAGGGTGACCATGGGAATGGCTGTCAGATTGAAGGTCAGGTTGCGGAGTCCTTCCCCGTCAGGTCCGGGCTGTCGGTGGAAAGGAACCAGGTTGTACGAAAAACCGCCTCCGAAGGAAACCTGCCTGGTGTCTTGCCGAACCATTCCGAACAACAGATCGGAAACCAGTTCGTCCGGATCATATTCGAACAACCCCTGGAGGTATTTGACCCCGAACATCCATGTCCCGGCGGACCGCCGCTGGACCACATTCCCTTTGTAAACTGCGGAATAAGCGAAACTGTGCCGGTTGAATGCATAGAACGCATCGGCGATGAAGGTGGTCATGCGTCCCGGTTTTTCAGTCTGGCCGGAATCTTCAATGTCACCCCAATCTCCGCCGACACCAATCCTCATTTCATAGTCAGCCGGACGGCGGAAGTCGAAATATTGCAATTGCAAGGCGTAGCCCGGGGCGAGATAGTCAAAAGAGAAGGATGTGTTGGTGCTCGCCCTGTCGCCTCCTACTCTGTGGTTCCAACCCAAAGAAAGGTTTCCGTACCCGACCTGCAGGCCGACTACCTTGTCCACACCGCCCAGGAGTTTGGTCGAGGCGTATGCTTGCAAGAGTTCGGAGCCGCCAACGGCAACTTCTTCTTCCGTAAAGATATAATCAATCGTGTTTTCCTGGGTGGCTCCAGCCTGGTGCAGTTCGCCCGACACCGCGACACTCCAGCGTGCCGTCGGCTGATAGACTGCGCTGGGGTTCAGTTCCATGGATGGAGCAGATATCTTGTTGACAATCTTGCCCCAGAACGAATCCGGCCGTTGGGAATACGCCTGAAAACAAAAGGCCGGCAAAAGGAGAAGAATGGTTAGTACGACTCGAAGACTACGCATGGTTTGTTTCAGTGTATCTGCAAAGATAAGCTTTTTTCTCAACCTGACGCACCTGTCAGCGTCCGCCTTTCACCTTCAGCACGAGCATGGTCAGGTCATCACTCTGCTCTGCATCACCGACAAACTCCTTGACGGCGCCTATCATATGGGCGACCAGGTTTCTGGATGAGTTTTCCGCCATTTGACCGGAGAGATTGGAAAAGACCCTCTCTTCCCCGAACAAGGAATCATCCTCGCGGGTCGCTTCAGTGAGACCGTCAGTATAGAGGAAGAGGACCGTTCCGGCTGCGAGCTCCGCTGTCTGAAGCGAATACTTCCAATCGGCCATGATGCCGACCGGGATATTGGCATCGGTATCCAGGAAACGTGGAGAACCGCCCTCAACGATTATCGGAGCATTGTGACCGGCGTTGCAATACATCAACTTCCCGGTTCTCAGGTCGAGCTCACCGGCAAATAGAGTGACGAACATCAGGTTCTCATTACGGGAGGCCATCGATGAATTGATGACGGACACAATCTTGTCAGGACCGTCCTCCGAAGCCGAGAGTGTCCTGAACATGGAACTGATGACGGCCATCACCAAGGAAGCCGGGATACCCTTGCCGGAAACGTCACCGATGCAGAAGAAAAGCTTTCCGTCACGGATACAGAAGTCGTACAGGTCTCCTCCGACGGCCTTCGCAGGAGTCAGGCTGCCGAAGATGTCGATGTCGTCCCTGTCCGGGAATGCCGGCCAGGTCATCGGAAGCATCGCCATCTGTATATTCCTGGCTATGTCCAGCTCGTTTTCCATAGAAGCTTTCTGGGCGGTCGTCTCGGTAAGCTCTTCGATGTACTTGGAAAGGGATTTCTGCATATCGTCGAACGAGTCCCGGAGCAGACGTACCTCATCCTCGCTCCTGATCTCGGGAAGCTTGGTATCAAACTTGCCGCGGGCCACTTCCGTGGCTGAGCCGGCGAGTTGGACAAGCGGCTGCGCAAACTTCTTGATAGCGTTTCGGCAGATCAGGGACACTATCATCAATCCGAAAAGGATGAGCAAAAGGATGAGAAAACCGAAGGAGAAGGCTGGTCGCAGCAGGCTTTTCATCGGTACGGCTATTCCCATGGACCATCCGGAATCCGAAACCGGGGCATAAAAGACATCATACTTCCGGCCATCCATCGTGACGGTCTTCTCTCCGGTCTTCCCTGCACACATCTCATCTCCGAGCTTCAGGTATTTATCGGAATCGCCGGGGCCGGCATAACCATAAAAATTGCCTCCTTCCAGGAAACGTTTGCTGTCAGGATGAACGATGTACTCCCCTTCGGGGCCTATGATAAAACTGAATATACCTAATTTCCTGTCATCAAGGCTTTCAGGCAACGAATCCATCCTGTTCTCCCTTCTGTCGATTTCGGCCAGAAGACTGCCCAGCCAGATCAGTGACATGTCCGCACCCAGGACTCCTGCAAGCTTCCCCTCCGGAGAGGTGATAGGAATACCGTAGGTACACAGCAGCGTACCGGCTCCGTCCTGGTCGAGATATGGCTTGGACCAGGTTCCGCCGGGGCTGGACAAGCAGGAAGTGAACCATTCGGTCTGATGGTAATCGTGGGTAGCGGAACCTATATTCCTGACGGTGGCTCCGTCATCGCCATAACTGGCATAGGGTTCGAACCACCTTCCTTTCTCCTCGAAATAATCGGGGACGAAAGCCATCCCGCATCCTGAAAGATTGCGGTTAACCGATATTTCATACTCCAGAGTCGATACGATGAGCTCCGGCGAAGAGATATGCCAGGTAACCTCATCGGCTATATTGGCTGCAGAGATTTCGACTTTTTCGAGATTGGCCCTTATGCTGCGGCTGATGTTTTCGATGGCATCCGCGAAGCGATCCTTAAAAGCCGAATACAGTCCACTTGCCGTTACGATGAAAACGACCATGGAAATGACGGCCATGGTAACCAGGACGATTATGACTATCGTCCTGGTCAATCTGCCGGAAAACGATTTCATACGCTTGCTCATAACGAGCAAAGATAATCACAAAATAACAGTAATATCACTACCAGTTGAAATCTTCCGGGAAGCGGAGGTCCTGGATCTTTTCTCCGCCGACAAGGCGGATCCAGGAGCGGAAGCTATCGGAACCTTCGGTGAACTCGAAGACACGCGCTCCGCAGGGCTTGAGGTCGTTGTAGACGGTGTCTCCGCCGCTGAAACGACCGTATATAAGGAATATCTCCTTCCATTTTGCAGCATAGTCATCATCGTGGTCGTGGCCGCAAACAATGGCCTTGACATCCCGCATTTCCTTGAAGTTAGCCATGAGGCCGGAGTTGATGGCCGGAGTGCAGGGCTCTTCGCCGATATTGCCTTTGATTATGCGCAACTTATCCCTGAGGACATAGCCGAATTCGGGAGTGGGAATATGCTGGAATGCGATGGACGGCACCGGTTTTCCGCCGTTCAGCCTTGCAAAATAGGATGAGCAGTCCCGATACCAGCCGATCTGGTCGTGGTGGACATAGTCATACTCTCGGCCTTCCACGACATTGAGATCGGTAGTGTCTCCTGAATCGAACAGATAGAACACCCACTGCGGCTTGCCCTCGCCCGGGGCGGAAAGGGTGAAAACATCATTGGAATCGCCATAGATGCCTTCCACGCCTTGATTGACATCATGGGGAATACTCTTGACGACCTTGAATATCTCACTGCGGTTCAGTTCATACTGGCCGTCGTGGTTGCCCAGTGCCACGGCAAACGGGATCTTGAATGCGGAAATCCAGCCAAGCACAATCCGCATGGCTTCCTCTCCGTCCGTTCTATTCCGGTCTCCGGCGTTCATCACATCGCCGGTATGGATGATCAGATCAGGCGACTCGGTACGGATGAGTTCCTCGAGATTCTTCCGGACATCCTTGCACCTCTCGTCACCGATCATGAAATGGGTGTCGGTGATCTGGAGTATCTTGAATCTGCCTTTGTTGAACGTAAACGCATGTGACACGGCAGGTGTCTTCTTTTCCTGGGAAACAGTACCGGGCACTGCCGCCATTCCCGGCACTGAAGACGCAGTCAGTCCAAGCGCCGCAGCAGTGCCGGACACCTTGATGAAATTCCTTCTATCCATTTGAAACCAATTATTGCGATTATGATTATTTATTCCTCGTCGACCGTAATGCTGGGATGGGGCCTTTGTTCCTGCTGGACCTTCCTTATCAGTTTGCCGTCTTCGAACACGAAATAGGTGTTGATCCTGTAGCCGTAGCGCATCCTTTCCTTGTAACCTATCGTCTCAACAGTCTTGCCATCGATGGTCTCAATCTCCTGGGAGTAGGGCTTGCCGTATTTCTGCACCACGCGACCTTTGGAATCGCCCAGGCTTATATCATCGTTCTTGTAGCGTGTGGAGCCGTAATATGCCGATCCGCAGCCCGCGAGACACAACACTGCGGAAGAAAGGACCAGATACTTGATTATTGCTTTCATGACTATATCCTTAATACACAAAAAAAGCATCAATTTCAGTGCCACTGCAGAATTCTGATGCAAGAATCAAGCATCCCGGGATTTAGGAATATGTACACATGACAATCATATGAAAAAGGCCATTATTCTTATCATCGCAGTGCTGTCTTCAGTAGCAGGAGCCAGCGCACAGGAACGGATCAAACGATTCGAGAATATATTCCAGATCGGTGGGGGACTTTTTTTGGAAAGCGGAACTTTCAATAGTGGCAACAATCCGGGGCTTGCCCTGAGGCTTTCATACGGCCTGGATGTCAAGGTTGATGAAAACTGGTCCGTAATGCCCGGGGTTGGGACGACCGGCATGCTTGGAGACATAGCCCATATTGGATGGATAGGTGGCGACATAGACCATTATTCTTGCGTGGATGCTTTCTGCGATGTCCGGTTCCACACTGACTCCGATGGAAGCAGGATAGTGGTCGGCCTCGGACCAGGCTTCTACTATTCAAAAGAAAAGGACACTTACTATATAGACGCCGATCCCGGCGACCCGAGGAACAATGACCGCAAATTCAGGAATGCAGGTTTCGGACTCCGTCCGAGCTTGATCTTCGAGCACGGGAAACACTTCAAATGGGGCGTCGAAGGAAATATCGGAATCAGTAACATGAGAATCCCTTATCCAGAGCATAACATTACCGGGAAGACCCGTTTCAATAATATCTTGCTTATTATTGGTTTCGGTTTCTGAGTTTTTTCGTTGAATATGTGTATCTTGTAATCCAAAGCATCACATCCAATGAAAAAGCATCCTGCCGTCACAGTTTTCCTGATCGCAGCCGTACTGTCATCATGCTGCAGGAAAGATGTCAAAGAAATCGCTTCAGTAAGTTTCCCCGAAGCCCCGATTGAAATCTTGAGCAACGAGGGTGTCGGGATGAACCTGATCAATTATTTCAACATCATCCAACTCCCGGAAGGAGGTTACAGGATGTATTTCTCCGGCTACAAGGCCGACGAGTGCGGCCCCGACTGGGATAACCAGAACCTGTATTATGCAGAATCCACCGACGGTATCCACTATGAGATGTGCGGGAAGATCATGGATTCCATAGTCGAGCAGACCATATTCTTCACCGGGGACAAGGAACTGCCCTACGGGATGGTAGGCCGGGTGCGTGAGGGCAAGAAGTTCAAGATGTATATGTGGAAGTCGAAGGACGGACTGGTATTCGACGGAAAGGTGCTGCTTTCAACCCGGTGGAATGACACCCAGAGCGTGATGATTCCCAGGGACGGTCACTACAAGCTCTACACCAGGACATGGGATGAGGAGCATAAGGACAGGAAGAACGCCGTGGCGGAATTCACTCCCGACGGGGAACTCCTGAAGGACATAACACCCCTTGCCGGAGACTTCCTGTACAATCCGGCAGCCTGCCCTGTCGACGGTAGCCGGGATATCCTGTTCCCGACTTACCTCAACAACATGTACCCGGGAATGACTGACACCTGCTTCTTCAAATGCTTCGTGGTCGACGGGATGTACTCGAAAGAACTCACCTGCGACCTGAACAAATGGGTCGAGCCGGAAGAAAAATGGGTGCTGGCAGCTCCGGGATTCATCAGGATTGGTGACGACCTGTACCTTGCCTACAACACAAGGACTTATTCCCACGACACCCCAAGGGCCGATGACGTCGTGACAAAGTACAAGTTGGTCAAGGCTGTTATAGAATACGAATGATCTAGTCGTCTATCCTGAGAAGTGCGCCTTCGGGGGAGAAATCAAGTTCCAGGTCATTGCTCAGCTCGATGCTCCATCCGAAACGCTCCTTGTCGATCTTCTCTATGAGGTTGCCCGGGAAACTGGCCTGGACGTAATTGGCTATCGTTTCAGGAACCAGGGAAGCGGGGACAGCCTTCCGTATGCACTCGACCTTGTCCCATTCACCTTTCGCGTTGAATTCTACCTTGGTGCCGTCGTTCAGAAGGACTTCATATTTGGTTCTGGCTATCTCCTTGTCTATCTCGGCATAGACGATGGGTATCTCGGGGAATGTCTCATGTATAAATGCCGTGGCAGCGGCAGGTATCTTGTCCGGGGAGATGGGACGGCCATCATCAGCCTTTGAAGCGAATGGAATCAGCAGGGCCAGAGCCACGATTGAAAGGATGATCTTTTTCATAAGAACACTTTTTTAGGATCCGGAAACATATTTAACTCTTTTTGTGGTATCTTTATGAGTAATATGAAAATGATACATTTACGGTTCAGAATACTGGCTGCAGCGTTCCTTGCCCTGTCGCTGACGATGGTGCAGGGCTGCACAGGCAGGCAGGACCAGGACGACGGCGTCGTCCTGGAAACGGAAACATTCAGCCTTACTGTCGGAAAAGATGCCATAGTCCGGTCGCTTGTAATCAAGAAGACAAATGAGGAGATGCTCCTTAAGGATGCCGGCGTACCCCTGTTTTCAGTCACCCAGGACAGGCCTTTCAATAACGAGACAAAGCTTCAGCATCCGAACACCAGGACAACCTACAAGGCAGATTCACTCTCCTGGGACGGCAAGAGGCTGACTGTCGGGTTTGACACTGCTCCTTACGAAGCTGTGGTTAAAGTTGATGCCGGAGCCGGATACCTCAGGTTCACCCTGGAGGATTTCATATGCGAACCGGAAGACTACGGCAACCTTGCCCTGGACCTCCCCCCTGTCGCCGAATTCAGGATCCTGCAGCTGCCTGTCAAGGAGCGGGATCATTACGGAGAATGGCTGAACTGCATGTGGGACGACGCCTCCGCTGTCTGTGTGGCCGGATGCGATCCCTGGTCGCTGATCTGGCATGAAGACAGGACTGACGGCCGGGTTCTCACGGCAGACCTCCTCTCCGGCAAGAAGCTCCGTGGAGGATCCGCCGCCATCATCGCAGCCGAAGGCAAAGAGCCTTTCCTCGACGCGATGGACAGGTTCGAAGCAGACCTGGACCTGCCCAGGGGTGTTCAGAGCCGTCGTTCTCCAATGCTCAACCGCTCGATCTATTGGACATCCGACGCCAACCCATCGAACATAGACCGGCATATTGCCATCGCCAGGAAAGCCGGTCTCAAGATGATGCTGTTCTATTACACCTGCTTCGTAAAGTCCCGTGGCTACAGACTTATGGGAGATTATGACCTGAAGGATGATTATCCCGGTGGTTACGATGACCTTAAGAAGATGATCGACAAGGTCAAGGCCGCAGGAATCACTCCCGGTTTCCACACGCTTCAGACCCATATAGGCGTAGAGAGCCGTTATGTCGAACACTCCATAGACGCCCGGCTAAACCGCAAGCGGATGTTCACCTTGAAGGAACCGATTCCGCCATCAGGTGATATTTCAGAGATCGTTGTGGAAGAGAATCCGGTTGATTCTCCTCTTCATGACTACACCAGGGTCCTGGCTTTCGGCGGGGAAGGATTTGAATATGAGGGGTACACCACGGAACCTCCATATAAGTTCACAGGTGTCAGGCGTGGTGCGTTCAACACGGATGCAGTCTCCCACCGCAAGGGCGAGACAGGCGGAGTACTCGACCTCAGCGAATACGGGAAAGGGACCTCCATCTACATAAACCAGGACAACGACCTCCAGGATGAAATCGCTGAAAAGATAGCTCGCATCTATGACTGCGGTTTCGAATTCCTGTATCTCGACGGATCGGAAGGAGTCAATCCACCGACCGGAATCAATGTCTCGCTCGCCCAGTACAGGGTGGCGTCGAAGCTGGCCAAGATGCCGGTCTTCACGGAAGGAGCGGCAAAATCCCATTTCGGCTGGCATCTTCAGGCAGGCGCAAACGCTTTCGACGTATTCCCTCCCGAAGTATTCAAGGAAAAGATCCTCGAATTCCCATACGCCGAAGCACCGAAGATGGCCGACAATATGACCCGCCTTGACTTCGGGTGGTGGAACATCAGGCCGGAGACTACTCCGGAAATGTGGGATTTCGCCGACAGCCTGGCTGCAGAATGGCACTGCCCCGTCGCCATCCAGTTCTCATTCCAGTCCCTGGAGTCCAATCCTCACGCGGACGACCTGCTTGCGGTATTGAAGAAATGGGAGGAATACAGGGAGAAGGAAAACTGGTACAATTAATTGTTTTTCGTTATATTTACGGACAAGCATTGTTTATTCAACGAACAAAAACATTACCCCATGGCAAAGTCAGACGTCAAGAAACTGAGATCCCCCGAGATCGAAGTGATCAAGAAGGACAATGGTCCTGAAGCCACTTACTTCAAGCGCGATGAGTACAGCATCGTAGCGAAGGTAGAGAATGGGAAATACATCCTCACGCGCTACGGCTGGGATGAAGACCCGGAAAAGGGCGAAAGCATCGTCGTTTCCGCAAAAGACACCTTGCGGCTCATGGACAGCCTTAAGGTAAGACACCCAGAAACCCTTATCAAGGCCCTAGGAAAAAGGTTTGCGCTGAAGGAGCCGCACAACTCCTTCGTAAAGATCCAGACTTCCCTTCAGAGAAGGGGCATCCCTTTCGAGAGAAAATAAATTAAAATAAAGCGGCAATGAAAAAACTTATCCGGCTTATACTCACCGTCGTGGTGGTATTGCTCGTAGTGAAACTATGCACCGACAAAATGGGTGGAGTGATCACGCTGCCCGGCGGACTTGGCGGGAATGATTCCGAAGAAACAGGCGGTTGGTTCGGACCGAAAGACAAATCCGACGGAAAGGTTTCGGACAAGGACGTACCCAAGGACATCAAGGACCTGGAAAGGGAACTCGGTATCGGGAATGAAGGCAAGACCTCGACACCGGCCACTCTCCCTCCCGCATCCCCTACTGCATCGACACCTCTGTCCTTCAAGGGTATTCCCATCACGGGCTCGCTTTCGTCTTTCGGGAACGAGCTTGTCAAAGCCGGATTCAAAAAGTCGCTGGAAGGGCCTTATGTGGGCGATTTTGCGGGATACAGCGGATGCAAGGTAACCCCTGTCGGAAGCAATCCCGTCCAGGAAGTCCGCGTGGACTTCCCGGTCATCTCGGACTGGGATGCACTGGAAAAGGCTTATGATTCCCTCCAGGCTTCCCTTACGCAGAAATATGGAATCGAACCGAAGACTTCGGAAGGAAGCAACGTAGCCCTCTACAACCTTCCGAACGGAACCATCACCCTGGACGCCGATGTCAAAGACCGCGCTTCCTGGCATGTGATCCTAAAGTATTCCAACTCGTATCCCACTTCGACAACCGGCACGCCGGGAAAGAATCCGATCGATGACCTTTAACAGGTACTAGATCTGAGGTAACTTCCAGGGTTCGCGATAGGTCTTGCAGAGATAGGTGTCGGCTTCGGCATCGTGGAATGTCCTGCCGTCCCAGGTCAGTTTCTTCCCCGTACGATATGCGATGTTCCCCAGATGGGCGAACTTTGCGATGTGTGCTCCGATCTGGATGCTTGCGTTGCAATTCACGTTACGGCTCTTGATACACTCGAGATGATTCTTGACGTGCAGATTCAAGCCGCCCTCTCCATAGCTCTTGTGCAGTTCCACCGCCTCCATCCGCTCAGCGCCGTTGACACGCTCCGGAATGACTTCCCAACCGCCGCGGTCGATTACGAGCGTACCGTTCTCACCCACGAACCCGAGACCGTGGTTACGGCCGTATGCACCGTCATCGATTCCGATTGCGTGATCCCACATGACCGTGAAGTCGTCGAAGGTATATACGGTCTGGAGGAGATCAGGGGTCTCACAGGCATCATCGGGATAACCGAACTTGCCTCCTGAAGCCATGATGCTGTTGGGGGCGGTCACATTCATTCCGTAGAGAGCATAATCCAAGAGATGTACTCCCCAGTCGGTCATCAGGCCGCCTGCATAATCCCAGAACCAGCGGAAGGTGAAGTGGAAGCGGTTGGGATTGAAGGGACGCTTTGGAGCGGGACCAAGCCACATGTCATAATCCACGCCGTCGGGAACGGGCTGGTCTGGCTGGACCGGAATCGAGGGGCACCATCCCTGATAGGAGAATACGCGGACAGTACGTATCTTGCCCAGCTTTCCGCTGTGGACGAAATCCATCGCATCCTGCCAGTGGGGATCGCTGCGCTGCCACTGTCCGACCTGGACGACCCTCTGGTACTTTTCCGCGGCACGGACCATAATATTGCATTCCTCTATGCTGTTGCCGATGGGTTTCTCGCAATATACATCCTTTCCGGCCTCGCAGGCTGCCACCAGCTGGAGACAGTGCCAATGATCGGGAGTACCGATGATCACCACATCAATATCCTTGTTGTCGATGAGCTTCCTCCAATCCTTGTAGAGATGCTTTACCTTCTTTCCCTGGATCTTTTCGGTGTCGGCCGCGCGCTGTTCCAGCACTCCGCTGTCGATATCGCAGAGCGCTATGCAATCGACTTCGGGATTACGCAGGAATGCCTGCAGGTTGGCAAAACCCTGGCTTCGGCAACCGATCAGGCCAAGATGGATCTTGTCGTTGGCGCCCACCGGCCTGGCGGCCATGCGAACCATAAGCGGGCTCAAGGTAAGGCCAGCGCCGAGAGTGGCGCTTCTTTCCAGAAACTCTCTTCGTGTCATGGTATTATGTGGTATTGATAATCTTATTTCTTGGGGGCCTGTACTCCGGTATTCACCTCGGCGACATCTCCTGTCTTGACAGAGTCCTTGGCGACTTTCACTGTCTCAACCTTGTTAGTTTCCAACTCTTCAGCTGAAACTTCAGGGGTTTCGGAAACCTTGCCCTTTGGAGGTTTGGGAACGATGACCACCTTTGAAGGATTCTGGGTCGGTTTCTGGTTTTTGTTTGTCTCTTCCATAATATGTTACTTTAAATAGAGATCGATGGCCTTGATTGCGTCTTCAAGATCGGTGACATCCGTGTAATAGCCCGGATCAGGCTGAGTGGTTATCCACTCGATGGCGTAACGGCCGTAATCCGTCCTGATGAACTCATTTATGTCGATGCTGCCACTGGAGACGTACTCCCCGGCAGACTGTCGGTCGATTGAATTCTCAAACCTTGTATCCCTTATGGAAATGTGACGGTTCACATTGTTTACGATGGTTCCGCAGCAGTCGTATGCCCTGATAATCTTCATCGAGAGGTCATTGTTCCCCACATTCTGGAACACGGACGACATCTTCAGCAACTCAAGGGCATCCTGGCTCAATGAGAAGGAGACATCTGCGAGAATGATCCCTTCGTGGTACCTCACGGAGTCGAGAGGGCATTTATCAAGGGAATCCCTGTTGGCAAGCAGATACTCCGCAGAACGTTTCTCCGTCAGAAGGAATTCATTGATGATCGAAACATCTTCGATATTACGGACCAGCTCGGAACGGACAAGTTCAAGTGATGACCGGGTGTTCTTCCGGTCCCTTGACCTGTCTATCATCCCCTGGATGGCAAAAGTGATGAATATACCGAGGACGATCGCAAGCAGGTCTTTGAAGAATGTTACTACGGACTCTTTCATGCTAAACAAAGATACACATTTTTTGTTAAGGCCACACTCCCTCGGCGAAATCCAGCATCCACGTCCAGTCCACTGCTGAGATGCCGTGGTTGTTGGGCCTGCGGACATAACCGAGACGGGGGCCTATGGCGGAAGTGTCATAGTCATCCGGCCAGTCCACTGCAGGCAATCCCTTGCATCCGAGGAATTTCCAGACCGGACTTGCCGCCTGCACCGAGAGGAACTCTCCCTTCGTATCGAACCAAGGCTGGTCAAATCCTTCCACGAGCAATGCCCTGGGGGCTATGCAGGCCAGGAGAAGGTGCTGGTCGAAGGGCATTGCATCGGTGTTGTCGGCATATTTGTCATATGCCCGGCAGTACCAGTGACGGAAAGAGACGACCTCCGTTCCTACAGTCTCCCCGAAATTACGCTTGGCCAGCGGCACTCCGCCGCCACCGGTCTGGACAGGTACTACCACCGGGAAGCGCTCATCGAAAGCCCCGGCTATGAGAGCTGCCTTCCCCAGGCGTGAATACCCGGTCAGGATGACACGTTTCTCGTCAAGCTGCGGATCCTGGACAACCATGTCCATCCCCCGCATCAGTCCCCATGCCCAGGCTGCCAGGGAAGTCGTATTGTCATCACGGGAAGGATCCCTTTCGCCCCATAGATCGAATACCCCGGTATAGGCGAATGTGTCCTGCAGCCTGACGCCATCCACTATATCCGCACTGGTCGGATCCGGAGAAATATCACAGTAACAAGCAGTTACCACTGCATATCCCCTTGCAACCAGCATTCCTACCGGATATACGTTGTCTCCACCGTCGCGGTCATACAGGCCGCGCGTGGCAGCTGTGGTCCTGTTATCCTTGATCCTCTCCCCGATCCTCATCCATGAATCAGTGACCAGGATCTCTTCATCAAAAAGGAACTCATGGTTGCCGGAATAGTTCAGGAGTATAATGACCGGAACCGGACCTTTCACGAAATTCGGGATGACCAGAAGCCAGTCGACCTTGGGCCCGGTCTTGTCCGGGCGGAACCACATCCGGACCTGTTTCCGGGTAGCGAATCCGGCAAGCGTCATACCTTCTTCAAGGGTCTCAAGCCAGATTCCGTCTCCCTCGGGAGGCATCTGGCCATACATCTCCCTCTGGAAGATATCGAGTATTTCCTGCCTGCGGGCCGGCCACTGCTTCTTCCTGCGAACCTTCCTGCCATCGGCAAATACCAGAGGGTTCTCCAGGGAATAAGGGGCGACGGCCGACTCGTCGTAATTCACGGGTTTCTGTCCAAATGAGGCATCGGGCAACAGCATCAGCAAGGCTGCCGCGATGAAGATCCATTTCCTTTGCATTCCAGATAAGTTAAGCGTACACAAATATAACCTCCTGCAATCAAGAATGCAAAGTTTTCATTGATTCAGATAAAATGGTTATTTTTATAACCGATTCCAAGGACGACATGAAAAGGCTGCTCTCGATATTCCTGATACTTCTATCTGCAACATGTTTTGCCCAGAACGGGCTCGTCATGCCCAGCGTCGACCCTGCCGCCGACTCGCTGGCTATTTCCAGGTTCAAAGCCAGGATGGATTCCATACATCGGTTCAGGCCCACCGTGGCGGTGGTCCTGGCCGGAGGAGGGGCCCGTGGAATGGCCCATCTCGGAGTGCTCAAGTTCCTTGAAGAAAACGGGATCCCTGTGGACATCATAGGAGGCACCAGCATGGGTGGCCTGGTGGCCGGCCTGTACTCGATGGGATATAGCGAGCAGTACCTGGATTCGCTTGTACGGGCGATCGACTGGACCGTGATGATGTCCGACAAGATTCCGGACAGCTACCAGACTTACAAGGTCCGCAGGAACAAGGAAAGGTTTGCAGTTACCGTACCTTTCCACTACGAGGATGAGAGCCTCGAATCAAAGGTCCGGAGGCAAGGCAGTATCAGAAAAAGTTATGAGCAGGCAGAGACCCGTACAGGAGACATGGGCGCCGAGATGATGTCCAGGATAGGACTCGGAATGCCGGACGGATTCCTTTTCGGATTCAATGTCAGGAACACCCTTAGTGCCGTGACCGTCGGTTATCAGGATTCCATTGATTTCAAAACCCTGCCGATCCCTTTCTACTGCGTAGCTACGGACATGTACTCCATGTCGGAAAAGAACTGGACTTCAGGGAAGGTCGTGGATGCCATGCGTTCCACAATGGCCATTCCGATGTATTTCAGGCCCCTCCGCACCGAAGGCATGATCCTGGCCGACGGAGGAGCCAGGAACAATTTCCCTGTCGACATAGCCAGGGCGATGGGAGCGGACATAGTTATCGGCTCCGAAATGCCCCAGAACCGTGATATATCTGAACTGAATTCCCTTGTGGACCTTGCCTTGCAGAACATTTCCATGATGGCATCAGATGCCACCAACATCAATCGCAAAGATGCGGACATCCTGCTGCAGCATCCGCTGGACGGGTATACGATGCTGTCCTTCGACAAGGGAAGCGTGGAAGATATCATACGGCAGGGATATGAAAACGCGACGAAATATGAAGAAGCGTTCAAGGCCCTTGCCGAAAAATTGAAGACGGGACCGTCCGCGAAGCCTAAGGCAACCGCCATCGACATAAACAAACGGAAAGTCAAGGTCGGTGGAATCCTGATCGAGGGCCTGACCAAAAAGGAATCGGACTACCTCCTGAGACCGTCACTTATGCCGACGGACAATCTCTTCAACAGGAAAGGTATCGAGAGTATCCTCTCCACGCTTTATGGCACAAGGGCTTTCGAATCCGTCACTTACAGTCTGAGGGGTTCAGAAGAGCCCTATACCCTGGTGTTCGACTGCCAGAAAGGACAGACAAACGAATTCGGTGCCGGCGCACATATAGACACGGATGAAAAGGTTTACATCGGTGCATACCTCGGAATCGGGACAAGGAAGCTGTCCGGACTCCGTTTCCTGTCAGAGATCAAGATCGGAAACGTATCAAAACTGAATTTCGACCTTTCGTACAAACCCCTGAAGGATCTTCCCGTCTTCGGTATCACACTGAAGAATTCATACAGTGATTTCCAGTACTATGACCAAGGAGACAAGGCCCGCTACAATGCCTTGAACATCCGCATGGAAGGTTACCTGGAAGACGCGCGCCTGGTATACGGCAACACCCGGTTCGGAATAGCGACCGACTTCGAGCCTTACGAGAATTATCTAGACAGCTCCCTGGAATGGCAGGGATGGGATTTCACCAGCCGATGGTTCTCTACTTTCGCTTCACTCCGCTACGACACCTTGAACGAGAGTTATTTCCCTACCAGGGGATTCAAAGCCTCGCTGGATACGCGGTACGTGTTCGACGGTTACTCTATCTACCTTGAAGATGAAGAGGATGTCCCTGATGGGAGAATCGGATATGAAGACAACGTCCCTCCTTACAGCGTAGGAATAGCCCATCTCACAGCCGCTCTCCCAATAGGAAGCTCATTCGTCCTGCAGCCCTCCGTCTATGCAGGCTGGATGACCGAGACGCCCGGCCACATGAATTTCATCCACACGCTGGCAATAGGAGGTATCCGTTCACATCGTTACATAGAATACCAGATTCCTTTCTTCGGGATCAATTCGGGATTCAGGACCAGCAACCACTTTGCAGCCACCGCCCAGCTGGACATGCGTTACCGCATCAACAACAAGAATTTCCTGACATTCAGGGGCGGGATCATGCAGAATCAAGGCACCCTCAAGGAAATGGTCAGCTCAAAACTGAGCGCATATGCATTCGGAGCCGAAATCGGGCAGAAGTCACTCGTAGGGCCTATGCTCCTCGGCGTACAGTGGTGCGACCTTACCGGACTCTCACTCTCCCTTTCCCTGGGGTTTGACTTCTAGATCCCCTATCTGGCAGAACAGTCGTAAAGCCTCACCTTGAGAGATTTGACGGTGGAATTGCCAAGGGCCTTGACAGACAGGCCCGGGTCATATCTGTAAAGACGTGTCCCGAAGTGCTCCACCTTCCCCGATGTCCCGTGCGTGAGAGTGTAAGTCCTTTCACAGAGAGTCACCTCCAACGAACCCTCGAAGTCAATATCAACCGTAACAGCAGAATACTCAGGCGTTTCCGCATTCCATTCAACAGTTTCGCCCTCAGCCAGGCTCAATCTTTTCTTCTCGAAGGTTTCGACTGGTTTCCGGTTGTCAGTCTGGTGCCACCAGAAGTCGGACAGCTGGATGGTGACTTCGTCGGACACTGCCCTCTGCTCATGGGGAGCGGGGAAAATAGAAGCCTGGACTTCGAATCCGGCATCCTTTACAGCCTTGATGTATCCGGCATCGAGCATATTGTATTTCATTGTGCTCATCCCGCAGTAGCCACCGATTTCATTAAGCCTTTCAATGGTACGTGAGGCTTCGTCCTGTCCCGGATCGAGGAGGATGAGGCACTGTGAAAAGTCCCGTGCGTGAGCGACGGCAGCCTGGGAGGCGTCAAAGGCAATGAACTTGTCTCCCAGTATCTCATGGGCAAGTTCATAGGATTCTACGACGGCACTGTGCAGCATCGGGACGATCCCATATTCCCTGCAGGCCTCGAGTTCTTCCTTAAGCGTGGGGATGGGAACCCTCAGGGAAGGATCGGTCGAGGCGAGGACATAGTTTGTCCTCAGGTCCTCGAAAGTATGTTCGGTGACCCTGACAGGCTCCTCTATCACCGAATAATCCGACGCATTGCGCATGGTTCGGTTGATGGTGCCGTCGTGCATAATGACCATCACACTGTCAAGGGTATACTTGACGTCACATTCGATGGCGGGATAACCGTACTGTGCGGCCATCCGCACCCCAGCGGGACAATTCTCGTTGATGTAGAACTCATCGCCTTCCTTCAGCCAGCATCCCCTATGGGCGACTGCCATGGGAAGGACCTCCGTTTCGGCCTGACTGCATGAAAGGGCAAGCAATGCCCCCAGAAAAAAGAATGTAAACTTCCTGAACATATCTTATACGCTTTTGTAATTATTCCTGCTTGTTCGGGCTGGCCCAAACCTTGGTTTCCCGGCAATGTACCAGCGTGGAGAGGCCGCCGCAGCTTATGCGGAAATCTCCTTCTTCAAGGCGCCACTTTCCGTCCCTCCCGACGAAAGCCAGGGATGATGCCGGTACTTCAAATGTAACTTCCTTGCTTTCTCCGCTTTCCAGATCCACTTTAGTGAATGCCCGCAGCCTCTTGACGTCCGGAATGATGCTGGCCACCAGGTCGCTCGAATAGAGCAGGACAGCCTCGCGGCCGGCACGGTCCCCGGTATTGGTGACGGTGACGGAGAAACGCAGCACGTCGTCAGCTGTGAACGGATCGGTACCGAGGCACTTCAGGTCCGTGAAAGCATATTCAGTGTAGCTCAAGCCGGTGCCGAACGGCCACTGAACGTCCATCACCGCGTCGTAGTTGTATTCCCCGTCCATCATCTCCCGGTGTTCCTGGACCTTGTAGTCATAGGTATGCAGGGCGTTGATGTGCTTTGAATATGTGAACGGCAGCTTGCCGCTGAAATTCTCCTCTCCCGAAACCAGTGCCGCCAGGGCGTCACCTCCGAATATGCCGGGAAGCATTATGTCCACGACTGCGTTGACAAGGGGCTCGATGTCTCCGATGATTCTCGGACGTCCCTCGTTCAGGACCAGGATTACAGGCTTGCCGGTAGCAGCCAGGGCGCGGACAAGGTCCTTCTGGTTCACTGAAAGATTGAGGTCGTCGATGTTTCCGGTGGTCTCGCAATAGGAGTTCTCGCCGACGCAGGCAAGGATAACATCAGCCCGCCCCGCAGCCGCAACGGCCTTCCCAATCTCCGGCTTGTTTTCCCTTTTCCAGTCGTTGACCGATAGGTCATATGTCACTCCGGGTTCATAAATCACATTATCCTCCCCGAAAGTGTTACACATCGCCTCCAGGATGGTGTTATAGTGGGGAACATAGGAATCCCCTTCACCCTGCCACGTATAGGACCAGCCACCGTTCAAGGTCCTGAGGCTGTTTGCATTGGGGCCGGTCACCAGGATCCTCCTGCCCTTCGCTATCGGAAGCGCTCCATCGTTCTTCAGCAGGACCACGGACTCCAGGGCGGCACGGTATGAGGACTTGGCAAACTCCTCGCAGCCAAACCTGACATATGAGTCGGTGTCCCAGACAGGGTTGTCGAAAAGACCAGCCCTGTATTTCATCCTGAGGATCCTTCTCACGGCGTCATCTATCCTGGACATCGGAATCCCTCCGGTACGGGCAAGGTCGGCCAGGATGGTGCAGCATTCCACATCATAGGGTTCCATGATCATGTCGATCCCGGCATTGACTCCGATCTGTATGGCTTCACGCTTGTCTGCAGCGATATGGTCGCGCTCATAAAGGTTGTTCAGGTCCGACCAGTCGGTCACTATCATTCCGTCCCAAAGGGTCTCCTCCTTGGCCCATCCGGTGAGGAGGGTCCTGTCGGAATGCAGGGGTATTCCATTGACGGACGAGGAGTTGACCATCAGGCTCAAGGCTCCCGAACGGAAGCACGCGAGGAAAGGTGCAAAATACTTCTCCCTCAAGTCGTGCATCGGGATATATGCCGGGGTCCTGTCCTTGCCGGTGTAGGGCATGCTGTAGGCTATGAAGCACTTGAGGTTGGCGGCGACATGTTCTGGATCCACCCGGTTGGGATCATCTCCCTGCAGGCCGAGCGTTTCCTCGACAGCCATCACGGAAGCCAGGAAGGCGTCCTCTCCCCAGTTCTCGAACATCCTCGGCCACCTGGGGTCCCTGCCCAGGTCGACAGTGGGAGTGAAAACCCAGGGGACCATCGCTGCCCTGCTCTCATAGGCAGTCACCTCCCCCATCCGTCTTGCGAAAGCGGGGTCGAAAGTAGCGGCGATGTTTATCTCATGGGGGAATATGGTTCCGTCGGTTAGATAATTCGCCCCATGGACCATGTCCAGGCCGTACATGCAGGGAATCCCGATCATTTCCATGGACTTTTCCTGTATCTCCCTGATCATGGCCGCCGTCTGCGCCCTGGTGTGCGCCCTGCCGTTCATCACGTTCAGGATGGAACCGATCTTATATTTTCCGAATATCACGTCCATCCTGGCAGAGTCAAGCGCCTCGTGGGTGTCGTCTTCCAGGACGGAAATGGTCAGCTGGACCATCTGTCCCACCTTCTCTTCCAGGGTCATCCCTTTCAGGGTCTTCTCCACCCTGGCCTCAAGGCTGTCGTCACGCGGAATCATCCGCGGAGCCGATGACCTGTCCGCACAAGAGACAAGCAGCACGGAAATGAATATATAAAGAAAGGATCTATTTACCATGGCTCCAGATTCAATTGCTTAGTTGGGGTTTCGTACAAGGTAGAAATGGCCGTCCTCGGCTCCGAGGAGGATGTCATCCTTCCCGTCACCATTCCAGTCGACGGTGGCCGGACTGGTGCTGTGGCCCGCGAGGACCGTACTTGAGATATCGCCCATGAAGCTGAAGGTCGTTACTCCTTCCTCTTCAGAGATATTCCTGAACCAGGAAGCGTTGCGGCTGTCGACGATCAGGTCCTTACGCCCGTCTCCGTCCCAATCGGCGAAACAGATCTTCCGTCTTCCGGAACTTCCGGCCTTGCCGGCATTGAGTCTCAGGAGCCCGGGCGCGGAATCGACAGCTCCCTGCATGTTATTGTAGGATGAACAGTTTTCGCAGAAGAATACCCTCTTCCCTGGCTTGAACAGAACCTTCCCGGGGATTCTCTCGTAAAGGCTGAGATAACCTTCCTGATCAAGGCAGACAAGGTCATCCAGGCCGTCCCCGTTCCAGTCGATCATCGCTGGTGTCGTACGCCACTGAGTAACTAAAGTACCTTCTTCGGGATTCCACCAGTTCCACTCCGGCTTCGGAGTCTCACCTTCCCAATCAACTTTCACGGACTTGGGTCGGGACATCCTGAGACCGTCTTCAGATCCCTTGTTCCTCAACCACTGGACCTTCCCCCAGATCGAGTTGAACACTATGTCCGGACGGCCGTCTCCGTCCATGTCGGAAACCGTGAGGACCGTATAACCCCACTTCCTCTCTGCGGGGCCTTGTATGGAGCCGTTCTTTCCGGCCACGATGCGGAAAGGTTTCCTTCCTACCCTGAACAGCTCAGGGGTGGACCAGACCGGCTCAGCACCCCTGGAGAGATTCCTGATAAGACAGATGTCTCCGGCAGAATTGCCAGAAATTATGTCGATGTCCCCGTCTCCGTCCCAGTCGTGGCAGCAAGGGGTTGCAAGGGCTCCGAACTTGACTTCTCCGGCCTTCTGCCTGAAATAACGGAGATCTTCGAAGACTGGCATATGCTTCCTTACCTTTCCCGTGTTCCTGAGCCAGGACACGGTTCCATCCTCATCTCCTACGATAAGGTCCACGTTCCCGTCACCGTCGAAATCACAGGCAACGGGTACGATCATTTCTACGTGTACGGTGATTTCTCCCTTCCGGTTCCTGAGTCTCCTGCCCTCGGCGAAACTTGGATTATCCATCATCTGGATATTCTCGTACCAGGTCAGGCCGTCGGTGAACTCACCGCAGATCACGTCAAGGTCGCCGTCGCCGTCGAAGTCGGCCACGCAAGGGTCAGGGGCCCCGAAAGTGCTCATCGGAAGAGGTCCCCAATACCCATACTTCCCGTCCGTGTTCTTAATAAGATGGACGAATCCCTTGATGGGACCTTTCTTCCACTCTCCATTGGAGTCAAAGGCATTGTCCCAACCGTATTCCTTCCAGGTATCGATACCCACGATTATGTCCAGGTCTCCGTCACTGTCCCAGTCGACATATTCCCAGGTATGGCTGCGCTTGCCTGCGAGGTCTATCTGCTCCCCCTCGTAAGGTATCTGTACCGGATCGGAGAAAAGCTTTTCGCGGAAACCGCGATATTCGATACCCGGGGAAAGCACCCGGACTGTCCCGTCCGACTCGGACATCCGGATATAGTTCTTCCCCTCTGAAGATATTTTCACCGCAGCGTCGAAGAAAGGTTCTGCATCCGAACCTATATTCCTGAAGAAATAGAGCCCGCGGTACGGCTTGTCCGGGCAGGACACCACGAGGTCACGGACTCCGTCTCCGTCATAATCCATCGGGAGAGGGCAGTTCCACAGGCCTACGGCCAGGTTATCCTCGACATCATTCTTATACCTGAGAATCTCGGCCGCAGGCTGGGCGGAAGAGAGCAGGCATACAGTGGAAACAACTGTCGTACAAAGGATTCTGGCAATGGGACCGGACATGGTAAGTTAACAATACCGCTTTATCAGAACAGGAACTGCAGTTTCTCGGGAAGACGCGTATAGTCGTCAATCCTTATGTAATCCATGCCGTAGATGCGTATCTGGCTGTCGTTGCCTCCGTCCGTGAAATCGTCACCCACGAAAAGGATCTGGTCCTTGACATATCCTTTCTCGGCGGCGTAGCGCATGACCGCATCGTACTTGTTGTATTGCTTCGGAGTGATGTCGAACGAGGTCGTACCCCCTATGAATACCGAATAGTCCTTGAAAACCTCCTTCACCTCAGGGAACATCGCGCGTCTCTTGACCTTGTCAGGGTCGAAGGCAAGCTTGTCGGCCTGGTCGGCCTTGGTGCCCAGGAGGCCGAATGTGACCATTCCGGACTCGTGGTACTCCAAAGGATCGCCCTTGTATGAGGTGTAGCCGTATTCCTTGCGGAGTTCCATGCATTTCCTGTCGAAGAACTTCCTGTCGGCAGGGGTCTTCTCCTCACGCACTATCCGGAACTCTCCGTCAACCATACGGCTTTCCTCCATCCCGTAGTTGCCGACAATGGTGATCGGATATCCTCCCATCTGGTTGAATATCCGCTTGCAGTTGCCGGCTCCTGCCATGATTACTTCGTAGCGCTTAGCAAGGGTATCCAGAACCGCCCTGTTCTCAGCGCTCAAAGGCTGCTTGGGAGCAGTCAGGGTGCCGTCGAGGTCGAATGCAATGAGTTTCTTCGTCTGCTTCCAATTCAGTTCACGGATTGCCGTCATCAGGTTCAGCATCGCCTGGGGTTCGTCTGAACTGACATAGTCGACATGGTGCTTCATGGCGAAATCGGCCAGGTCGTAGCTGTTCACCGGCCAGAGGACTGTTTGCAGGCCGGCATCGTGTGCCTCGTCGAGCAGATGGGTCCTGTTCATCACCACGCCCATGTGGTATGAAACCCCGGAATAACCCTTTCTGAGCAGCTCTTCCGTCGTGAAGGCCTTGCTGCTTGATATCGGGATGACGACCGTTCCCTTCTTCAGGCGGAGGATCTCGTCGCACAGATGCTCGCTGAAAGAGATGAACGTCAACTGGTCGTACATGTTCAACTCGTCACAGAGAGCGATGACCCTTTCAGCCAGTCGCGTCTCCCTCTCCGGAGTAGGATGGGCCTTGAGCTCAAGGAAGAGCATGAGGCCGGGCGTCTTCTTGGCCTGTGTGAAATACTCCCTAAGGTTCGGAATCCTGTCTCCGTTGGGCAGGACGCAGGAACGTACGGTCCTGTAGTCGAGTTTCTGGACATCCGGATAGTTGGATCCGGGAATCTTCGGGCCATGGAGGATTACCAGCGAATCTTCCGTGGTGAGGTGGACGTCCAGCTCCACTCCCTCAACCCCAAGGTCCTGGGCGCCCTTAAGGCTTGTCAGGGTGTTTTCAAACGAACCCGGATGGGCGTAATAGCCCCTGTGCGACATGACCTTGGTCTGCGCCTGCAGCGTTCCGAAAGCCATTGCAAGCGCCAGGATTATAGTCGTTATCCTTTTCATAACCATATATAGACAACAATGTTACTGATTATTCTTTGCCTCGATCAGGATCCCCTGGCAGGAAGAAACCGTACACTCATACCAGCCTTCGGCATCCCTGCGCATCGGCAGGTAGCCGTTCCCTCCCCTGACGGTGATTTCCCGTCCGGGAGCCTTGAAGCGGAGGGTATGCTTCTTCGGAGCCTTGTCGAAGGGATCGTCGGCCACGCACACGAACAGGGCCCTGTCACGACTGCCATCCCTCGCCTCCATCCCGCCGACGACCAGGGGACATCCGGCGGAAAGGTCGGAGAACACTCCGTCGTCATACTTCCCGACACTCTTCTCTCCGGTATCTTCCGGAATATCCGTTCCCTCGAAGCCCACGAAGGACGTGGCCTTCCTGATATACTTCATGTAATCCACACCAAGGGAATGAAGCTCGGCGTTGACCCTCTTCAGCTTATCGTACTGCCGGGTCTTCACGCCGTTCGCATCGACCACCTGGTTGTTCCACCAACCGGCGGTATAGCACGCCCAGGTAATGTTCTCCGCACCGAAGGCAAGGGCAGAATATGCCTGGAAACGCAGCTCGTTCTCAGTGATCCAGACTTTCGGGTCATAGCTGTTCACCTGGACCGTCACCCACATTCCGCGGCCGGTCCTGAGGCAGGCGTCGGAAACCGTACGCAGGTTGGCGTAGTCAGCGGCAACCCCTACATTCTTGTAATAGAAATCATAGGAGATGTAGTCAGCGGGAACATACTTGCAGTACTGGGCTATGTGCTCGCCGTAGGTAGCCGTACCGAGCTGGCTCTTGGTCTGCTCAGAGGTGTTCTGGGAGACGGAGGCGTAGTTCGGATACAGGTTCAGGAAGGCGAACTGGTTGGGAAACAGTTCCTCGACCTTTGCCATCACCTTGGCATAGTAAGGGAAATCCAGGGCCGACGGTTCATCGCCTATGTCTATTCCCCATATGGCCGGATGGTCCTTGAAGGAGACTGCCGCCTCTTCGTATTTTGAAAGAGGATTGGTCTCTTCCAGTTTACCTGCATTGTCGCCGTCACCACCCCACCAGCCGGGAACAATGCCGCTGACGATCGCCCCGACTCCGTACTTGCTGAAAAGATCCAGAGCCGGACGGTCGTAATCCATGCATATGACGAAATCCACACCGCAATCGGCGAGGTCCTTGATGTGCGCTTCCGTCCTGGCATAAGGCCTAAGATGATAAACCCCTATGTTCAACTTGCCGCGGTCCATCCGGCCGGCCTTGGTGACAAAACCCTGTGCGAAGACATTGGCCGTCAACGTCAATGCCGCCAGTATAAAAAACAACCTTTTCATGCTATAAAGTTAGCAAAAAAAGGTTGTCTTAAAGAAAAAACCGGACGTCAAATCACGGGAAGACTATGTCCTTCGGCTTGGCAAGGTAACCGCCTTCGTTGAAGTGCTGGTTATCCGGGAGATCGATGTCGGTTCGGGCCGCTCCCTTGGTCATCAAGGCTTTCAACTCAGGAAGATACTTCTGATAGACACCCCTGGGCGTAGTGCCCTTGTCCTTGCAGATGCTAGCCGCCATTCCTACGACCTCTCCCATCATCGCTCCGGTACGCATAAGGCGTGTGGAACCGAGGGTAACGTGGGTTGTGGAAATGTCGCGTCCCGCCATGAACAGGTTATCTATATTCCTGGAATACAGGCACCTGTACGGTGCGGCATAAGGGTATATCAGGTTGCTCTTCGTAGCGGCCTTGAATTCGTTGCCGGGGAAGTTGGCGGTATTCACGGGGTCCGGGAAATGGAGGTCGAAGTGCCAGCTCAGGGTGAATGAAGCATCCTCGTGGAATACCTGCTTGTCCACATCGTCCTGCTTGAGGATGTAATCGCCCATGAGCCTGCGTGACTCCCTCTTTCCAGCGACATAGGCCACCCAGCCGAGCGAACGGTTCGCATATTCCGCCTTGCCTGAATAATGGTTCTTCAGGAAGCTCCAGTTGGAATATACGACCAACAGGCCGTAATCCCTGATCCGCTCGAAGTCCCAGATCTGGTCGCGGTTCATGCCGGTCTCCCAGGTCCACTCTCCCATCTTGACTTTCTCACAGTTCTCCTCGGTGAACTTGACACCATACTCAAACTCAGGGAAGGTGGTCTTTTTAGCATCTTCGACGCTGTACCACTGGACGGAAGAACCCATCGTCAGCTTGTCACCCTTCTCCGGTGCGAGGGCCTCTCCGTACTCGTCCTTGCCCTCACGTCCCATCATCCAGTCGGCTCCGGCCATGTAGCCCAGATTGGCGTCTCCGGTGCAGTCCGCGAACATCGGGGCCCGGAGCAAGAGCTCCTCGCCCGACTCGATGTTCCTGATAACCACGGATGCTATCCTGGACCCGTCCATGTTGACTTTGACAGCACGGAAGTTCGGCAGGTATGTAAGACCCTCCTGACCGCGGATGAACGCTTCTTTCTTGTCATCCTCGTAATTGGAGGCAGGCTGGGCATTGCCACCCTTGGAATGACCGAACTCTCGAAGCATCCGGCCAAGGGCAGGATAGGGACCCATTTCGATGTGACCACCGAGATGTACCCTGATTTCGGAAGAATTGTTTCCTCCGGCAATAGGTCTATCATTGACCAGGGCGACCTTGCACCCGAAACGCGCCGCTGAAACAGCCGCGCACATTCCGGCAACTCCTCCTCCGATCACCACGAAATCATAACGGCCACCGTCGGACGGATTCACGGGAAGTGCACCCACCTGCCGGCGGAATGCCTCGAGCGCATCCTTGTCGGCAGGAGGGACGTTCCCCACATCCTTCGAGAGCCATACTGCATCGCAGCGACCGTCAAATCCGGTCATGTCCGACAAAGCCAGCACGCGGGAACCGGTTTTGAGTTTCGTGTTGCCAGCATACTGCCAGTACCAATGGTCCTTGGCGGTACCCAGGATGCCCTTCAGCGGCTTGCCATCGATCTTTACCCTGAAAGCTCCGGGGCCGACGGCGTCAGTCCACGGGGAAGTCCAGTTGTAACTGCGCACCCATACGTGATACACTCCGGGATCGGTAATCTCGACGACGGTCGATGCATCCTGGACCGGAACGCCCATTCCGTGCGCAATCAGATATGGAGAGCCCATGATATCCATGAACTGCTGGTCCACGGACCATCCTCCCTTGTCGGTGAAACTCTCCGCCTCGACGAAGATGCCCTGAGCGTAAGACAGGGCAGCGATGGACAATGCCGAGAGTACCAGTATGATCTTTTTCATATACAAATGATTAACGGTATTCAAAAAGTGCCGTGGCCTTGGTGTCGTGGTCGGCCTTCAAGCGGATCCACCTGGCTTGGAAAGAAGCGGGGAAACGGTGTTCGACCGTGTCTCCGGGCTTGACATCGAAGTCAGCATAATGGAACCACTGCCCGTCACCGGTGGGATCGACCTCGACGGTGAATGTCACGTCACCGGAAGAGCGGTGGGATATGGCCATTTCGCGCTTGTCGTAGAAACCGATGAGGAAGGGGTCCGAATACTCCCCTGCCTTCACTTCCGTCTCCACCCACGGGCCACCGTGACCGGTAGGCTTTCCGAGTTTCCAGAGATCGTCGACTACTCCGGCCCACACAGCCGCATTGCCGTCCTCGGAGAACACGACGTGCGGATTGCCCTTCGCCGCCTTATGGTCTATTCCGGTCATGACAAGCAGGCCGCGATAGGAGGCATAGTCATTGATCCCGAACTTGTGGGAGGCCACGGGACGGACCTTGGCGAAGCCGTCGGCATTCTCGGCCGGCAGTTCATAGAAGGTTCCGGCAAGGGAGAGGAGGTCGCGCTCGGTGGCAACCTCGCGGCAGAGCCTCAGCGCCCCTTCCTTGATCTTCTCCGAATACTTGTCATCTCCCAGTGGAAGCCTCCAGCGGCGTTCCTTGGCATCGACGATGAGTATCGAGCCTTCTTCGATATCCACTACATCCGTAGGGATCTCGAAGTTGTCTCGGATGTAGTCCGCCATTTCGGCATCTTCCTTGGCCACGAAGTACATGTTGCCGTCTATCTCGTAGTACTGCTCTCCGTTAACTGTGGCGGCAAGTACGCCGAGTGCCCTGCGCTGGTCGGGAAGACCATAGAGGAAGCCCTTGGAATCGCTGTCCTTCTTCACCGGGGTAAGACCGGTGAATATGGGATCGGGTTCGGTTCCGCGTGTCTCGGTCTGGGCATAGACGAATGTCAGGTCGGCCTTGATGTCGGCACTGCTGACAGCCCTGATCCATACTGCCTCCTGGCCGGCCTCGAACGGTACGAATATGGATTCGCCGCCTCCGACAGGCTTCTTCATAAGCTCCGTCCAGTTACCATCGCCCTTGACATCCACCTCGAAGCATATCTCTGAAGGTACGGATGAATGGTTGGCCACCCAGGCGCAGCGGTTGTCCCATCCGCTGAAGAGGAACGGATCGGAAGGCACTCCGGACTTGACTTCGTCCTTGAGCCAGACAGAACCGCCTGCAGTCGTGGGACCGACATGGTCGGGCTGGTCGTAAGGAGTGAACCAGATGTTGGAATTGGACTGGCCGGGGCCGCCGATGCGTCCCTTCTGCTTGCGCTTGTTCAGGAACTCACTTTGGGCGGAGTCGTCGCAGCCGAAAACCAGACGGCCGTTCCACTCGGTGAAATCGGCAATTACCTTAAGGTAGGCTCCTCTCGGGCGTATTCCGGCGGAATTGGCCGTTGAGAATGTCTCAGGGAAGTGCCAGAACATACCATGCATGGTCATAAGCAACTCGGGATCAGATCCTTCCGGAGCAACATTCCGGATTCTCGGCCACTCGGTATTCCAGCCATGGGCACCGTCATAGGCGTGGCTGGCCTTGGGAAGACGGTAATAACTCCAGCCTTTATCAGGCTCCCTGACGGCAAGGATGACAGACTTGTAGTCCCATCCGAGCGACCAGATAGGATCGGTCGCCGGCGAGGGATTGCCGTGGATGCCGCCGGGGCCGGTAATCTCGGTGAACTGGTTGCGTCTGACGAGCTTCCAGTCCTTGCCATCCCACTCGACAAGAGCTCCGGAAGGGATGTCGAACTGTTTCTGGGCAAGCTCTCCTTCCTCTCCGTTATTTGAATAGACTGCTACACCCTGCCCGGAATAGAACCCTTTCCCGTGATAGCCGGGGAACAAGGTACAGAGGTCGCCGGTGAAACCTTCCTTGCGCTTCTGGTTGCCGTCCTTGTAGAGCTCGATACCATCAAGGGTATGGACATCGATGTCGTAGAAACCGGCTTCCATTGAAGCGTAGAGTATGCGATTCTCCGGATCGGTCAGGTGAGCCGCCAGACCTGTAGGACGGCCAGGGAACTTCTCGTAAGGAAGCACCCGGACATTCTTGTCAGCGTCAATGGCGTAAGGGCCTATGAACAACTGATTAGAAGCGTCATGAATCATACGGTCTGCAGGAGTGCCACCAATGCTCTCAGGACGGATTATCTCATCCAATCCGGGAGTTATCTGGTAAAGCTTGTCATCGGAACCGTAAGGCTCGTGAGGCCCGTACGTGACAACCCAGAGGTCTCCCTGCCAAGGCACCACAGCCCCCGTGCCACACTCACGTTGGGAATTATAATAAGCCAAATGGGGATAAATGCCGCTGAAACACTTGTGGCCGGTTTCATCAACGGCGGTCGGAGCCTTGTCTGAGCAGGCTACGGCGGCCAGGAAGGCCGCCGTTACCATAAATAATCTGAATATACTCCGCATACTACTAGTATCCAGGGTTCTGGGTAAGGTTCTCATTGATGAGACGGTCTGCCGCAGGAATTGGCCAGAGGTAATCCCTGTTCTTGTCGAACTGGCGGGTTGTAGCCTGAACCACCCATCCTTTCTCGGCCATGTAAGACAAGTCGGAAAGTCCGTTTTCGTCGACATCAGGAATACCGCCTACCGGATAGTTTCCGTCGAGCCAGTTCTGGGCAAGTTGCTTGAAAGCAGCCGGTGTTTGATCATTAAACACTCCATCCCAGTTTCCGCTTCCTGACCAGGTACGCTCAAGATAGTAAACTGGACGGTTGAAAATCACTTCAGCGAGCTTCCAGCGAAGCAGGTCATCATAACGATGGCCCTCGAAAGCCATCTCGATGAAGCGCTCGGTACGTATGACGGTGCGCAGTTTGGCCTGGGTGTCAGCCATAACTCTCGGATAGTCCATACCGGTACCCTTGTAAGCACGCTCACGAAGTTTGTTGATGGTAGCGTCAAGTACAGTCTGATCGCACTTGCCCAGCTCGTTCATAGCTTCGGCATACATCAAAAGCACATCACCATAACGCATATGGATATATGCATTGATGCCCTTCCACCCGTTGGCAGCAGTCCAGTTGGCCGGATCGACATATTTCTTCCAGTAGAAACCGTTGTAAGCGGCATGCAAGGCGCAGGCCTTGGAGTCGGTATTGTACACCATTGCACCATCGGAAATACGCTTTACCTTGTTCGCCAACGGCGAAGGGGTGAACTCATAGCCACAGAAAGCATAGTCTTCCGGTTTGTAAGTGCCGTTCTTTACACACTCCGATTCTGGCTGTGCGAAAGGTGCTATAGTCATCGCCATACGTGGATCGCGATGGTCGAAGATGGCCTTCGGATTGTAAAGAGGCGACTCGTCCACCGGCAGTCCGTCGGTGCAAGGATAAGCGAACACAAGCTCGTAGCTGGGACCGCAGGTGCCCCAACCTCCGATAAGACGGGGTGCGTAGTTCTGGCAGTCGCTTGCGGACCAGTAATACTGCTTCAGGGCATAATCTCCCTTGAATACAAAAATCCATTCCGGAGAGTTTCCGGCATTGAAGAGATCCTCGTAGTTCTCATGCAGGGAGTACACTCCGAGATCCATGCAAGCCTTCGCTGCAGTAGCTGCAGTAGAGTAATCACCATTGTACAGGGCTAACCTGGCCTTGAAGGAATATGCCATCCCCTTGGTGGCACGTTGGACGCCGCCATAGGTCGCAGGAAGCATCTGGGCAGCCTTGTCGAAGCATTCCATGGAATATGCAACGACTTCTGCCTTAGGTGAACGTGAGGCTGAGTAAGCCTCTTCGAGGGTCATTCCTGTCTTGTCCAGAATAACGTCTCCCCAATGGAAAGCCAAAGTTCCATAGGCAAATCCAAGATAGAAATAGGCTTCTCCCTTGTACTGCTGAAGCTTCGCATCACTCAACCCAAGATCGCCACCTTTGGCCTCCAAGTTGTTGATGATACGCAGCGCCCTGGCGATTCCCTTGTAATAGTTCTGCCAACGGTTCGCAATCGTGCTGTTCTCGGCAGTCATGGTACCATTCCAAACAAGCTGTGTATTGCTTCTCCACGCAGCATCATCTCCCCAGACTTGACCGTCTATTGGGAAGAAGGCAGTGCGGTAGAAGTCATTCAGAGACATCTCAATCTCGGAAGCGGATGAATACCAGTTTTCGCTGGATCCTTCGGAAAGAGGATTGAGATTCAGGTCGACGCAAGATGTAAACAGAAGCGCCGAAATCATAAATATCGAGTAAATTATCTTTTTCATAATGATTGCGCTCTTTTAGAATTTGACATTTACACCCATGATGAATGAAGTTGAGATGTAATCACCGTTGACAGGATACTCAGGATCCCATCCCTTCGAATATTTGCTTATGGCAGGAAGATCCGTGATGTTGGCATAGACACGGAGATTCTTGATGAAGGTCCTGTCCATAATCCTCTTAGGCACGGTGTAGCCGAGAGTGATGTTCTTTACACGGAAATAAGCTCCGTTGAACAGCCAGTAATCCGATCCGGCATATTGGCTTCCGGTGTTGGTGTAAGTAACACGAGGATACTTGGCCGTCTTGTTCGCCTCGTCGTCTCCAATCCTCCAATAGTTGCCTAAAAGGAGTTCGGGTACAGCTCCCCACTGCTCCTTATAAGGTTGGATCCACCAGGACTGGGCCATGACGGTCTGGTGTCCGACTCCCTGGAACGACATATTGAAATCCCAGTTCTTCCATCCCATAAAGATATTGCCTCCGTAGAGATATTCAGGGAGGGAATTGCCCATCTTTACCTTGTCGTCAGCATTGATCTTTCCGTCCCCGTTGACGTCGACATACTTAATGTCTCCCGCCTTATCGTTGTTGGAATAGGTCGGGATCCTCTGTCCGTCGGAACCGTAGAGATCCTCTTTCGTCATGATAAGGCCGTCGGTCTTGTAGACGTACCATTCGTTGTAGTAGGAATCTTTCTCGATGAGGTAGTTGCCGCTGACGTTTTTCTTGTCTCCGACATAGCCCATCTTGGAGCGGTAGTCGGAAAGGTTGGCGGAAATTCCGTAAGAGAAGTCTCCCACGTTGTCTGACCATCCGAGTTCTATGTCCCAACCATTCGTGAACATGTCACCTGCATTCTGGTCAGGGGCAGAGAAACCGGCGTATGAAGGGAATCCGAGAGTCAGGAGCATATTCTCCGTCTTCTTATGGTACACATCCCCCGTGAAACGGAGACGGCCGTCAAGGAACGTGGCATCCACACCGGCTCCGATGGAGGTGGTAGTCTCCCAAGTAATGTCACGGAAAGCATAGTAGACCTGTGCAGCGTTCTGGAGGGCGGTCACGCTGCCGTCCTTGTTCAGCATGTAACTGTTTCCAAAGGAGATAGCGGCCTGGTAAGGGAACTCGGAACCTATACGCTCGTTACCCAACTGGCCCCATGATCCGCGGAGTTTGAGATATGAGACGAAGTTGTTGCTGAACCAAGGCTCCTCGGAAATAACCCATCCTGCAGAAACTGAAGGGAAATAACCCCAACGGCACTCCTTGGCGAAACGTGACGAACCGTCAGCACGGAAGTTTGCCTGGAGCATGTAGCGATCCTTGAGGGAATACATGATACGACCGAATACCGACTGGTAGGCGTTGTGACCGGCGGAACCGCTGTTGAACTGATAGTCTTCGGGACCGATGTTCAGGTAGGGATAATTATCAAGCTGGTACTTGTTACGGCTGGCGCCGAGATTCTCCCACTTATATGTGTATCCCTCATAACCGACCATGGCACTGAGCGAATGGACTCCCCACTTGTGGGCGTAGTTCGCATAAGCCTGATAAGTGTAGGAGTGGTTGTCATTCCTGGTTTCTGAAAGGTCGGTCGTCTTGTGCCACTGGTTGGTACTGACCGAGCCGTCCGCCTTGGTTTCCACAGCGACAGCCTTGGAGAAGGTCTTGCCCTTGGTGAACGCGAAACGGGGAGCGAAAACCGTGGTTATTGTCAAGTCCTTGAAAGGCTTGATGTCGAACTGCATCTTGCCTCCGAACTTGTAGTGGTTGGTGTTGGCGGTACCTCCCTTGTCTATGGACGCAATAATGTTCCCTCCATCCTTCACGTCAGCATAAGTCCCGTCAGCCCAGAAAGGACCATAGATAGGAGCCAGTACATAGGTGACATACATGACATTGTTGTTGGAAGGAGAAATGGACTCGCTCATGGAAAAGTCCAGGTCGACATTCGCTTTGAGCCATTTGGTAACCTGCCAGTCATTGTTCAGACGGCCGGCATAACGCTCGTAGCTTCTGTTGGCGTAATAACCTTCGCCCTTCTGATAGTTCATGGTGAACTTGGTCTTGAGGTTATCCTTGCCACCATTGACGCTAATCGTGTGTTGTTGATGTGAAGTCGTCTTCTTCAGAACTTCGTCAAGCCATTCCGTTGAAGGATAGGTGTAAGGATCCGAAGCATTCTTAGAAGCATAACTGTTGATGTAATCCTCGGTGAACTCTGAGAAAGGACTGGACGCACCGTCATTGTACTTGAGGTCATTGACAACCTTCATCCATTCGACGGCGCCGGCCATCTTAGGCTTGGTGGTCGGCTTGTCAATCGCATAGTAATAATTGTAATCCACGGAGAATTTGTTCTCCTGAGCGCGCTTGGTAGTAACGAGGATGACACCGGCTGCAGCCCTGGATCCGTAGATAGAAGCCGAGGCGGCATCTTTGAGGACTGCGATATCCTGTACATCATCAGCAATCACATCATTGATAGATCCGGGCACACCGTCAATAATCACGAGAGGATCGTTTGTGGACATGGTGGTGACACCATGGATCCTGATGGTACCCTGAGAACCGGGAGCGCCGCCAGAACGGGTTACCTGCAGACCTGCTATCTGGCCCTGAAGGGCAGTAGAAAGCATGGTCTGGGAACGCTCGGAGACATTTTCTCCACGTACGCTCGAAATAGAACCGGTAAGGTCTCCCTTGCGGGCAGTACCGTAACCGATGACCACTACGTTCTCGAGGAGGTTGATGTCCGTGTCAAGAACGACATCCAGAACAGTCTGATTGCCAATCTTGATCTCCTTAGGCATAAAACCGATGGAGGAAAATCTGAGGGTATTCCCGGGATCGACGGTAATCGTGAAATTACCGTTCTCGTCCGCAATCGTACCCTTGGTGGCATCTTCGACGAGCATGATGCTGGTACCGATTATCGGCTCGCCATTCCCGTCTTTTACAGTTCCTGAGATTGTTTTCTGTGCAAAGGCTATCGAGCCGATGCAAAGAAACAATCCGACAAGCAGCAGTTTCAGTGCTTTAAAAGATGATTGATGCATAGATAATTATGGTTTGTTGGTAATATGGTTTCTGTTCTCAGGGACACCTTCTTCCATCCTGGTTTTGAGTTCATCAAGATATGACTGATATACATCCCTCGGCAAACACTTGTGGTCCTTGCAGATCGACGCGGCCATTCCAATGACCTCTCCCATCATTCCTCCCGTGCGCATGACCCTGACCGTACCCAAAGCTGCGTGTGTCACGCTGATGTCGCGTCCTGCCATCATGAGGTTGCCGATATTGCGGGAATACAGGCACCTGTACGGCACTGCGAATTCCTTGTGCCTCTTCGTTACGCTGTTCGCCCTGAAAGGTTCCTCACCCTCCAGACCGGGTTCAGGCTTGGGGTAATGCAAGTCCATGCCCCAGGTGGCCGTGAATGTGGCATCGTCGAATACCACATTCTCCGAAATATCCTGTTCCTTCAGGACCACATCTCCCAACAGACGGCGGGACTCCCGCTTTCCGCCGATGCAGGCGACCCATTCAAGGCGTTTGTCCTTGAACTGTTCCCTGTATTTCGGACTGTTCTTGAGATATGACCAGTTGCCATAGACAGCCCTCAGTCCATGGTCTCGGATACGCTCCGCCTCCTCGACCTGGTCCCTCCCGAGACCGGTCTCCCAGTCCCACTCCCCATGGACTATAGGAATACATGTACTGTCACTGAAGGCAATCGCCCAGGGGCATTCGGGGAACTCGGTCCCTGAGCCTGTCGAAGGGTCCGAATCAGAAGCGTACCACTGGACCGAAGTACCCATGGTCAGCATGTCAGGCTCTTCCGGAGCCAGGGACTCCCCTGTCTCGGCCTTGCTTTCGCGTCCCATGCGGAAGTCGGCTCCGACCAGGAAACCGAGGTTGGCGTCTCCCGTACAGTCTGCGAACAAGCGGCCCTTGAGGACTATCTCTTCACTCGTGGATATGTCCTTGGCAACAACGGAACGGATCCTGTTGCGGCGGGTCTTTGCCGAAATAACCTGTTTGTTCAGGAACAGGGTTATGTTAGGTTCGGCAAGGACTGCATCAAGTTTCCTGTCATCCTCGTAATTGGAGGCAGGGCCGGCATTATGGATAAGTTTCTCCGGATGTTCTTCGATGACTTTCAGGATTCTCTTGCTCCTTGGCAAGTCAGGGTCCCTCCTGGCCTCGAAATTCGTCCAGTGGCCGACTCCTCCTATCTCGTCCATCAAGGAACCAAGTTTAGGATAGGGATCCCTGTAGATCAGTCCTGAGAGTCCCACCCTGACCTCTGAAGAATTGTTCCCTCCGAGCACAGGCCTGTTCTGGACCAGAGCGACCTTGCATCCAAGACGTGCGGCGCTGATCGCTGCACAGATGCCTGCGATACCCCCGCCTACCACGACGAAATCGTATTTCCCGGCCCTTTCTGGCCTGCCGATCTTGAGGGCTTTCTTCCGGAACCCGGCCGTGGGGTCAGGAGCCTTCGCATTGATATCCTTCGTCAGGTATACCGCGTCACAACGTCCTTCGAATCCGGTAAGGTCGTGCAGGGAAATGGTGTTCTCGCCCTTGGGAAGATCGACCGTACCGCCATCCTGCCATGCCCACAGCTCGGACTCAGTACCGAACACTGCCTGCGCGGCTTCCCCGTTGACTATGACCTGGAACCGGCCGGGACTTTCCGTCCGGCCCCACGTCTTGGTCCAATCCCTGGTACGCACCCAAAGCCGGTACGTCCCGGGAGACTTTATCGTGAAAGTGGTGGTCGCATCGGCCACAGGACGTCCAATACCGTGCGCTATCAGATAGGGAGATCCCATCTGCATCATCACCTGGTTGTCATTCGTCCAACCACCCGTATCGGCGAAACCCTCCGCCTCGAGGAAAACGGAAGGTTGGGCAGACAGGACATGACAAAACAGCAATGCCACCAAAGTGACAATGCATTTTATCATTTTCGGTATCATTTGTAAAGGTTTTTAGTGATTACTCACCCTATTTACAATAATAGCGTTTTTATTTCAATATTCAAAGGACGGACAACTACAATATTCATTATATTTGCCTCTGCAATGGCTAACAAGATTGGAAAGATACTCGTAGTCGACGATAATGTCGGCATCCGCAAGGCCCTGAAAATCCTTCTCCCCCTCCATTTCGCCGAGGTGGAGACCATCCCCTCACCGGCCACCATCGTTTCCACCATCGAATCGTTCCATCCGGATGTCATCCTTCTGGACATGAACTTCAACACTTCCATCAACACCGGCAACGAAGGGCTCTTCTGGGTCGGGGAGATCAAGAAGATGGCTCCGGAAATCGAAGTGGTGCTGTTCACGGCTTACGCCGATATCCAGCTCGCCGTAGAGGGAATGAAGCGGGGTGCCTTCGATTTCATCGTGAAGCCCTGGGAGAATGAAAAACTGATTGAAACCCTGAAAGCCGCCAGGGACAAGGCCAGGAAGGTGGTGCGGCAGACAAACTCAGGGACCGGAGAGGGCTCGATGTTCTGGGGAACTTCGACTGCGATGGCGGCGATAAGGAAAACCGTAGACAAGATTGCCCCTACCGACGCCACAGTCCTGATTACCGGAGAAAACGGTACCGGAAAGGATGTTCTCGCTAAGGAGATACATGCACACAGCGCCAGAAGCGGGAAACCCCTTGTAGCGGTTGACGCCGGAGCAATAACCGAAACATTGTTCGAAAGCGAGCTGTTCGGCCACGTAAAGGGAGCATTCACGGACGCACATACCGACCATACTGGCAAATTCGAGCAGGCAGACGGAGGTACGCTGTTCCTTGACGAAATCGGGAATATCCCTCCACATCTCCAGGCCAAACTCCTGCGCGCCATCCAGAACAGGAGCATAATCCCCGTGGGGGGTACCCAGGCCCGTCCTGTAGACATAAGGCTGATCTGCGCGACCAACATGAACCTTGAAGCCCTGGTCCGTGAAGGAAGGTTCAGGGAAGACCTGTACTACCGGATCAACACCGTCCACATCGCCCTTCCGCCTCTCCGTGAGCGCAAGGGAGACATCGTTCCTCTGGCTGAAAGGTTCATTTCCGATTTCGCCCTGAAATACCACCGGAGCATATCAGGACTTGATGACGGTGCAAGGGCTGTACTTGAGGCACATCGTTGGAGCGGGAATATCAGGGAGCTTCAGAACTGCATGGAGAAGGCGGTCATCCTTTCCGAAGGGAATACCCTGACAGCCAAGGATATATCCATAGACTCCCAGACAAGCCGTCCCGAACGCGGCTTTGACGACGGACGCGACGAGGAAACCCTTGTCAAGGAGGCGATGCAACGCTGCGGCGGCAACATCTCGGCGGCAGCCAAGATGCTCGGGATCAGTCGCCCTACGCTATATGCCAAACTGAAGAAATACGGCCTATGACAGTTCCCACGTGGTGTGTGGCCGGAGCCTGCGTCCTTGCCGCACTTCTCTCGGCCATAGTGGCCACGATCATAACCAGGAGGAAGGCAATCCGCAAGGTCGCATACATGATGGACGCCCTCGAGGACGGGGAACTTAACTTCAGATTCAAGGACAGCAACCGCTTCAACCGCACCCTCAACCGCATCCGTTCCATCTTCGAACGCCAGAGGCAGGCCCACGAACAGGATTCCTGGACCAAACTCATCCGTGTGCTCACCCACGAGATCATGAACACGGTCTCCCCCATCGCATCGCTTTCTGACGCACTGGCCGAGTCGGTCGATGACCAGGGCCGGAGCGAACTGGATCTCAAGGCCGGGCTGGAGACCATCTCCGATTCCTCGAAGAACCTGATAAAGTTCGTGCAGACCTACAGGCAGCTCAGCGGAGTCGCCAGGCCCGTCAGGAAAGCTGTCGACATCCAGGAACTGATGGACAGGATTATTTCCCTCAACAGCGAACTGGTGGCATCCGCCGGTGCGGTCTGCAGGTATATTCCCATTGACATCGACCTTATGATCTACGCCGACGAAAGCCAGATCTCCCAAATCCTTATCAATCTCATCAAGAACGCCGTCCAGGCAGGGGCAAGAAACATCGAGGTCACGGGGAAGATGGGCAAGGATGACGAGGTCATACTCCGGGTATCAAATGACGGTGAGCCCATACCCGCATCCAACCAGGAACAGATATTCATTCCCTTCTACACAACCAAGAAGGAAGGCAGCGGCATAGGTCTCTCCATCTCGCGCCAGATAATGCGCAACCACAACGGTACAATCGAGCTGCTTCGCAGCGACGAAACCTCCACCGTCTTCGAACTCATATTCAATTAAAAAAGTGTAAAGCCTTTACAGAAAAGTGTAAAGACCTTTACAACTTTACACCCACCCGTAAATACTTAATATATTGTTAGCCAACCAATTACGCGGTTTGGCACGCTCGATGCTTGCCTTTTATGCAAAAACGGGAAAGAATATGATCAAGAAAACATTCATAACGTTTATAAGTGTGTATTGTGTGATGGCTCCGTGGCTTGCAGGAAACCTGCAAGCCGGGGAACCGTCAAGGATCATGACTCTTAAGGACTGCATGGAGTATGCGATATCCAACTCGACCAAACTCCGTATCCAGCAGGCCGCGACGGGAGATGCTAAGATAGCCCGCAGGGACGCGATCCTGCAGGCTTTCACTCCGAACATCAGCAGCAGCACATACGCCTACTACAATTTCGGACGTTCCATCGACCCCGAGACGAACACCTATTTTACCCAGACTTCATTCCACAACAGCTACAGTGTCAGTGCCGGTTTCGACCTGTTCAACGGCTTCCAGGCAGTGAACAACCTCAAAATATCCAAAACCGGCCTTGCCATCAGCGAGTCACAGGAGAAGCAGGCCGAAGCCGACATCTGCCTGGCCGTAATGGAGGCCTATTACAACGTGGTCTACAACAAGAGACTGGCCGACATTTACGAGGAACAGGTCAGCGCAGCGGAACTCGCCCTGACCAAAGCCGTGAAGCAGGAGGAAATCGGGCAGAAGGGGCACGCTGACGTCGTCCAGATGGAAGCCGACCTGGCCGACCGGAAGTACGACCTCATCACTGTCCGGAATTCGTACAAGGACCAGCTGACCACCCTCTCCGATCTTATGTTCTGGCCGGAAGACGAGGAACTGGTCATCGAGACATCCATCAGTTCCCCCGCCTATGGTGAGGACTCCGCCGCCATCATGGACGAACGTGAAGAATCCATCGTCTCCTACGCCCTGGAGAACAATCCACAGGTGAAGATAGCCCAATGGCAGGCACAGAATGCAAAAAGAGAACTGAACACCACGAAATGGCAGTTGCTCCCCTCAGTCGGGATGTATGCCGGATGGAACACTTCCCTCTATTCGATCCAGGGTGCACAGTCCAAGAGCTTCAGCGACCAGTTCAGGAACAATGGCGGTGAATATGTGGAAATGTCCGTGTCATTCCCCATCTGGGGCAGGATGCAGAAGCATTCCAGGATAGCCAAGCAACGCAACGCCCTGGCCAAGGCCACGGCCGAATATGACCAGAAGCGCCGCGATGTCGAATCGGAAGTCCGCAGGGCCATCCAGGACCGTGAAGGATCGGCGGCGGCCTATGAGCAGGCCCTCCGCAAGTGTGAGATCCAGGCGGAAGCCTACAATCTCAACCTGAAAAAGATGGAGCAGGGCCTCATCTCACCTTTGGAGCTTCAGACAGCTACCAACAATTACCTGAAATCCAAGGCAGATGAGATGAACTCCTTGTTCAAGTACCTCATAAAGGACTCTGTCGTACGCTATTACAACGGAGAGGAATACATCAACCAGTAGAAAAAACACAACATCATGGATAGGATACTAGAAAAGAAAACAGGCTGGAGAGTGGCATTCACGAAGAAAGCCCTGCCCTGGTGGCTCGGCGCCCTTCTGGCCGTATTCATCATTTACCTTATCGCAAGGCCCAATGCGAAGACCCTGCGCGTGGACAAGGACACTTTGACTGTCAGCACAGCCACCAGAGGCGAATTCAATGACTACATCCGGGTCAGCGGAAGGGTGCAGCCGATGACTACCATCCAGCTGTCTCCCCAGGAAGGAGGAATGGTGCAGGCAATCCTTATCGAGGAAGGCTCCACCGTCAAAGCCGGAGACCCCATCCTGGTCCTTTCCAACGACAACCTGGACCTCCAGATCCTGAATTCCGAGGCCGAACTGGCAGAGAAGGAGAACATCCTCCGCAACACCCAGATCCAGATGGAACAGCAGAAACTGGACGTACGGCAGAATGTGCTCGAATACGGTACCCAGGTGGAACGCATGCAACGCGCCTATGAGCAGCAGAAAGCGCTCTACGAAGACAAGCTGATCGCCAGGGAAGACTACATCAAGGCGAAGGAGGATTACGACCTGGCCGTCAAGAAATACGAGCTCATCCAGGAGCGTTCCCGTCAGGACAGCCTGTATCGCGGAACCCAGATCGACAGGATGGAAGAGAGTCTCGAGAACATGCTCATCAACATGTCGATGATACGCCGCCGTAAGGACAACCTTATCGTCAAGGCTCCCATCGACGGTGAGTTGGGACTTCTGGACGTGGTCCTGGGACAGACTATCTCGGGCGGAGCCAAGATCGGACAGATCAACTCTGTGGGAGTATACAAGGTTGAAGCCCAGATTGACGAGCATTACATCGACCGTGTGGTGGCAGGATTGGAAGCAACTTTCGAGCGCCAGGGCGAGACTTTCTCGACCGTCATCAGGAAGGTATATCCCGAAGTGCGCGACGGCAAGTTCAAGGCTGATTTCAAGTTCGAAGGCGAGCAGCCGGACAACATCCGCGCCGGCCAGACATATTACCTGAACCTCCAGCTCGGGCAGCCCGAGGAGGCGGTCATCATCCCCCGAGGCACCTTCTACCAGAAGACCGGTGGAAAGTGGATATATGTGGTTAACAAAGATGGCAACAAGGCCGTCAAGAGGGAGATCCGCATCGGACGCCAAAACCCTCAGTATTACGAGGTTCTGGAAGGTCTTGAGCCTGGCGAGAAGGTCATCACCTCCGGCTACGACACCTACGGTGACAGTGATGTGCTGGTGTTTTAAAAGAGCGAAATGAAGATATTCAGAAAGACAGGGGTTTCGACGGTGATCAATGTCATCGGGATGGGGGTCGCTCTGGCGGCGGCGATGATCCTGATGGTGCAGGTGCGCTGGGACACTACTTACAATAAGAACTTCGAGGGACACGAGAAGGTGTTCCGGATGGAGAACAACTGGATAGATCAAGGGCTTTTCAGCACACATATCAGCCGGCCGTTCATCGAAACGGCCCGTGATGCCAGCCCGAATATCGAAGCCGTGGGGACGATATCAGACCAGGGGAATCAGATATTCTACAGGGAGGGCGACAAGGAATCAGCCATAACGATCCCGGCCGTTATGGTGGACAGCGCAATGTTCTCGGTATTCCCTTTCGAGTGGGTGGAAGGTTCGGCCAAGGACTTCAACGTCCCGGGGAACGCTGTTCTGAATGAGACCTTCGCTAAAATGATATTCGGGGAAGAAAGCGCCATTGGAAAGACGCTTCATACCGGCGACATCTCCTCCCGTATCATCGGTGTGTTCAAGAATACGCCTCGTAATTACAGTATGCATTGCGGGATTATCGCAAACATCGGGGACAATAATCTGGAGGATTTTAGCGAATGGTCGTACGGTTCTTTCTTCAAGTTGAAAGATCCTTCTCTGGCTAAAGAGACAGAGGATGCGATATATACCGCTCTCAAGGAATACATATCGTCCGATGAAGAGACCCAGGCAGAATGGCGCAACGGATTCAGGATTTCCCAAATCCACGAGGCTCACTTTGAAAGGGATGTGAAGGCTGATGTTTCCAGCGCCAACAAAGCCATTACCATCACTTTGGCGGCCATCGCCATCCTGCTGATTCTCATTGCCATAATCAACTTCATCAACTTCGCCTTTGCCGAGATCCCTTTCAGGATCAAGAACATCAACACCAGGAAGGTTCTTGGTGAGGGCAGAGGGTCCCTCATCGGCCGTCAACTCGCCCACGCAGGGCTGATCGCCATGGCGGCATTCGGAGTTGCTTGTCTGGCCGTTCACATTGTCTCCGGGACTTCCTGGGCATCCTACGTGTCTGATTCACTGAAACTTAAAGATATTCCTGGAATACTCGCCCTGACTTTTTGCGTCGCATTGGTCTCTGCGGTTGTGGCTGGAATCGCCCCTGCGATGTATTCCACGTCGCAACCTGCCGCCCTAGTGCTGAAAGGCTCCTACGGGACTAGCGTCAGGGGACGCGCCTTGAGAAACGCCTTGGTCGCGATCCAGTTTGTGCTGTCTTTCATATTCATAATAATGGCCCTCTACGTGTCGGTCCAAACCAAGTTCATGATCCGCAAGGACATGGGATTCGATCAGGCGAGAGTGCTGCAAGTATGGTGCGGCTATTACGCCGGAGGCCAGCATGAAGCGTTGGAATCCAAACTGTTGCAGAACCCCTCGATAGAGGCGGCGACTTTCTCCGACAACATGATTGTCTCCGACCAGAAGATGGGCTGGGGCCGTACGGGCGACGACGGGAAACAGGTCTTCTTCGAGGTGCTTCCAGTCACTGATGACTTCCTGAGGTTCTTTGACCTCCAGATCTTGGAAGGTCGTGATTTCCAGGCTTCTGACAACCAGAGTGAGACCGGTGTTTTCATTGCCAACGAGAACTTTATCCAGAAATTCCCGCAGTACCATGTGGGCAGCCAGATTGGCGGTCATGTGGACAATACCGAGATTGTCGGAATCGTCAAGGACTTCAATTCCAAGAGTCTCCAGCATCCGATGGAGCCGCTGATGCTCTTGGTCTGGGGTAAGACTCAGTGGCGCAACTTCAGCACGATGTATGTCAGGATGGCTCCTGGAGCTGACTTCAAGGAAGTCTCCGAATTCATAAAGAAATCGGTCTGTGAGTTTGACAAGACCCGGGAGCCGGACCAGGTGAATGTACGCCATCTGGACGAATGGATCGAGAATATGTATAAAGAAGAAGAGTCGCTTGGAAAACTTATCACCATCGCATCCTTCGTGGCCCTGCTGATTGCCATCATCGGAATCATCGGACTGGTATTCTTCGAGACTCAGTTCCTCCGCAAGGAGATCGCGGTTCGCCGTGTCAATGGCGCCACCGCGGAGAGCATCCTTGGGATGATCAACCGGAAATACTTGATTATGGCTGGAATAAGCTTCCTTATCGCCTCGCCTGTAGCTTATCTGATTATCACCAATTGGCGGAAAGGGTTCGCCTATCAGGCGCCTGTGCCGGTGTGGATATTCATAGCGGCTCTTGCCTTCGTGGCAGCGGTCACCTTCGGTGTAGTCACTCTGCAGAGCTGGCGCGCCGCCAATGCCAATCCGGTCGATTCACTAAAGAATGAATAGTTAAACAAATAATAATTAAATAGTTATGATTAAAGTTACCAACCTTTCCAAAATCTTCCGCACGGAAGAAATCGAGACTACGGCTCTCAATGGTGTTTCATTTGAGATCAAGGACGGCGAATTCGTCGCAATCATGGGCCCTTCAGGATGCGGCAAGTCAACCCTGCTGAACATCCTTGGCCTTCTTGACAACCCCACTTCCGGAAGCTATGAGCTCCTCGGTACAGAGGTCGGCCAGCTCAAGGAGAAAGAGCGCACCAAGTTCCGCAAGGGCAACATCGGTTTCGTGTTCCAGAGTTTCAACCTCATCGACGAGTTGAATGTCTATGAAAACATCGAGCTCCCGCTACGCTACCTGAACATCTCTGCTTCCGAGCGCAAGGCAAAAGTCACGGAAATCATGAAAAGGATGGCCATCAGCCACCGTGCACAGCATTTCCCGCAGCAGCTCTCCGGAGGTCAGCAGCAGCGCGTTGCCATCGCCCGTGCCGTCGTGGCCGGTCCGAAGCTGATCCTCGCCGATGAGCCCACAGGTAACCTGGATTCAAAGAATGGCAAGGAGGTTATGGATCTCCTTACCGAACTCAACCAGGAAGGAACCACCATCGTAATGGTGACCCACTCCCAGAAGGACGCAGCCGTCGCCCAAAGGACCATCGACCTCTTCGACGGACAGATAGTCTCGGATGTTAAGAATGAACTTTAAGTCATATCATTTGGCCGTGGTACGTAAATTTTTGAATAACAACTATTTAATTAATTAAACGGTCGCAAAAACGACACCATCAGTTTAAGCAATCACTTAATAATAAACCTTTTACGTACCACGACCTTTTACATCATGAGAAGTTACCTGAAGTTTTTAAGCCGTAATAAACTTTACACTGCCATTGAGGCGGTGGGGCTGGCCGTTAGCCTGGCGTTTGTCATCTTGATAGGCTCTTATGTGGTACAGCAGTACCAGGTGGCACATGAGTCACCGGACTGGAAGCATACTTACGTACTGGGCAGCGATGAATTCCTTGGCCTCTCCTACTGGGATAAGGAAGAGTTGGAGATGAATATCCCTGAAGTGGAGGCTGCAACCCATGTGGCACTTCTTTGGCAACCTGTCATCAAAGTTGACGATGAATCAGTCAAAGGTTCCGGTATTGAAGCCGATGCTGATTTCTTTAAGGTTTTCCCCCAGTATAGGATTGTTGAAGGAAGCGTAGAGGACTTTGTAGGTCAGAAAGATGTCTTGATCAGCGAGTCATTTGCCAGACTCATTAACAAAGGCGAAGAGAGTCTTATCGGAAGTGTCATCAAAGTCAATGATTCGGACAGGACCATAAAGGGTGTGTTTGCCGATTTTGACAGGTCCTTTTTCATGCCGGCCAATATCATCACACATATCTCGGACACTTGGGCTGTTTCCCAGATAGAGTACAAATTCAACAGTATCGGTAGTTACTCAACTTGGTATCGGATCAGAGAAGATGCGAACTCGGCCGATGTGGAAGCCAAGGTAAAGGCATTGCTGCACAAGAACTATGACTCATCCTGGCAGGCTGATAGAGTAGATAAATGGCATCCTTACAGGATTGATCAGGCTTTCTTCTTCAAAGGAAGAGGCAATGGGACCACCCGTTTGGGCAACTTGCAGATGCTGCGCCTCCTGACTGTTGTCGTACTTCTTCTCCTGTTATCGGCCATTTTCAATTATGTTAACCTGAATCTTGCTTTGACCGGGAAACGGTCCAGGGAGATGGCGACCCGTAGAATGCTAGGAGCGGACAGGGGCGGAATCTTGTGGAAATATATCTGGGAGTCCGTCGCTTTCACTGCAGTATGTTTTGCTGCGGCACTTGCATTGGCCTACCTTCTCGCTCCGATGGTTAATCGCCTGGTCTCCACTGTTAATGATGAGATGGCCGCAGCTGGTATTGGTGACCCCGGAGTCAAACTATCTTTTATGATGACCCCGGGATATATCGCCGCATACATTTTTGGCATCCTGTTGCTGGGAACTATCTGTGGGCTTCTTCCTGCTTTCGCCGCCTCACGCTACGAACCCATAGATGTAATCAAAGGAACACTGCGACGAAAGAGCAAAATGGTCCTTAGCAAAGGGTTCATTGTCGTACAGAATATCCTTTCCGTTTTCTTGATAGCAATGGCTCTGGTTATGGAGGTGCAGATGCGGCATATGATTAACCGGCCCACCTACTCCGCTGTGGACAACCTGTACTACATTGAATACAATGCTCGTGACTATAATATGTCCAGATTACTCATGGACAAGGTGTCACAACTTCCGTTCGTCACTCAGGTGGGTATGGGACGCGGTCTTCCAGGAAGCATTTTCGCAACGCTAGGCATCAAAGCAGATGAAGAACACAATGTAAATATGCCCGTGATTCTTTGCGACACAAGCTATTTCAAGCTGTTGGGAATGGAGATTAAGGAAGACTTCGGACATCCGCTGGCACATTCCATCTGGATGAGCGAATCAGCTTTCAATGCTGCAGGAGTATCGGACACTTCCACAGTGTTCCCCAGGAGGATCAATTTCAACAATGCCCAGCCGGAGTTCATCGGAGGTATAGTACATGATTTCCCGACCAGTGCTGCATCCAACAGTGAATTCAACCCCAACGGAGCGGTTATCGTTACTAGGGCAGAAGAGTTGTTATATGCAAACAGTCTGCTGATCGGCACTACCGGAGAGGACAAATCATACGACGAGCAAATCCAGAAAACATACAGGGAATACAGGTTGGAGCAGTTTGGTGTTGAAGAACCAGCTATGAGGTATGGATTTGTCCGTGAGCTGAACTACAAACAGTTGGAGCCTGAGCGCAGGACTCTCAGATTGGTGGAGCTCTTTGCCATTCTTTCTGTGTTGATAGCACTGCTGGGACTTTTGGCGATGAGCACCTACTTCGCAGATGAGAACACTAAGCAAATCGCTATCCGGAAGGTCTTCGGTTCCAACGTTCAACACGAGACATGGCGTAATGTGAAAAGCTATATGGTTCTTGCCGGTATTGCCTGCTTGATCGGCATACCTCTGGCCATCTGGGCCTCCAGACTCTATCTGAGCCGTTTCGCCTATCGGGTTGAAGGCTATGGGTGGGTGTTCGCAGCTGCCGTACTGATTGCCGTGGCCATCGCCTTCGGCACCGTCCTCTGGCAGACCCTCAAGGCCGCCCGAACCAATCCGGCCACGGAGCTGAAAAAAGAATAGAATATGAGAAGCTACCTGAAGTTCTTAAGTCGAAATAAACTGTACACGGCCATCGAGGCGGTGGGACTGGCGGTGAGCCTGGCGTTCGTGATCATCATCGGCAGCTATGTGTGGCAGCAGTTCGCTGTGACACGTGAAAATCCGTACAGGGAGAGTATATATGTTCCCGGGCTACCCAATCACCCCGCGCTAACCTACGCATTCCCCGACGTCATTACCGAAATCCCTGAAATAGAGGTGGTTTCCCGGTATTGTGCCGTCGCTCCAACCTATGGAAAAAATGAAGTGTTATGGGGCGGTGCCGTTGATCGTCAATTCTTCGATTTGTTCCCCAACTACCGTTTCGTGGAAGGAAGCGCCGATGTGCTGGCCTCACCTTCGAATATCATTGTGACGGAATCCTTCGCCAGGAAGATGGATCTCTCACTCGGGGACAGACTGGATCTGAGTGGAGAGGAATATACCGTCGCGGCCATTGTCGAGGACTCCCATGGGACGGTCATGAAGGTGAACGAGGCTTTTCTTCCTGTCGAGAATTACAAGGACTCTTGGCAACCTTTTGACAACTTCGGCAGTACCGTCTGTTTCATCAAGGTTCTTCCCGGCACGGACCGGCAAACACTTTATAATAAGTTGGA
>JAEEGF012290752.1_pt1 | contig 50046 bp, 34 predicted proteins | sample 9134171 | NCBI WGS metagenome assembly JAEEGF01 (sample SAMN16246542, study PRJNA631951) | gut metagenome | biome: gut microbiome; feature: rumen; material: AP-attached | host: Bos | place: Iran: Karaj | collected 2018-10
GCATCTCTCAGCTCCTCCATTACCTTGAGTTTGAACGCTTCACTATACCTTATTTTGTCCTTCATGTCTACCCGCTTCCTTCTTTGACTTCAAGAAGAAAGTGCTAACCTATCATAAAACGGGACAACTGGGGATTCAAATATAACAGAAACAATCAAACCTATCGGATGCTTATCTCCGTCTGCTATCTTGTGGTGAAGGGCCTGTTGCAAACGCTGGCTGATGGTACAACAAGACTCATGGATTTCGTGGATGAGCAACGCATGTGCAGGCTTTATGAGAAGTTCATCTTGGAGTATTATCGCAGGGAACATCCGCAGATTACAACTAACGCATCCCAGATACCGTGGCAGTTGGATGATGGCATGGATGATATGTTGCCTGTGATGCAAACCGACATTATGCTTTCGTATGGAGAAAAGATATTGATTATAGACGCAAAGTATTATGCTCATTCTACGCAGACCAGGTATGACAAAAATACGCTCCATTCTGGTAACATTTATCAGATTTTTACTTATGTGAAGAATAAGGAGGCGGAGTTGGTCGGACAACCGCATGAGGTTTCTGGAATGCTGCTTTATGCTAAAACAGATGAAGATGCATTTCCAGAGCATGAGTATCGTATGAGTGGCAACAAAATTGAAGTTCGGGTTTTGAATCTGGATTGTGACTTTGAGATAATCAAGTCCCAGTTGGATGGAATCGTAGAGAAGTATTTAATGGAATAAATGCATATCGATCCCAACTACGAAGTAAGTCATAGTTTGTTTGCAGAAAGAGTTTAGGGTTGATAGTGCGTGGTGGGTGGCTGATTCCCTTGCATGCTTTCTACTTGATCTTGTATTCAATCTCTCTCATTTCTATGTCTCTGCCGGTGAGATAGGATTTCCGAAGGGGTTCGGGAAAGCGTTCGATGGCGTAGCGGAGCATGGTTCGGGGCATGCCTTTGAATCGGGGCTTCAGGTATGACTCCAGGAGGTTCCGGTCACGTTTCCCGATTTCGCGCAGCATCCATCCGACGGCCTTGTGGATCAGGTCATGCGGATGCGTCATGAGCCTGTCGGCGATCGCCAGCGTATGGCTGAACTCGCCGTGGCGGATGAACTGCATCGTCGTCACGATCGCAATGCGGTTCTCCCAGAGCGAGCGGGCCGGAGAGGCCATCTCGTAGAGAAGGGTGCAGTCTCTGCCGAGAAGCCAGTTCCCCAGCAGCTCGTAGCAGGAAAGATCGACAAGGTCCCAGTTGTTGATGAATTCCGTGTTGGCAAGATAGATGTCGACGCACTTGCGCTGTTCTTCCGGACGCTTCTTCGCGAGCCTGAACCTGCGGACAAGAACGAGAAGGGCCGCGAGGCGTATTTCGTGGTAGGGCGATGCGACAAGGCGCTCGATTTCGGCGAATGAGCACGACTCCGCATGCCTGCGAACGAGCGCCCGCACCTGCGGGACCTTCACACCGAGGAATCTGTCTCCCTCTCCGTACTGTCCCTTGCCGGTTTTAAAGAAACGCATCAGCACCTCGCGTCGTTCGGGATTCGCCAGTGCCTTGATGTCTTGCTCAAGCCGAGTCTTCATGGCTTATATTCTACCATAAACACCGAGATAATGCTTCGGGTGCCTGCACCGCATAGCGGGGATATGGTATAATGTTTACATGGAAAAGAAATATGTGACGCGGAGGCGCTTCATGGAAGGCGCGTCTGCCGCCGCGTTCTTGGCGGCGGCGGGGTGCTCGGACGGCGCAGGCGAAAACATCAACTCAAAGAAGGAGGGCGACGGCATGGAATTCAACGAACTGATCGAGGTGCGCAGGAGCGTGCGCAGGTATGCGAAGAGCGAGATATCGAAGGACGAGATGGAGAAGATTGTCGCGGACGCGCTCAACGCGCCGAGCTGGAAGAACAGCGAGACGACGCGCTACTACGCGGCAATCGGAGACGAGGCGAAGGCGCGTATGTGGAAAGAGGCGCTTCCCACCTTCAACGCGGCGAACTCCGCCGATGCCGCCGCGCTCGTCGCGGTGACGTTCGTGCCGGGCGAAAGCGGTTTCATGGGAAGCGAGCCCGCCGACGACCTCGGCAACATGTGGGGCGCATACGACTGCGGCCTCGCCTCGTCGTACTTCATCCTCGCGGCGAAAAACCACGGCTGGGACACGCTCATCATGGGAATCCGCGACACAGCCAAGGTCAAGGCGATCCTCGGCATTCCCGCCGGCGAGACGCTCATGTCCATCATCGCCGTCGGCAAAGCCGCGGTAAAGCCCATCAAGCCCCCGCGCAAGTCCGTCGCCGACGTGCTGAAGACCGCCTGAACCTGCGGCGCTTGCACCGCGTCAAAGTGCAGACAAGCGTATTGACCCTGTAGGGCATGTTATGGTATAATTTATGCCATAAAGAGCCTTATAGGGAATGTTATGGTATATAGGACCAGAGATGAGATGCTGAAGGTTCTCGGCGAGAATCTCAAGGCGTCAAGACTTGCCGAGAATCTGTCGCAGCAGGTGGCGGCGGATCGGAGCGGTATTTCGCTCAAGGCGATTCGCAATCTTGAGGCGGGCGAGAATGCGTCTACGCTCTCGCTTCTTTCCTATTGCCGCACTTTGCGCAAGACCGATTGGCTCATGACGCTTGCGCCGCCGGAGATCAACGATGCGATGTTCGAACGTCATTTCGTTCGGGAAGGGCGGCGTCAGCGCGCCGGGCGGGCGCGCAAGGAGGTGACGAATGGCTGAATTCAGGCATGTCGGCCGCATCATGGTTTCGCTTTGGGGGCGGCGCGTGGGCATGATCGTTTCGAGCGGTTCCCGCGAGGAATCGTATGCGTTCCAGTATGACCGCAAGTTCCTGAAGTCGGGAATCGAGATTTCTCCGCTTATGATGCCTCTTCGCAGGGAGCCCTATGCGTTTCCCGAGCTGCCGCGGAGCGAGTATGCGGGGCTTCCGCCTGTATTTGCGGACTCGCTTCCCGATGCGTTCGGACGCGGACTCATCGACCGATGGCTGGAAGAGCGGGGCTGTGTCCGCTCCGAAATCACCGCACTCGACAGGCTTGCCTACATCGGACGCCGATCGACGGGTGCGCTGACATACGAGCCGGACCACGGACCAGGCGGCCGCCCTGCGGCCTTCGAGATGCGCATGCTCGTCGACGCTGCGCGCAGGGCGGCAAACGGCGAGCTGGCTGATCTGGACGGAGACGAGGCGCTCCGCGCGATAATTCGCATTGGGTCGTCCGTCGGCGGCGCGCAGGCGAAGGCCCTTGTCGGATGGAACCGCGAGACGGGGCAGTTCCTCTTCGGCGACCGAGATCTCCCAGAAGGATTCGAGCACTGGATAATCAAGTTCACGCCGAGGGAGTATCCGTGGCGGGGGCGAACGGAATACGAAATCTACAGGAAGGCGCGCGCGGCGGGGATTGACATGTGCGAATCCGTCCTGTACGAACTGGACGGACTCGGCCATTTCATGACAAAGCGCTTCGACCGGGAGGGCGCGCGGCACCATCATGTGCAGACGCTTTCGGCCATGGCGCATTTCCCGATGTCCGTGCCGACGGAGTTCAGGACATACGAGCAGTACCTCGCGACGGTTGACGCGCTTCACCTTGGCTACGAGGCAATGGAAGAGGCGTTCCGGCGAATCGCATTCAACATCGCCATTGACGAATGCGACGACCACACGAAGAACTTTTCGTTCATGCTGAAGGAAGGCGGCGAATGGCAGCTTGCGCCGGCATACGATCTGACTGGATCGAGCTTCCCGTCTGACGACCCCTGGTCCGCGCATGGCGGGCGACATCAGCTGTCCGTCAACGGCAAACAGTCGAAGATAACGGACGACGACCTTCTGACCGTCGCGGACCGATTCGCGATCGGCACGGCCCCGCGCGTGCTGCGCGAGGTGAAGGCGGCGCTCAGCCCCGGCTGACGGACCTCAAGTCCCCGAGCCCCGCGTTTTGTCTGCAGCATATTGACTCCGCAATGTGATTGTGTTACCATATTACTCGTCAAAACAAGTAGGATTTGGAAGATACGGGTCAGATAACCGGCGAGTGCGAGAACTTCCTTAGGGATATGATCCCTCCAGTATCCTGCGTCCAATGGAAATAGCAAGGCATCAAGGTAGACTGAAAGGATGCGACTGTAATGGAAAACGACAAAGAACTTGTCCAGAAGCTGTTCGACGAGCTTTCGTCCCGCACTGGGATGCCGAGGATCGACCTATCGGAAGACAATTCGGCGATACTCCCGTTTGGCGAGGAAATGCTGCTGTATGTGCACTACCGCGCCGAAATACCCGAGGTCGACTTCACCGTTCCGATCGGAAGCGTCCCCAAGAGGAAAAAGGCATCGGTCTACGAGAGGCTTCTCTCCGCCAACTTCTACTGGGCGGGCACTCACGGCGCGACCCTTTCGTACCAGGAGGATCTGGACGAGGTCATCATACAGTTCCGCGAAGACACGACCAACCTTGGCGTCGAGCGCCTCCAGAGCGTGATGGAGGGATTCCTCTCGGTGGCGATGGAATGGAAGGGAAGGCTAGCCAAGATCATCGACGGGGCCGACGAAGAAGCCGAGGAGGGCGGCATTGGCGCCTCCGGCGGACTGGACCATGGCGGCGCCGTGCTCTTTGAAGTGTAGTTTTGCGAGGGATTTTCTGTAACCTTTTCAGCGTTGGCGTGTATTCAGGGTGACAGAACAGAATTTTCAAACACATAAATGAGCAGGTGAGGCCATGTCACTTCTTCAAATAGATGCGTACAGGAACATGTCCGGGTCCGGGATAAGCCAGCTTGCGCTGATCTCGGACGGGCAGGGGACCAGAATCGGCAGTGCGAGCGACACGAACGTCGGCTTCCTCAAGCGCCTTTTCAACACGGACGCGAGCAAGAAGCTCAACATCGAGGTCACGAGGGACTTCAAGGCTGCGCTTGTCCGCGCATACGACGCAAAGGTGGCGGACGAGGCCTTCACGGCCGTAATCGGCAAGAGCGGCCTCTCTGGCGCAAAGCTTAGCGCGGCACTCGTATCCAGGACGATCAGCATGGCTGACCAGATCTACAAGAAGCGGCTTGCCCCCCGGCAGGATCCGCAGATGATGCTGACGATGCGCCTTGAGGGGAAAAAGACTACGTTCTCGCTTTCCGAGATGGGAGATTTAGATCAGCGGATCATGATTAACGCGAAGAAGACGCTGACGATCCTCCACGGTCTTCTCATGGACATGCCAACTGACATGCTCGCGCTTCAGGACTTCAAGTCCAAGATAACGATGGCCAAGTCCGACGCGGAGTCGCTCATAAAAGACCACCTGCCCAATGTCGAAGGCGCCGAGAAAGTCATAGCGGCGCTTAAGAATGCCGTGTCCATGGTCGACGGTAAGACAGCCGAAGCCAACGATGTGTGCAACAACAACCCCGTTACGTACAAGGTGCTCACCGAATTCACGGACAAATGCATAGACGGCGCAATGAGGGCGATATCGAATATCCCGAACAACGGCGGCGGGTATGGCCTGAACGATGTCACCAAGGACCAGCTGATGCAGACGCTTAAAAAGTTCACTGCCGACGACGGATTCCTCAAGATGCTTGCCGACTCGACTAATCCGGCGCCGACGGTCTTCTCGCATGCGACAGACGAGCAGAAATCCGAGATCCGCAAGGTGATTCCGCAGCTGCCCCAGGGGGCTTCCCTGACCGACACCTGCCCAGACCCGAAGGCGTTCGTCGGCAAGGACTTCATCGAGAAGCTCGCCAAATACTGCACCGCTATGGTGATGCAGGACCTCAAGGCGCACATGCCGGCAAAGGACATCTCCTTCGAGTCGTCCAACTTCACCAAGGACATTGCCGCGGCGATCCAGAGGGAGGTGGGGAACATCCTCAACGAGGGCAATTGGGACCCGATAGAGAAGGACGTGACGTTCTCGCTCAACGGCGTCGCGCTGAAGGGCAAGAGCGTCATTACCCCGGCGTCGCACATGGGCGGGGCGATGACCGAGATATACAAAAACGGGCCGAAGGGGTACAACTGCCAGTCGTTCGGCGAGGCGACGCACGCCGTGAACCTGGCCCATTCGGAGTTCAAGGTGGAGATAAACGGCCAGCAGCAGACCATCTTCTCCGGGATCCGCCACGGTGTGCACGCCGCGGTGGCCATCGAATCGCAGCGGGATTTCAAGGCCGCCAACTCAAGCCGCGCCAAGGAAACCCTGATTGCGGCGTTCACGAGCAATCCGGCGCTCGTCAAAAAGGCGCTGGCGAATCCGTCCGAGCCGTGCAAATTCGTCTTCAACTCGGTTTCCCTGCTCACGCCTGACTTTGCACGAAACATCTTCGGAAGCAAGTATGAAGACGAAAAGACGATGCTCAATGCGCAGACCGAGGCGTACCAGGGTCTGAGCGGCAAGCCAATCGAAGTTGACGTGACGGACTCGGATGGCAAGACCGTCAAGGTGACGATAGAGCCGACCGTAACGACCTTCAACTATGGCGTGAACTGGGGCGGCGTCGGTGGCTTGAGCGCACTCTTCGGCGGCTGGGGGGCGTCGAAGGACATGAACGCCAAGGGACTGGTCGCCCTCAACAAGTTTGCGGAGACGACGCTTGCCGAACTTGGAGCGAAGATATCGCAGAGCACCGACCCGGCGGAAAAGCAGGGGCTGCAGAAGAAAGCCGACGCGATTCGCACCTTGCTCGGCCAGATCAACAGAATCGACCAGAAGAAGACGTATTCCTCCGACGGACACGAGGCGTACAAGATGGCTTCGCGCATAGCCGTTCTCACGAACCTTCTTGGCGGTGTGCCGGCCTGGAACTGCAAGAGCGGCAAGGACCGCACCGGCATGATGGACGTCGAGTGCAAATTCCTTGCTACGCTCGTGGCCCTCGGAAAGAACATCCCGGAGCCCGGAGCACCACTCACCTCCGAGCAGAAGATGCTCTATCGCAACCTCCTCCTCCAGAGCGGCAACCACGAGATGCAGAAATACAACACTGGCGTCGCGGGCTACAAGCTTGAAGGCGTCGGTTCCATAACCGAGCGCATAGGCGACATAGCCTCCCAGGGGCTCTTCCTCGGCGGGTCAAAGATCGTCAACAGCTGAAGCATAGAACAAGTTCCGCGGCGTTTAGACGGTGGGGTGTGGTGGATTATGCACAGACTCCCCGCCTCCTAAACACTGACCGCGGGTCATTGACTTGCGGTCGGGGATGTGGTATAATTTCTGTCGTTGTTAATCCTCATAGGAGTTTTTGAAGTGACAAAGCGGCAGGAAATCGCGCAGGAGACGCGCCGGAAGATCTACACGACGGCGTGTTCGCTCATTGAGGAGAAGGGGTTCGCCAACGTGTCCGTCGAGGACATCACGCGCGCCTGCGGCGTCGCGAAGGGGACCTTCTACGTCTATTTCAAGCGCAAGGAGGAGATCATCTTCGAGTGCTGCAAGGAGTGGTTCAGCGACGTGGACCGCAAGGCGCGCGAGCACAAGGGCACGATCGTCGAGAAGCTGGCGTTCTACTTCAAGGGCTTCATGGAGGGCGTCACATGCGGCGGCGTGGAGCTCTGCCGTCAGTGGGTGCGTGAGGTGATCAACCCCGCCGACTCCCCCGGGGAGATGTGCGGCGGCAAGTATGCATACGACCACAGGCACCTGACGGATTTCCTCAATGACGCGGTGAAGGACGGCTTGCTGAAGAAGTCGACGCCGGTTGAGGTGCTCGTGCATCTTTTCATGAGCGAACTCTACGGCATGATGACCTGCTGGTGCATGAGCGACACGAAGTTCGATCCGGGGAAGTGGGTCGGGCGCTTCGCCAAGCTCCAGCTGCCAAACATCCTCGCACCGTATGTTGCCGATACTGCCTCACGCAAAGTTCACGAAGTGCGCTAAGGAGAATTTATGAAATAACTACTTTGCGTACTTTGCGAACTTTGCGTGAGACAAGATGTACAACAAACCAAAAGGAGAACAACAATGAACAGAAGGGAATTTGCCAAGTGCATAGGAGCCGTCGCGGGTGTGGCGGCGATCCACGGTTTTTCATTCGCAAACGAAGGAGAAAAGAAAATGAAATGTGCAGTAGTATACTTCTCATGGAGCGGAAACACGCGCTTCGCCGCCGAGACGATCGCGAAGAAGACCGGCGCCGACCTCTTCGAGATCAAGGCCGAGACTTCCTACAGCACCGACTTCCAGAAGTGCTGCGACGAGGCGAAGCCGGAGTGCTACGGGAAGACGCTGCGTCCCATCAAGCCCATCGAGAGACTCGACCTCGCGAAGTACGACCTCGTCTTCGTCGGCTCGCCGAACTGGTGGGGCACGATGGCTCCGCCCGTGCGCACGTGGGTGTCGCAGAGCAAGGATGCTCTCAAGGGCAAGAAGGTCTGCCTCTTCCAGACCCACGGCGGCGGCGGAATGCAGCGCGTGGGCAAGGAGTTCGCGGAGACCGTCGGCGATGCGGCGACGGTTCTCTCTCCCAAGGCCTTCAGCGGCTCGTCGATCAAATCCAACGTCAAGGCGCTCGAGGATTTCGCCGACGAGAGGACGTCCAGTAAATAAACAGGATCGTACTACAACTGAGAAGCACGTCATTGCTTTCGCTGTTGGGAGTTTTGGAGTTCAGGAGGAAAGTAGTTGCCGTATGAGCGAATTCAATTGCTCGCGCTACGGTCTATAAGCTCCAAAACTCCAAAACTCCAAGTAGCGAAAGCAACAAGAAGGGAACAAAATGAAAGTACTGCTCGTCAACGGAAGTCCGCGTGCAAACGGCAACACTGCCCGCGCGCTGAAGGAAGTCGCCGACACGCTTGCGGCGGAAGGCGTCGAAACCGAGACGGTATGGATTGGCAGCAAGCCCGTCCGCGGATGCGTTGCCTGCTATCAGTGCAAGGCAAAGAATCTGGGCAGGTGCGTATTCGGCGACGATGCGGCCAACGGCATAATCGAGAAGCTTAAGGACGCGGACGGAATCGTGGTCGGCTCGCCGGTCTACTACGGACAGCCGGCGGGCGCATTTCTCGCGCTCTGGCAGCGCATCTGCTTCGCGGGCACTGAGTTCGTCAAGGCGAAGCCCGCCGCGTCCGTCGCGGTTTGCCGCCGCGGAGGATCGACTGCGGCGTACCAGTGCATGAACATGCCGTTCGAGATGCTGAGCTGTCCCGTCGTAACGTCGCAGTACTGGAATGTGACGTTCGGGCGCGAGGAGGGCGAGTGCGAACGCGACGCCGAAGGGATGCAGACGATGCGTACGCTCGGGCGCAACATGGCCTGGCTCCTCAAGAATCTCAAGGGCGGCGACGCAGTCCCCCGCTCCGCGGACGAACCCTGGCAGCCGATGCATTTCATACGCTGATTGAAAACAGAAAACCATTAATAGAGCGTCCCAGACGATAAAACAATGATAGACAACAAACCATTCGCGATGTTCTTCAACGCCAGCCCGCGCAAGGGCTGGAACACGTACAAGATGCTCGAGGCCGCCAAGGCCGGCGCGGAGGAGGCGGGTGCCGTCACCGAACTCGTCAACCTCTACGACATCAAGTTCCCGGGCTGCAGGAGCTGCTTCGCCTGCAAGCTCAAGAACGCAAAGACCAACGGCGTGTGCGCGCTGCGCGACGACCTCAGGCCGATTCTCGAGTGTGCGCGACAGGCGGACGTCCTTGTTCTCGGTTCGCCGATCTACTTCGGCTATCCGACAGGCGTTTACCGCGCGTTTCTGGAAAGGCTGGCATTCCCCGTGTACTCGTACCATTACGAGAACGGACAGCCCCTCGTCTGCCGCGACAAGGTGATCGAGACCGCGAACATCTTCACGATGAACATTCCGGAAAAGTGGCTGGACGAGTGGAAGTATCCGCAGGTTCTCGAATCGAACACGCAGACGCTCAAGACCGTCTTCGGCGCATCGGAATCGCTATACGCCTGCGACACATACCAGTTCACCGACTACTCGCGCTACGACGTCACGCTCTTTGACTAGGCGGCGAAGCGCGCCCACCGCGACGCGCAGTTCCCCATCGACCTCGCAAACGCCCGCGCCCTCGGCAAGCGGCTCGTCGAAAAAACGGTCAAGAAGATATGAAAGACACAACCTATGCTGGGAAAAAAGTTCGCGACATTGTGCATATTGCCCCTGGCGGCGGTGTCGGGGTGCATGTCACTCAATGCGCCCGATAGAGTAGACAATTCAAAAGGAGCTGAAACCATGCAGGTTCGCATTGCAGAACTGGAAATCCTCCCGGAATGGCTCGACGCCTACCTGGAGGCTGCTGGCGAGGTGGGCGCGGAATCGGTCGCGAAGGAGCCGGGTGTCGTGTGCATCTTCCCGATGCAGAAGAAGGAGTCGCCGACGTCCATCCGCATCGTGGAGATATACCGCAGCGAGGAGGCGTACAAGGCGCATCTCGCGACGCCGCATTTCCGCAAGTACAAGGAGGGGACTCCGCACATGATCAAGTCGCTCGAACTTGTTCCGATGCGTCCGCTGGACGAGAAGGGCATGAAACAGATATTCACCAAGCAAAATTAGTTAACGAAAGGGCAAGCAAATGAACGGAAACTTCACATACCACAACCCGACGCGGCTCCACTTCGGAGAGAACGCGATGGAATTCCTCAAGGAAGAGCTCGCGGCGTTCGGTCCGACTGTCCAACTGTGCTACGGCGGCGGCTCGATAAAGAAGAACGGAATCTACGACCAGGTCGTCGCCGCGCTGAAGGCGGCGGGCAAGACCGTTGTCGAGGATGGCGGCGTCATGCCCAACCCGACGCTCGAAAAGCTGACGGACGGCGCGGCGAAGGCCAAGGCCAACAACGTCGACCTCATCCTCGCCGTCGGCGGCGGATCGACGATCGACTACGCGAAGGCGGTGAGCGTCTCGGCGTGGTGCGAGGAGGATCCCTGGCAGAAGTACTTCACGCGCTTCGAGGAGCCGTCCTGCCGCATCATCCCGGTCGGAAGCGTTCTCACGATGGTCGGCACCGGAAGCGAGATGAACGGCGGAAGTGTCATCACCAACCACGCCGCTAAGCTGAAGGTCGGCAAGGTGTTCGGCCCTGCGGTCTTCCCGAAGTTCTCAATACTCAATCCGCGCTTCACGCTTACCGTCCCTCGCCGCCAGATGGTGTCCGGATTCTACGACATCATGAGCCACATCTTGGAGCAGTACTTCAGCGGAACGGACGACAACACGAGCGACTACATCGCAGAAGGGCTCATGCGCTCGCTCGTCGTCTCCTCCCGCGCGGCGGTGAAGAATCCGGAGGACTACGAGGCGAGGAGCAACATCATGTGGACCGCGACCTGGGCGCTCAACACGCTCATCGCGATGGGCAAGACGACCGACTGGGAAGTGCACATGCTCGGCCAGGCCGTGAGCGCGCTTACGGACGCGACGCACGGCATGACGCTCGCCGCGGTGTCGCTTCCGTACTACCGCCTCATCAAGCCGTACGGACTCGCCAAGTTCGTCCGCTTCGCGACGAACGTCTGGGGCGTCGCGGCGTATGGCAAGAGCGAGACCGAAGTCGCGGACGAGGGACTTGCCGCGCTCGAGGCGTGGATGCGCGAGATCGGCGTCTCGATGAACATCACGGAGCTCGGCGCGACCGAGGCGATGATCCCCGAGCTTGTGAAGGCGACGTTCCGCCTAGGCGGCGGCTACAAGCAGCTGACAGAAGAGGAGGTCGCGGAGATATTCCGCCAGAGCTTGTAATCGTGTTCAAGGATTAGGCCACTTTAACGGGAAAGAACCCTAGTTTACATAACACGCATTATGCGCATATTGCGCATATACACATAAAACCACGAGAAACGTCAAAATTCGCCTGGATACTGTTTTCTTAAGCGGTATGCAGGCGAATCGTCTTTAGAGGATTTCCTTGAGGATTTCCTTGGTGATCGGCTTGAGGATGATGTCCTGGAAACCGTCATTGGCGCAGGTAACTGGCGCACATGCGTCCGCCGTGACAGCATAGACGGGCATATGGCGAAGTTCCGGAATCTTGCGTATCTCGCGCAGGAGCTGGCGTCCGTCCATGCCGGGCATCATGAGGTCCGTAAAGACAACGTCGAACTTGCTCTTGCGGATATGTCCAAGCGCCTCTTCGCCACTAGTCGCAGTCTGGACGTTCTTGAAGCCGAGCGCATTGAGGAGCAGCGACATGATGCGGACGTTGAGATGGTGATCGTCGACGACGAGGATGTGCTTCTCGGTGCGGAACGGATCGACGATTCGCATCGTGCGCATCTTCTGGGTGCGGATGAACACAGCCTTGCTCTTTTCGTCCGCGACCTTGACGTCGTGAAAGACGACAGTGATCGTTGTTCCTGAATTCTTGGGAGAACTGATCTTGAAAGTGCCGTTGAGTCGTTCGACAATGCGTTTGGCGACGACGAGGCAGAGCGTTGAACTTCCTGGGCAGGCATTGGGGTCTTTATCTGCGGCTGGATTCATCACCTCGGCGATTTGACTGGGCGTCATCCCGGGGCTCATGTCATTGACCTGAAGGGTGAGCTCCCCTTCCTTGAACGACATGCGGATGTCGATGTAGCCCGAGGGCGTATGGCGCACGGCGTTCTCGAGCAGTCTGCCGAGAACATCCTTGTATGCAGCGCCGGCAAACTGAACAAGCGGTATTTCTCCGGACTTGATTAGGAGCTCGAGATTCTTCGAGCCGGCCGCCTCGGAATAGGACTCGACGACCTGGAGCGTGGCCTCGGAAACGTTGAACGTCTCGAGCATTGGCTCCCGCACGGAGGAGTCCGGGCTTAGGAGCGTCATAACACCGTCTATCGCCGTAAGAAGATTGCGTGCGCCCTGCTCGATCGCCTGCGCCGCCTCACGGGACTGGTCTTGTCCGTTTGCGCCGCGAAGGACCTGCGCATAGCCGACGATCGCGTTGAGCGGAGTGCGGACGTCATGGCTGATGGCGGAGAAAAACCTCGCACGCACTTCAGGAGAGACGGGGATGGAGTCAGAAGCAGACTGCGCCGACTTCGGCTGCGCGACCTCGGCAAAGCAGAAGAGGAATTTCGCGTCGCCGAAGGTGAACGGAATCTTACGGAACGAGAAAACGCGCGACTGTCCATCCGCGCACTTCAGCTTGCGCTCGACGGTGTAAGGCGCCCCCTTCTCCATCACGTCCGCATCCTCCTTGTCCAGCATCGCGGCGGCCTCTGCCGGAAAGAAGTCGGCCGTGCGCCTGCCGATGAGTTCGGCCGCGGCGTTGCGGCGGAGAAGACGCGCGAAGGAGTCGTTGGCGTAGGTCATGACGCCTTCGGAATCCTTTATGAAAACCGCTTTCTCGTTGAAGTTGTCCATACCCTTTCTTTCTCTCCCCTTTCAAGTTAGGTACTTGGAAATTATACCACAAATTTGCTCAGAATGGCTAAAGTCTCCTCGATGTAACCTCGATGACATTTACCTGGTTGCGCAGCTGCAGGATTATCTGCTGCACGACGCGTTCGGAACCCAGCACGTCGATCTTCATTCGCGAGACTGTTCCGTCTTCGGTAGGCCCGACGTTCAGTGTCTGGATGTTGTAGCCGCGGCCAGAGATTAGTCCGACAATCCTCGCGAGAACGCCAGGACGGTTCTCGACGTAGCAGCTAAGGCGATGGAGTTCCTCTTTCATGCTTCGGCGTCCCTGTCAACTTCGATGTCTAGCAATACCGGTCCCTTGAACCGAACGGCGGATGCGACTGCTGCGTCCAGCCTGGCTGGATCCGTTACCTTTACGCCCTTCATTCCAACCGCCTTCGCAAGCAGCGTGAAATCCGGCGAAGCGAGGTCAGTGGCGAAATATCTTCCGGCAAACGAATGCGTCTGCATCTGGCGGACAAGTCCTAGCGACGAGTTTCTGAACACGAGGAACACTATCGGGAGCTTCCGCTCCACGGCGACAATCAGCTCCTCGGAGGTCATCTGCGCTCCGCCGTCGCCGAGGAACGCGGCGACTTTGCATCCGGGACGCGCCAGCGCGGCGCCGATCGCCGCGGGGATTCCGAAGCCCATCGCGCCCATTCCGCCGGACGATATGAAGTGACGCGGCTGCGTGTGGCGGAATCTCTTCGCGGCCCACAGCTGGTGCTGTCCTACGTCGGTGACGACTATGGCGCGCCCTTTCGTTGCTGAATAGACGGCCTCTACAACGGCCTGTGGCATGATGACGCCCTTGTGCAGAGGCTTGAGCCCTTCCGTCCTCGGACGTCTCCATCCGTTTATCGCGGCGAGCCATTCATCGTGCTTTGCGGAGTGGATGCGCGAGTCCACCGTCATCAGCAGCTCCTTGACGTCCGCCGTAATGCCGAGGTCTACAGTCACATTCTTGTTTATGGAAGCAGGATCGCAGTCGACATGGATTATCTTCGCACGCTTGGCGAACTTCGAAACGGTCTGCCCAGTAACGCGGTCGTTAAACCTGACGCCGAGCGCCACCAGAAGGTCACACTGCGCGATTGCCGCGTTCGCCGCGTATTCGCCGTGGAGTCCGGAAAGCCCAAGCGCGAGCGGATCCGTCTCGTCGAACGAGCCGAGTCCCATCAAGGTCGTCGACACGGGGATGCCCGCCTTTCGCGCGAGCGCCGCGACGTCGTGGGACGCGTCGGATGCGATAACACCGCCGCCTGCGAGTATCACCGGACGCTTCGCCGAGTTGACGAGCTTAGCGAACCTGTTGACCTGCGAGGTGGTTGCCGAGACCTCGGGATGGTAGGCCCGCAGGGCGACACGCGCCGGATATTCGGCTGATGTCGTCTCGCGCTGGCAGTCCCGCGGAATGTCTATGACTACCGGTCCGGGCTTGCCGTGCGTGGCGATGTAGAACGCCTGCGCAACGGTCTCCGGAATTTCGTCCGCCGAATGGACGAGGAAGTTGTGCTTCGACACAGCGCGCGTGAGCCCTGTCGTGTCGGCCTCCTGGAACGCATCTGTGCCGATCTGGGCGAGCGGAACCTGTCCGCACACGAGCACCATCGGCACGCCGTCCATGTTCGCGGTGCCTAGTCCGGTAATCGTGTTCGTCAGTCCCGGTCCGCTCGTCACGATGACGCACGCGGGACGCCCCAGCGCACGGGCGTATCCGTCCGCCATGTGAACAGCGCCCTGCTCGTGCCTCGCTAGGACGAAGTCGAAGCGCGCCGTCGAAAGAGCGTCGAAAATGTCGATGACATTCCCGCCGGGGTAGCCGAAAATCTTCTCGACCCCCGCCCTTTCAAGCGCTTCAACAAGCGCCTTCGCTCCGTTTTTTGCCGTTGATCTCATTGCCGCTGGATAAGGTGTCCGTTAGTAGACGAATAGCATTTCCCTGTACTTTGGCATCGGCCAGCGCGAGTCGTCAACGAGGCCCTCGAGTCTGTCGACAGTGCGGCGCAGGTCTTCCATCGCCTTGAGCTGCGCGTCGTATCGGGAATGGGCGAGCGCCTTCTCGAGCCTGTCGCACTTGACATGCAGGTCGTCAAGTCCGGCGCCAAGCTTGGAGGAGAGCGCCGTAAGGCCACGGACGCCGTACTTGAGTCCGTCTGCCTTGGCCTGGCCAAGTGCGTTCGCAAGCCGCGAGAACTCATCCGCAACGACAGGACGCACCATCGAGCGCGCGATTTCGAGCGCTACGGAGGCTTCGATCCTCACGCGGCGGAGGTAGTCTTCGTGTCCGATCTCCCAGCGCGAGCGCATCTCGGTCGCAGAGAGAACGCCGTACTTCTCGAAGAGCGCGATATTAGCGGGGTCCCTGAGCGGCTCGAGCGCGGCAGGTGTGTCGCGGAGATTGGGAAGTCCCCTCTTCGCGGCTTCCTTAGGCCAGTCCGCGGAATATCCGTCGCCCGAAAACACGACGCGCCGATGCGCCTTCACGAGACGCTGGAGAAGCTTCTGAAGGTTCTCGTTGAAGTCGCCCTTCATCGCCTCGAGCTTGTCGCAGATCGCGTCTACCGACTCGGCAACAATCGTGTTGAGGGCCATCTGGCTCTGCGCGCAGTTCTGCGACGAGCCAGGTGCGCGGAACTCGAACTTGTTGCCGGTGAATGCGAACGGCGAGGTGCGGTTGCGGTCTGTCGTGTCCTTCGGCAGCACCGGCAGCGTGTCCACGCCGACGCGCAGCTTGCGTCCGCGCTCGCCGCCCTTCGTACCGCGCGTTCCGGACTCAATCGAGTCGATGACTGCGTTGAGTTCGTCTCCGAGGAATATCGAGATGATCGCGGGCGGCGCCTCGTTCGCGCCGAGGCGATGGTCGTTGCCCGCTCCCGCAGTCGTCATGCGGAGAATGTCCGCGTGCTTGTCGATCGCGCGGATCACCGAGAGGAGCATGGTGAGGAAGATCGCGTTCTCGCGCGGATTGTCTCCGGGCGTGAGCAGGTTGCGTCCGCCGTACGCCACGGACCAGTTGCAGTGCTTGCCGGATCCGTTGACGCCCTCGAACGGCTTCTCGTGGAGAAGGCAGACAAGCCCGTTGCTCTCTGCCGTCTGCCTCAGCACCTCCATGATCATCATGTTGTGGTCGACGGCCAGGTTGAGGTCCTCGAACATCGGCGCAAGCTCGAACTGCGCAGGGGCGACCTCGTTGTGGCGGGTCTTGGCGGGAATGCCCAGCTGCCAGAGGCGTTGCTCGACCTCGCTCATGAACTTGAGGACGCGCGGCTTGATCGCGCCGAAGTAGTGGTCTTCGAGCTGCTGGTGCTTCGCGGGCGCCGCGCCGAAGACGGTGCGTCCTGTCTGCAGCAGGTCGGGACGCTCGAGGTAGAAGCTTCTGTCGACGAGGAAGTATTCCTGTTCGGCGCCGAGCGTGACGGCGACATGGGCCTTGGGCTGGCCGAACTTCGCCATAAGCCTCTCGACGGCGCGGGTGAGCGCCTGGAGCGAGCGGAGAAGCGGCGTCTTCATGTCGAGCGTATCGCCCGTGAAAGAGCAGAACGCGGTCGGAATGCACAGCGTCGCGCCGTTGGCGTGGCGTTTAACGAAGGCCGGGCTCGTAGGATCCCACGCCGTGTAGCCGCGCGCCTCGAAGGTGGAGCGGAGTCCGCCTGACGGGAAAGAGCTCGCGTCCGTCTCGCCTCCGATGAGGTTCTTTCCGGAGAAGCGCTGAACGGCCTGCGCGGGGCCTGTCGGCTCGAGAAACGCGTCGTGCTTTTCGGCGGTTCCACCCGTAAGTGGCTGGAACCAGTGGGTAAAGTGCGTCGCGCCCTTTGCGATCGCCCAGTCCTTCATTCCGGACGCCACGGCATCCGCGATGGACGGGTCCAGAGGCTTCCCTTCGCGCATCGTCGCGAGAAGCTTGGCGGCGACCTGCTTCGGCAGGCACGCCTTTATGGCGTCCTCAGAAAAGACGTCCTCTCCGTATCCCTTTATCTTTGTATCGCTCATATATCGTTATTTCCTTTGCGTCGTCATTCCCCGACGATGTCCCGCGACAGATCGGCGTATGCCGCGTCCGGCAGCACAAACACCGCGTCGGACGCGCCGACCGTCGCGAAGCGTCCGCCGTCCGTCCTGTCCCCAACGAGAATATTCCTTCTTATCGCATCATCCTTTGCCAAGTCTATGGCGACCGTAAGCGCAGGCTTGTCGAGACCGTAGTTGCTCAGGTCATCGGCGGTCACCTTGAGCTTCACTATGCGTGCAGCCCTGAGCGGACACACGGCCTTGAGCAATCGCGCGACGGCGTCTTCCACTACAGTGCCCTTCTTCGGCGAGGTCTCCACATTCCACGCGCGGCGGTCGCGGTCATATACGACGGACGTAGTCGAGTTCGTGTCCGAGCCTGTGACGGAAAGCCGACGCACTGTCGCCGGATCTATCTTCTGCATGTCGAGGCTTCTCAGGCTCTCGAGGCTGAAGCCGACGCCGAGGGACCTGCGCGACACCTTCGCCGTGCGCGCATCAGGCGCGACGCCGACCTCGATTCCGTCTTCATCCGCATCGCCGCCTCGCAGCGCAAGAACTGCGGCGAGCAGTGACTCGACCGCAGGCGCGTCCGCCTCCGCGGAGACAGGCGCGTCCATTCGCCAGGATCCATCCTCCTGCTTCGCGAGAAGGCACGAAACGCCGCCGTCGGACAGCGACAGCCCGGTGACATGCGCTAGGTCGTATGGGAACATGCGCGTGTCGGAGAAGGCTGCGCCACCGACTGTGGCCTGGTCCTTGAGCGCGCGGTCAACTGTGACGATCGCGGCGCCGTTGTCCACAAGTGCGTAGACGAGCCCTTCCGACGCCTCGTTTCCGAGCGAGATGCGTTTCTCCGGCCCTCCGTCCGCCCCGCGCAGCGTAACGGTAACGGCGCTCTCAGCGTCGAGTCCGTATCCGGCGAGAAGCGCCGCGGACGCCTGGCTTATCTCGTTCGATGCGCCGACGGGCCACACGAAGTCGACGGCACGCGCCGATGTCATGTCGGCGAGAAGCTTCTTCACCTTTGCGGCCGCGGCGGGCGCCTCAGCAGGTTGGGTCATGAGCCAGACGTCGCCCTCTTTCTTGAAGCGCAGGAACTCGATTCCACGCTTGACGTCTATGGACACCACGTTGTCCTCTCCGACGGTCAGGATCGTGCGCCTGCGGAAGCGCTCTGTTGTGAGGTCAACAGCAGACAGCGTGTTTGACGGAACGACGAAGACCGCTGCGTATCCGTCGACGCATGCGTAGACTTCCGCCTTTGACGGTGTGAAGGAACCGAAGCCGATGCGGGTCTCCTGTCCGCCCGACCTTACGCGCACGGAAAGGCGCGGCGGAGCCAGGTCGAAGTCAGCGCGCGTGCGGCCGAGCTTCAAGAGCTCCTTGTCGCCAAATGCGTCCTTCACGGGCGCGTACGCAAGCGCGTCGACAAGGCGCAGCACGGCGGACTCGTCGGCACTGCCGGAGAACGGCTCCACAATGCGCCACTCGCCGGTGCGCGTGAGAAGCGACTCCACTTCGCCATTGCGCGACACCTCGATCAGCGACACAGCATCGTCCGGAATCGTCAATAGGCTCGTCTTCTGCACAAGCGCCGCCTTGTGGGTGGCGTTGCGAGCGAGCATGAAATTCGCGCCCGCCAGCAGGAGGATGCCTATGAGCAGCCACATTATCGTGCGCTTGTTCGTCATGTGCGCCTCCTTCTCCTGAGCGCGACCAGCAACATCACGAGTGCGACGGCAAGCGGAACGGCCCCGGCCGTGTACAGAAGAAACTTGAGACGTCCCGCGCGGTCGAAACCAGTCACGAGCGCGCCGGAATCGGCACCGCTAGCGACCGACGCGTCGGTGCCGGAAAGGTACGCGACGCAGTTGAGGAAGAAGTCGCGGTTGGCGCTCGCGCGCGCCATGAGCTGTCCGTTCATCGCGAACGACGCGTCGCCGATTGCGACGATGCGCGTCGGGCGAATCGACAGGTCCGCGCCAGTCCCAACTCCTCGCTCGACCGCAGCGGCTACCACGGACGTGCCAGCCCTGGCCAGGGGCGAGAACTCGACGCGGTCCGCGCCGCTTCCCGCCTCCGCCGCAGCGGACGGCATAAATGCAACCGGACGCTCAAGGAGGATGCGCGAGCCATCGAGCGGCTTCGAAATCGCGTGTTCGGAGAAGTCGCCGACGATCACGTCGGAACCCGTTACGGTGCGCGTGCCGGTCGCCTGGAAGGCGGAAGCGCGGAGCCCCCACGACGGAAGCAGGGAAGAGACCCCGCCAGATTCCGCGGCGGATGTCAGCACAAGCAGACGTCCTCCTGCCTTCAGATACGAATCAATGCGCCCCGTCTCGGCGCGCGAGAAGTCGTCCTTCGCGCCTGCGACGACAATGAGGGCGCAGTCGGAAGGAATGGACGCGTCGCCGGAAAGGTCTATCGTCGCGTTACGGTATCCCTCGCGAGACAGGTCGCGAGCGATGTCGCTCATCCCCCACGATCCGTAGTCCGTGGCTGAAATCTCGCCGTGGCCGATGGACCAGTAGACGTTGCGGCGCTGCGGCGGCATCGTGAGGCGCAGTATCGCGGACGCGCATACACGCTCGCCGAATCCGTCGGAAAGCGGAAGGAACGCCCTGCGTCTGCCCTTCACGAACACGATGCTGTCCTCACTCGCGCCAAGACGGATGAGCTCCTCGGCGCGTCCTATGTCCCAGCGCGGATCGATGTAGGAGATGTCGATTTTCAGACCGCCTAGCGACGCGGATTCCGCCTGGAGCGCCCTGAGGAACCTGCTGACCTCTCTGAAGCGCGCATCGCGGCGCGAAAGGAAGCATGTCGCCGTCATGTCGCCCTGAGCTTCGACGAGAATGCTCCTTGTTCGCGCAGAGAACGGCTTGCCTGTGTTCCCGACCGGAACGTCCAGCTTGACATCCGTGCGGTGGGAAAGCTCAACGCAGAGTCCGGACAGAAGAAAGGCCAGGACGAGGGCTACGCCAGTTGACATGCGCCATGAGCGACCACCGCGTCCGCCGAAGCGCAGCATGGCGACGAACTTCGACGCGACGAACAGGAAGAACGCCGAAAGGACGAGGTACGAGACGATTGTACCCGAGGAGAACAGTCCGGACGCCATGTCGACGACCTGCGCGTCAAGCGGCATCTCACCGAACTGAGGCCTTCCCTGCGGCGCCCACGCGAGCAGCGCGGCCCATCCGCCGCGGGGGATGCCGACGAGCAGCAGTAGCGACGCGCAAGCGGCCGTCGCCGCATGGCGGAACATCGCGCTCATCGCGACTGACACGGCGGACCAGAGCGCGCCCTGCAGCATGAGGGCGATAAACGCCGGACAGAAGCCGAGCGGACCCACCCCCGCGAGCGCGGAAGGCGCGGCGAACCTAAGCGCCGCGACAGTGACGGCGAACGAGAGGAGCGTCGACGCTGCAATCGCGACGAACACGCCGAGGTACTTGCCGAGCGTCAGGTCACGCTCGAGCACCGGGGCCGAAAGAAGAAGCTCTATGCGCCCGGACTGCTTCTCGTCGCTCCACACGTCCATCGCGAGGAATGCCGCGAGCGCGGGCAGGAACGGAGACACCGCCGCCGCCCAGACGGCGGCTACGGAAAGCGAACCGCCCTCCGCCGCCTCGAGTCCGAACGAAAACGCGACAGCGCTCGCCGAAAGGAACGCAGCGATGGCGAGCGCGGACGAATAGAGACTGCGCATGCGCCCGAGAGTGCGGGAGACTGTGACCCTCATCGGACTCATTTCGCAGCCCCCTTCCCGTCCGCTTCGTTCTTTTCAGGCGCTCCCTTTTCAGGCACTCCCTTGAGCGCCGCATCAAGCTTGGTGCGAACCGACTCCGCCGCCGCGCCGACGGCGTCTATGGACGCGGAAATCACGCCGTCCTTCAGCACCAGGAACCGGTTCGCCCACTTGGCGAGGTCGTCGAGTTCGTGCCCCGTCACGACGACGGCGGAGAATGCCGCCGCCTCGGAGACTATCTCTCCCATGTCCGCGCGCATCTCGCTGTCGAGCCCGGCGAGAAGATCGTCGAGAAGCAGGACGCGCGGACGGAGCAGAATGGCGTCCGCAAAGGCCACGCGCTTGGCCTGCCCCGCGGAGAGCGTGCCTATCGGCGAACGGAGGAGCGAGCCGATTCGGCATATCTCGCAGGCCTCATCGATTCGGCGGCGTATGCGCTTGGACATCTCGCCCTTGAGCAGCGCCCTGTAGTGAAGATACTCCTTCACCGTCATGTCTTCGTAAAGCGCGATGCGTTCCGGAAGATAGCCGAGCTGGCGGCGATATTTGATGGGACGTGCGAGGGCGTTCTGGCCGTCAACAATGACAATGCCGGAATCCGGAACGGCAAGCGTTGCCAGAACTTTCAAGAGCGTCGTCTTGCCGGCGCCATTAGCGCCGACAACGCAAACCGCCTCGCCCGGCGAGACGACAAAAGACACATCCCGCAGCACTGGCTCGCTGCGGTACGTGAACGCTATATTGCGCACTTCGAACATTTGCTATATTATACCAAAAAATGGCATGCCATTGGGGGTCGGCGAGATGTGATCAATATGATATAATATTCACAAATGAGCGAAGTGGATGACATAAAGTACATGGAAATGGCCCTAAGGGAGGCCGAAAAGGCGGCGGCGGACGGCGAAGTGCCGACGGGATGCGTCGTCGTAGACGCCGAAGGCCGAATTCTCGGACGCGCGCACAACCAAACCGAGGGTCTCCTCGACGCGACAGCCCATGCGGAAATGCTCGCGCTGACCGCGGCCTTCAACGCGCGCGGGAACTGGCGCCTCACCGGAACGACCGTCTACGTTACCAAGGAGCCGTGCCCCATGTGCGCCGGCGCGCTCGTCCTCGCGAGGCCCGCGCGCATCGTATGGGGCGTCTCAGACCCGAAGCGCGGCGGCTCCACCGTCTTCGATATCTTCCGCCACCCCGGCATAAACCATCACCCCGAGCTCGCCGAAGGCGTGCTCGAGGAGCCGTGCCGGCACGTGCTGCAGGAGTTCTTCCGCTCAAGGCGCGGCTAGTTCGCCGCTGCCTTGGCTGCCGCCGCGCGCAGCTCCGCCGTCTTCTCGCGGATGCGCTTGACCATTTCGGCGGGATTTTCGCATCCTTCGACCGACATCTCAAGCGGACACCGTCCGGACTTGTCTCGGTTGAGGATCTGGTCCACAAACTCGTCCGCGCTCGCCTCAATGCAGTGCTGCTTCAGAAACGCCGCGCCGTCCTTCGACATGAGCGTCGCATGCACCCTTCTCACCTTGCCGAGCGCGCACACCGCCGCCGCGGCGCGTCCGATCACCTTGTCCGCCACGAACGCGCCTTCAAGCCTGCCGTTGTCGTACATCTTGAGGATCGGTCCGACGCCGCGCCCCTTCTCGCTCGCCGCGACCGCTCCGTCGCGAGCGACGACGCACGACGCGCCTGCGTCAAGCATTGCCTTCATCTCGGGGAGCAGTTCCTCGTCTGAACGCGTGGCGACTGCAAGCTGGGTGTCGAGACCGTGAACGCGAATCGCAGGCTCGGGACGCGCAGCGCACACGTGCTCACACGCGCCGCATCCGATGCAGAGCGTCGCGTCGACGGAAGGATACCCGTCGACAATCGTGATGGCGTTCTTCGGACACTTGCGCGAGCACGCGATGCACTCCACACTGTCCGTCGTGCGGATGCAGAGATCCCTCTCCACCTTGGCGAGTCCGACATGGAAGTTCCGCTTCGAGACGTCTGCGGACGGAACCTCGAGCGCCCCCGCAGGGCACGCCTTGGCGCACTTCCAACCGCACGTCGTGCGGCAGAAGTCCGTCTGAAAGAACAACTCGGGCTGTCCGAAGCTCTTAAGCGCCACGGACTGCCTGAGCGCGCCGCTGGGGCACGCCTTCACGCAGCGTCCGCATCCGACGCACTTCGACGCGAAGCGCGCACGGGTGAGCGCGCCCGGAGGCATGACAGTCGCGGGACGCTTCGGGACGAGCGGAATCGACACATCGGCGAAACCACCGTCCGTCGTCTTCTCGACCGCCTCGGCGGCCGCAAGCACCGCGACGCCCTCTAGGGCCTCGCGCCGCGTCACGCCCTTTTCGCCGTCTTCGGCCTTCGGGGAGGATTCCGTCTTCTTGAAACACGCCTTGCAGTTCGCGCAACCCTCGCCGACCTTGTGGCGGCAGACACTCTTTGCGGAAAGCGCGGTGAAGAGCGTGCCGGCGGGACATATCCAGTTGCACCAGAAACGTCCCTTCCCGACCGCTGCAAGGACGAGCACTATGGCGAAGATCGCGACGCCGGGAATGAACAGCGCCATCGCCTTGCCGAAGATCGAGTACGGCGTAACGGACCACGCGACGGCGCCGAATCCGGAAAGCACCAGCGCGGCGAACGCGGCAAGCACCGTCCAGCGCACCGCACCCTGGGCGCGCGACTGCGGGAGCCGAGTGCAGACGCGGCGGACGTGAGTCTTCGGATGCACGAGCCAGTTGACGAAGCTCTGCAGCGCGCCGAGAGGACACAGGCACTCGCAGAAAAGGCGCCCGACAAGCGGTGCTGAGACAAGCACGACGAGAAACGCAATCGTGGCCGCCGGCTGCAACCTGAGGATTCCGGTAGAGGGCAAGCCGAAGAACTCCCCGGCCGCGGCGGCTACTACGGCAAGCGCGACGGCGCGCTTTGTCCACTTCTTGACGGATTCGGACTTCACTTCGACACCTCCTCGTCTATGAGCGAGTCGACCCACTTGTCTATTTCGCCGAGTTCCTTCGAAATGTCTATGCTCTGCGGACAATGCATCCTGCAGCGGTTGCAGCCCGTGCAGCGTTCTGCGCGCCTGAGCGGATCGGGCACGGCCTTTCTGTACATCGCCAGGATGTCTGCCGCGGACGGCGGCTTTTCCGACGTTATGACTGTGTTGCGGAACGTTAGAACGGCCGGTATGTCGAGTCCGTACGGACACGGCATGCAGTAGTTGCAGTAGTTGCACGGAATCGTGTGCAGCTTGATAAGCGCCAGCGCTGCGCGCTCAAGCGCCGCGAACTCCTCGTCCGTGCACGGCTTCAGCGAAGAGAACGTCGCGAGGTTCTCTACGATGTGCTCCGTCTTCGTCATGCCGGAAAGGACCGTCATGACGTTCGGGAACGACCCGCAGAACCTGAGCGCCCACTTGGCGAGCGATGCGTCCGGATCGAGCGGCGCAAGCTCGCTGGAGAGCGCGTAGTTGGGACGCGCGAGGCGTCCGCCGAGGAGAGGTTCCATAATGACGACAGGGATGCCGAGCGCGGTAAGGCGCTCGTAGAGGTACTTCGCGTCGAGGTTGCGCGGATTCGTCTCCTTCGCATGAAGCCAGTCGACGTAGTTCATCTGTATCTGGCAGAAGTCCCACTTGTACTTGTCGTTGTGGTCCATGCACCACTCGAAAGCCTTCGGGTCGCCATGGTATGAGAAGCCGAGCTTGCGGATGCGCCCCTCGGCGCGCAGCGACGCGCACCAGTCAAGCGCGCCGTTCTCGAGATAGCGCTTCGAGAAGGTGGCGAACCCGTCGTTGCCGATTGCGTGAAGGAGGTAGTTGTCGATGTAGTCGGTGCGGAGGTACTTCAGCGAGTCCTCGAACATCTTCTTGCATTCCGAAAGCGCATACTGCTGTGGCGCGAAGTTCGAGAGCTTCGTGGCGATTATGTAGTCGGAGCGCTTGAATCCGCTCTTCTCCAGCGCCTCCCCGAGGCGGCGCTCCGACTCCCCGCGACAGTACGCCGGCGACGTGTCGAAGTAGTTGACGCCGTGCTCGAGCATCGTCTTCACCTGGGCATCGAGTTCGGACTGGTCGATTTCGGACTGCGAATAGCCCTCCTTCACCCAGCCGTTGGCGTGTCCGCCGTCCTTCGTCGGCATGCGCATCGCGCCGTATCCCAGCAGCGAAACCTCACGCCCGTCTTTCGTTTGTCTTGTTGTCATGGGATGTTTTCCTAGATAGCGCGACTGCAGTTTATGGGAAATTAACGACTTTTACGGAGGCGGCGGCAAGGGGACCGGGCTTCGTGACGAAGACCATCGAATTCCCTTCTGGAACGATGACTTCGGCGACAGGCATGCCGTCAGCGGAAACGGCCACCCTTCCGTCCGCCGGACGGTCGACGCGCGCAAGAAACACGCGCTTCGGCAGCGACGGCCACGATCTCGTGTCCGCGCCGCGCCTGAGTGCGCTGTACGCCGCGACGGCGTACTGGGAGGCGATGAGCGCGTACTGCGCGTTGCGGTCGTGAGCATGCTCCGCGGCGATTCCGAGCGCCGCCTGCACGCCGACGTCGACTATCGTGCGCGTTATCTCGCGCTTTATCGCTCCGCGCATATAGACATCATATTCAACCTTTGCGAGCGCCTCGACGCTCGCAAGCTCCTCCATCGGCACTCCGCCAGCGCTCCACGACATCGCCGCCGCCGGCATCTCAAGTAGACGCGGCAGAGCAAGCCCGGCGTACTTGACGTAGCGTCCTGCATACGGGATGAGAAGCAGCGGAAGATCTATGCGCCATGCCTCGCGCTTCGGACACAGTCCGTCCTCGACATAGATCCACACCTGGTTCTTCGGCTTTACACCGCTCGTAGCAAAGTCTTTCTTCACAAAAGAGTTCGCCGGCCTCAGCCGCGCAGCATCGCGCAGATGCTCGCGCGCACCGCCGTCGCCAGCGAGCAGGCGGAACACTCCGCACGCGTGTGACATGTACGGATTCTGATAGTCCTCCGGCTTCAGATCATCCAAGGTGCTTGAACTGAAGATGTCAACGCCGAACGCCTCCTTCACCGTTTCGCGGAACGATCCGTCCTTGACTGCGTTCTGAATGGCGACGTTGCTCTGTCCGGAATTGTCCTCTCCGCCCTTCTCCTTCGCATAAGCCGCAGAATCCTTCTGCAGACGCTCGTCGGCCTCCGCAAGGTACTTCCTGCGCTCGTACAGCCAGTTCTCCTGATGCTGCGCCGCCCGGTTGAACTCCGTGCGCGCCGCGGCCATGTCGCCCTTCGACGCGTAGCCGATCGCCTTGTACATGCACGCGAAGATGCGGTCCTGTCCACCGCCGTCGTACGGAAAGTACCTGTCGTTGAGCATCATTGCGTACGCGGTGTCGACGCTTCTCGAGAATACCGAAGTCCGGTCGTTCTCGATCATCAGGTCTTCCGCGACGTCGAAGTCGGCGATGGCACGGTCGGTCTCCCCGGCGAGGTTTCGCGCCTGCGCCGACATCAGCGTCCAGAGAAGCGTGTCCTCGTTCGGCTTCGCGGCTAGCTCGGTCGGCTCGGCGGCGGCCGCGGCGTATTCGCCGCGGGCCAGCCTGCCGCGGTAGTCGCATATCACGTCGTCCACCGTGCGGCATCCAGCGACGGCGGCAAGCAATGCTGCGGCCGCAAGGCGGACGGCGGATGATGCAGACTCCGCGCGCATGTCAGAAACCGAGGTTGATTCCCTGAGTCGGGGCGGGAGCCGCCGGAGCCTGCTCCGCGGCCGCCGCTGCGGCCGCCGCGGCCCTTATCTCCTCCTGCCTGCGGGAGAATCCCGCGGGGTCGATCTTCGACTGGATGATGGATGCAACATTCGCCGCAGCCCACTCCGTCGAACCAGAGGTGAATATCTCGGGCGTCCCGTAGAAGCCCTGGGAATCGACGCGCACGATGTCCGAGACGACAATCTCGGTCGTAGGCGCGTGCACGCAGCGGAACCTTATCTCGGCGAACTGCGCCGAAGCCGGCGGAAGCGGAAGACCCGTCACGTAGTCCTTCCCGGGAGAGGCGACGTCGGAGAACATCACCTCCGCGACAAGAAGGTAGTCCGTCGCAAGCTTCTGGGAAAGACGGCAGACATCGTTGGGGCTCGCGTTCGGATCCTTCACGATGCGGTCGAGCTCGCGGTCGATTTCCGGACCGAACGAGCGGTCGAGCGTGCGGAAGCTCCCCGTCTGCGTCAGCTGGATGCTGAGGTGGTCGACGAGCGTGTCGAGCCAGTTGCGCGCGTCGAGGGTGTTGCCCCACACGCTGACTGTCTGCGACTTTGTGATGAACGGAGCCACGGCAATGCGCGGCTTCTTCGCCGGAAGCGGACGCGCCGAGATTTCGCGCGGAGCGGGCGCGGCGACCTCTGTCGCCACAGGCGGCGTCGCGCCTTCGTCGCTCTCGTGGAACCTGAGCCAGTCCTTGACGCGAGCCTTGCCCCAGACGAGCTCGGCCGACGATGTGTTCTTGCCGACGTCCTTCACTTCGCAGACGCCGACGGTCTTCTCCTTGTAGACCGTCTCGTCAGTATCGTCGTCGACAATGGCCTTGCGGCGGCGAATCTCGTACTGCTCGCCGACCTCGAGGAAATCGGCTCCGTAGCTGAGCGTGAGCTGTCCGTCGTCTTCGTCTGCTTCCATGACGTACATGGGATAGTCCCGCATGAGAATTGCGAGCGCGACGCGCTTTACGACGTGCACGAGCATGTCCTTCGGCGTCTGGCAGTACGCGGCGACGCGCAGCGTCTCCGCCTCGTACGGCTGCTGGGTGCGGAGGTCGTTCGCGCGAATCGACACGGTGGCGATGTACTCCTCCTTCGCCGTGCCGGCGATAGCGCGGGACTTGCCGCTCTTGACGAGCTGCACGACCTCTCCGCTCATGGCGTAGCCGGCGGGAATGAGCTCGGCCTTTCCTCCGAAACCCTCCTCGCGCGCCGCCGCGGCGTACATGCCGCGGTCGAGGCACTTGTACTTCTTCGCCTGCACGAGCTTCGTGAGCAGGAGCTTGTCGATGCCGTCGAACGCCTGGCGGTCGACGCCGGCCTGGAACGCCATCTTGTCGAGGACAAGCCACTTCGTCTTGGCGTTTCCGCGAGGCGAGATGGTAGCTGCGGCAGCGGCGGCGGCAATGCCTACCTCGCCTCCGCACGCCTCGACGATCTTCGCGACGATCTGGCGGCAGACGTCCTCGATCAGCTTGCGCTGCGGGTCTGCGGTCGTTGTGGAGACAACGCTGTTGGCCGTCTCAGAACACTCGCCGACGCCGTCGAACGCGAGCAGGATGTTTCCGTCGAGGTCGCGCACCTTGCCGACATACGGCTGGCGGAACATCCGAACGCCCGCCTTCGCACCGGAATCATTGACGTCGACAACCTTCGAGTCCTCTTCGCGGTCGCCGAGGGAGACCGTGATGAGGCGCGTGGCGACGTCCGCCTTCTCGAGGTCGACCATCTTGATCGCACCCTTCGAAGCAGTGAAGAGCGCGGACTCGAGATATCCGACGGCAAGCGGCACATAGCGGCGCGACGGATCGTTCAGGACCTTCAGACGAATGTCGTTTAGCAGCTTGCGGTTGCGCTGGTTCTCGGCCTGTATCATATCCGTCTCGCTCGTCACCTCGAGCTTTCGCGAGGACCATGCGATTTCGACGGACCCGGCGTTGTGCTCCTTGTTCTCGCCGAGCTGCGGCAGGGACGGAAGCCCCGCGGCGTACTGTCCCGGATGGATCGTCTTGCCGAGCCAGTCCTCGATGGGCGTCATCGTCTCCGCCGTGCCGAACGCACAGACGGCGAGCCTTACCTCGCGCTCCTGTGCGGGCTGAGCCTCGGTCTCCGGCTCAATCTGCGCTTCCTGGGCGGACGCGGCGAAGGCAAGCGCCGCCGCCGCGAGAAGTATTCTGGATTTCATTTGGACACCGCCTTCCCGGATCAGTTCATCACGTTCGTCTTGTCGACGGCCTTCTGGAGAGGCACTCGCTTCTGCCAGAAGTCAAGTCCCGTTCCGACGTCCGTGAGCTTGAGGAGCAGCGCGTTCTCCCTGTAGAAGTTGCCGTTGTCGCGGCGCACGTTCTGCTCGAGCAACTTGCCGGTGAGGATGAACTCTGGCCTGACGGCAGCTGTGCCGGTCTGCGCGGCGAAGTCCTCGTTGTAGACGATGAACTTCTCGCCGTTCATAAGCTCCTCCTCGAAGTAGAGCTTGAGCGATTCGGCGAGATAGCCGGCCTGCGACCCGCGAGCCGTCGTGTCGACGGTGAACGGCTTGACGTTCACGATGCGGCGCGCGCCGGGCTTCGCATATCGCACCGACGCGCGGTCGATGTCCTGGATTGCCTTCGAGACGACGATGCGAAGGTCGGCCTCGGCGAACCCCGCCGTCACCTCAGTGTCCTCGCCATCCACGATGCGGCGCGAACGCTCTGTCGCGCACCCGGTGGCAAAGACGGACGAAAGAATGATTGCACAGTACACTAGCTTATTCATCATGTGTTTCCTTTATGGCTGTTCAGTTTTTCACTATCACTGTTCCCTATTCCCTGCCTTCAGAATCCAGCGTTGATGATTGGCAGGCACGCGACGCCGGTTCCGTTGAAGTTGAGGACGCCGATCTGAACGCCATGCAGGTCCTGCGCGAAGTTTACGGCACCGACCTGGAGTCCGTACGCGCTGCCCTCGACCGCATTGACGACGCCGACCTGGAGTCCCTTCATCGTCCCCCCGACATAGTTGCCGAAGATCGTCGGGGAGATTCCGCCGAAGTCACGCTTCGTGTACGAGAAGAGACCCGAGTCGAGTCCGAACATGTCGACGAACGCGCCCCATCCGAAGTTGAGCCTCACGCCGTAGACACTGCTCTCCTCGTTCGGAATCGACCACGACAGGACCGTCACGCCGACAACGGTGTCATACGAGCGCCACCCGTAGTCATTTCCGCCTCCGCGCTGAATGAACGTCACGTCACGCTCGTTCTCGCCGGTCGCGAGGTCGTTTGCCATTCCCTGTCCGGCCACGAATCCGGCAGCAGTGGCGCTCGCCGCTGCGAACGCACCAAGAATGATCGCGAATGTCAGTTTTCTCATCTTCTAGCCCTCCTTGTGTAGAACAGCATATCGACTGCATCGGCGCGCGGCGCAGTGCCCTTGAGCGCGCATATCTCGTGCGGATGCAGCATGCGCGAGCTCCAGTTCGAGACGACGGAATCAATGGCGACGCCGTCGGCGTCGAGCCACACGACCTTCCAGTCGACGGCTATCTCGCTAGACGTCGTGTTCACCATGTTCGCCTGGAATGTGTAGAAGTCCGACGCGCCCTTCGTGCAGCGGATGTCCGTTATGCACACGCTCGTGCCGAGATCCTCGGCGATCGTGACGCGTCTGTCCTGCGGCGGAACGTTCGTCGCGACGCATCCGCACAGCATCGCCGCGCCAAGCGCGGCCGCAATGATTCTTTTCATCTGCTCGGTACCTCCTTGTGTTGTTCGACCTTCCGCTGTGCGGACGGTCTCAAGTTACGCCAATATATTACCAAAAAATCACAGTCCTGCAAAGGGATTGCATGAGAATCCACCTCCGCCGTTCGACGGACCGAACGACGTGCGCGGCCCGCGGCGCTCCCGCCGCGCACCGCCGGAGGCGCCTCCCGCGGCCGCGCCAGCGCCGGCTCCGCCGATAACAGGATTCGACTTCGCCGAGAGCGCTATGCGGCCCCTCGCGCGGTCGACGCCTATGACCGTGACCTGAAGCCTGTCGCCCGCCTTCACCACGGACGCCGGATCGGACACGTAGTTGTCGGAAAGCTCCGAGAGGTGGACGAGTCCGTCCTGATGCACGCCGATGTCTACGAACGCACCGAACGCAGTGACGTTCGTAACGACGCCCTCGAGCTTCATGCCCTCCTTGACGTCCTCGATCTTCGTCACGTCCTCGCGGAACTTCGGCGGCTCGAAGACTGCGCGCGGATCGCGTCCCGGCTTCACGAGCTCGCTGACGATGTCCTTCAGCGTCGGCTCGCCGACTTCGTTCGTGATGTAGCGCCGCACGTCGATCTTCTTCGCGGCCGAGCTGTTGCCCACGAGCTCGCCAACCGAGAGACCCATGTCGGACGCCATCCGTCCGACGAGCTCGTAGCGCTCGGGATGCACCGCGGACGAGTCGAGCGGATTCGCCGCGCCGCGTATGCGAAGGAACCCCGCGCACTGCTCGAACGCCTTCTCGCCAAGCCCCTTCACCTTCTTGAGCTCCGAACGCGACGTGAACTTTCCGTTCTCGTTGCGCCACGCGACGATGTTCGCCGCAAGCGACGGAGTGATTCCCGAGACGCGCTCGAGAAGCGGAGCGGAAGCCGTGTTGAGCTCCACGCCGACGCCGTTCACGCACGAGACGACGACCTCGTCCAGCTTCGCGCCGAGCATCGTCTGCGAAACGTCGTGCTGGTACTGTCCGACGCCGATCGCCTTCGGGTCGACCTTGACGAGCTCTGCGAGCGGATCCTGCAGACGCCTTCCAATCGATATTGCGCCGCGCACCGTGAGGTCGAGGTCCGGGAACTCCTTGCGCGCTATCTCGGACGCCGAATACACCGACGCTCCCGCCTCGCTCACGGAGACGACTATCGGCGTCGGAATCTCCGGATGCTGCGCGTGCAGCTTCTTTAGCGTCTCGCGCACGAAGGCCTCCGTTTCGCGTCCGGCAGTTCCGTTGCCGACGGCAATCGCCTCCGGACGGTACTTCGCGACGATGAGCGCGACGGTCTTCGCCGCCTCAAGCGGATTCTGCTGGGGGAAGATGACGGTCTTGCCGAGGTACTTTCCTGTCGCGTCCATCATCGCGACCTTGCATCCCGTGCGGATGCCGGGGTCGATCGCCAGAACAGCCTTCTCTCCGAGCGGAGAGGCGAGGAGAAGATGACGCAGGTTCTCCGCGAACACCTCGACCGCCGCGCGGTCCGCCTCGTTCTTCTTGTCGACCGTGACATCCACCTCGCACGACGGCGCGAGCAGGCGCTTGTACGCATCTCGCGCGGCGATGGCTATCTGGTCGGAATCCTTCTTGATGACGTCGAGTATCGCGTTGACCATGGTGTCCTCGTCGATGACGAGTTTCACCCACAAGACGCCCTCCTTCTGTCCGCGCCTGATGGCGAGGTAGCGGTGCGAGGGAATCGTCGCGATCGACTCCTCGTAGTCGTAGTACTGCTCGAACTTCGTCGGCTCCTTCGGCGCCGGGCTCGCGACCTCGCTCTTCACGCGCGAGTGGCGCGCGAACTCGTTGCGGACAAGCCCGCGCACATCCGCCATGTCTGCGATGCGCTCCGCCACAATGTCGCGCGCATACTGCAGATCCTCGTCCGTCGGCTCCGCGCCGTTCCAGAGAAGTTCCGCCTCCTCCCACATCGCATCCGCGAGCGGCTCGTAGCCCTTCTCCTTCGCGACCTGCGCGCGCGTGCGGCGCTTTGGCTTGTACGGCTGGTAGATGTCCTCAAGACGGGACTTCACGAAGCACCCCGCGATAGCGGCGCGCAGCTCGTCCGTGAGCTTGCCCTGCTCGTCGATGGACTTGAGTATCGTCTCCTTGCGGGCCTCGAGCTCGCTGTAGTACTCGAGACGGTCCTTGATCTTTCCGATTGCGACCTCGTCAAGGTTTCCGTGCGCCTCTTTGCGGTAGCGCGCTATGAAGGGTATGGTGTTTCCGTCTGCAAGAAGCTTCTCGACGGCGGCGATCTGGTTCGGGGCGGCCCCGACCTCGGTCACCATTCTGCTAAGTATCTCTGGAGTCATTAGAATGGTTAGGTGGTTAAATGGTTAGGTGGTTGGGTGTGCACGCGGGCGGATGTTCCTGACGCGGAGGGCGGATTATTTCGGAACGACGAAGCTGACGCACCGCGCGCTCTTCCTGAATATGGCGCGCGCGACGGACTTGATGTCCTCCTTCGTCACGGCCTTGATCCCTGCGACCTGCTCGGCGGGAGTGACGAGCCTTCCGTATGAAAGCATCGTGGCCCCGTAGAAGAACAGCTTTGACGTCACCTTCTCGTGCGACAGGCGGAAGTTCCCGACGAGGAACTCCTTGGTCCGCTCAAGTTCCGCGGCGGATACGCCGCGCTCGCAAATCTTGGCGAGCTCGCGGTCGACGACCGCAAGCGTCTTCTCGGCCTTAGAGGAATCTACGCCCGCCGCGACGACGAACATTCCGGCGTCGCGGAAGAACTGCATGCGCGACGAGATGTCGTAGCTAAGTCCGCGCTTCTCGCGCACCTCCTGGAAAAGGCGCGAGGACATGCCGCGTCCGAGAACGGCGTCCATGACTGTGGCGGAATACTTCCTGGGGTCTCCCACGCCAAAGGTGCGGTATCCGAGCGCGATCTGCGTCTGCTGCACGTCCTTCTCCTTCGTCACGGACGGCACAACGCGCCCGAAGGACGCCCTGCCCTCCGCGGCACATCTGCCGCGCGCCGCCTTGAGCGAGGCGAACGCCTTCTCGACGAGGCGGAGCGCCCTTCCCGGGTCGAAGCGGCCCACTATGACGGCGACTGTGTTGTCGGCCCTGTAGTGGGACTTCATGTAGCGCCTTAGGTCCGTCGGCTTCATGGGGACGAGCGACTTCGCGCTTCCGGCGACTGGCGCGCCGAGGCGGGACTCGGGGAACAGCGCGCGCTGGAGGTTTTCCATCGCGACGGAATCCGGCTCGTCCTCGTACATCTTGATCTCCTCGAGGATGATCTGCTTCTCGCGCTCGAACTCGTCGTCGGGGATCGTCGCGCGCAGGTACATGTCGGAAAGTATGTCGACCGCCTCGGGGAGGTAGTCGTCCGGCATGTGCGCGAAGTAGCACGTCGACTCCTCGCCGGTCATCGCGTTGAAGTTGCCGCCGCGGCCTTCGATGGCGCGCGTTATGTCGAGCGGACTCCTCTTCGGCGTTCCCTTGAAGAGCATGTGCTCGATGAAGTGGGATATCCCGGCCGTCTTCTCCGTCTCGTGGCGGGATCCGCTTTCGACGAAGAGTCCGACCGCTATGCTCTCCGCCTCGCACGGAACGAGCACGACGCGGAGTCCGTTGCCCAGCGTCGCAAGGCTTGCGCCGGACGTGAACTGCTGTATTCTTGCTGATTTCATATGAAGCTGTGGGACGCGCGGTTTGCCGCTCATGCGAGCATCTTCGAAATGCGCTCGACCGCGACCTTGATTTTCTCGAGGGACGTCGCGTAGCTCATGCGGACGAAGCCCGTCCCGCACGCGCCGAAGGCGCTGCCCGGGACGCACGCGACGCCGTGCTCCTTAAGGAGCCTCAGCGCGAATTCCTCGTCGGAAAGACCTGTCTGCCTGACATCCACGAAAAGGTAGAACGCGCCCTTCGGCATGAGCGTCCTAAGTCCGAGCGCATTGAGCGCCGGAACTAGGTAGTCGCGGCGCTTTTTGTATTCGCGGCGCATCCTGTCGACATCCTTGTCGCCGTGGTCCATCGCCTCGACGCCCGCCGCCTGGGAGAGCGTTGGGGCGGACATGATCCCGTACTGGTGTATCTTCATCATCGCGTCGATGACGTCAGAGGGTCCGCATGCGTATCCGAGACGGAAGCCAGTCATCGCCCAGGACTTGGAGAATCCGTTGAGGAGGATGACCCTCTCCTTGTGCTCCGGGAAGGAGGCGAAGGAGTCGAGCTTCCGCTCAGCGTCGCCGTCGTACACGAGTTCGGAGTACACCTCGTCCGCGAGGAGCAGAAGATCGTGTCGCTCGCAGAACGCGAGGATGTCCGCCATGTCGGACCGCGAAAGCGTCGCTCCCGTCGGATTGCACGGGAAGTTGAGGAGAACCGCCTTCGTCTTCGGGGTGACCTTTTGCTCAAGCGCCTCGACGGTAAGGCGGAACTCGTCCTCCACGCGCGTCTCGACGCACACGGGGGTCGCGTGCGCGAGTCGGATCGTCGGGGCGTACGAGACGAAGCACGGCTCATGGTAGAGCACCTCGTCGCCAGGGGAGCATATGGCGCGTATCGCTAGATCGATCGCCTCCGAAACGCCGACCGTCACGAGCACCTCGTTCTTCCACTCGAAGGACGCGCCGAAGCGGCGGTCGAGATAGCGGCAGATAGCCTGGCGGAGCTCTGGCGTGCCGAGATTGGACGTGTAGTGCGTGCCGCCGTTCTCGAGACAGGTCACGGCCGCGCGGGAGATGTGCCAGGGCGTGTCGAAATCGGGCTCTCCCACACCGAGAGAGACGATGTCCTTCGACTGAGCGACGATGTCGAAGAACTTTCTGATTCCGCTCTTCGGCAACACCGCGACATGTGGCGCGACTCTGTCCTTTTTCTGCATTTCAGAATATTATACCAAATCTGCGGCACTCATGTTGCCGCAGATTAGAGCGCGGTGCGAATATGGTAAAATATACGGCATGAAATCCAATGCTGTGTATATTCATGGGAAGGCGCGAAGGTGATCTTCGCGACGCCCATAGCCGCTTTCGGCCTCACGACCGCCGCTGCCCTCGCGGCGATATACTGCTTCCGCCGCAAAAGCCCCGAGCGACAGGTCGGCTCGCTCATGCTCTGGCCGCGTCCGAAGTCCGTCTCGACCCAGTCCCGGCGTCGCGACAGAATCGAGCTGCCGCCGCTCTTCTGGATCGAGCTCATCGCACTTCTCGCCCTCGTTGCCGCGGCGCTCACTCCGCTAGCCTGGAGAAGAAGCTCTGGCACTCTGCACGTCGTCCTCGACGATTCGCCCTCCATGCACGCGAACGGAGGCGACGCCGCAAGCCGCGCAAAGGAGGCATTGGTGTACGAGCGGAGGCGCGGAACAAAGGACGCCGTCAGGGTGCGAACCGCGTCCGACGCGCGCGCATTGGAACGCGAGATGGACGCGGCGAAGTCCGTGGCGCTTCCGGGAGACGAGATACTAGTCCTGACTGACGAGCCGCCAAAGGCGGACGTCGCGCGCGCCGGGCTCAGATGGAAATCGTTCGGAACGCCCCTCGCGAACTACGCAATAACCGCGACGAGGCGGCTCCGCACTGCGCCCGACTCAGATGCCCTCTACATCGAAGTGCGCAGATTCGGCCCCGGATCGGACGAAACGACGCTGACGCTTTCCGGACACGGCGCGGCTACGCTGCGCTTCGACAAAGACGGACGCGCGCGATTCTCGACTTCCGTTGCCGCCTCCGACGGACCCATCGTCGCATCAATTCCCGACGACGCACTCGCAGCAGACAACAAGGTGACGCTCGCCCCACCAGATGTTCCCGCACTTTCCGCCGCCGTCGCGTTCCGCAACAAGCCCCGCGCCGACGTCGTGCGCCGCGCGCTCGACGCCACGGGATTCGTCACCAACTACGTCTCGTCGGCTGAAGCGGACGTCGTATTCACCGACAACGCCAGCTTCTCGCCCTCGCCAGAGCAGTATCTAGTCCGCTTCCACGAATCCGCGGCCGCGCGCACGACGGGCCCGGTCTGGGCCGATCCCACCGAGCCGCTCCTGGACGGAGTCACTCTCGAAGGCGATCCGTACGCCGTCTCTTCCGACGCGCTTCCCGGAACCCCCGTCGCATTCCTCGGTTCTGTTCCGCTCGTGTCGGTATCGTCCAACGAATGCCACGTCGGCTTCTCCAATCCGACCCTGCCGTTCTTCCGTTCGCCAGCCTTCCCCGCGTTCGTCCAGAACGCACTTGCGACTGCGCACGCACGTATGCAAGGGATGCGTCCTAAGGCCGCGGACGCGCCGTGCGAAGCCGGACTCCTCGACGCAGAGGAAAGCGACCTCACGAGACGCGCCACGGTGAACCTCGGATCGCGTGCAGCGGTTCCGGAGGACGCACGCCGCACGAAGTCCGTCGCGTGGATTCCCGCCCTTCTCGCCATCCTCGCGCTCGCCGTCCACTTCCGCCTCGCGAAGTCGAAGGCATCGCTCGCCCTCGCAGCGCTCGCCGCCGTCGCCCTTTTGCAGCCGGTGTTCCCGAAGTCGACGCGCGCGGGGAGGCTCGTCGTGCTGGCGGACCGGTCTCGGTCGATGACGGACGCCGCGCTCGCGGAGCAGCAGCGGATAATCCGCGGCATATCCGCCGCGCGAGGCTCCGACGCGCAGCTTGTCGTCGTCGCGTTCGGAAAAAACGCCGCCGTCGAGACGACGCCAGACGCGCAGGGCTTCTCAGAGTTCGTGCAGGACGTTGACAGAGACGGCTCGGACGCCAATGGCGCGCTGGGGAAGTCCGCGGCTTTCGTAGAGGACGGACGGCCGACGAGATTCCTCGTTATGTCCGACGGACTCTTCACCTCCACGCCCGAAGCCACCCCTGCGCCAGTCGACTCATTCCTCCAGTCGCGCCCCTTCTCCCACGACCTCTTCGTCGCCGGGATCAACGCGCCGGCGTCAGTTTCGCCCAACGCGCCCGTTCCTGTGACGGCATGGGCAAGCGCGACGGAAACGACGACGAACGCCTACACGCTGATGCACGGAACTAACGTCTTGGCGCGCGGAACGAAAGTGTTCCGCGAAGGCCTCACGCCACTCGTGTTCCGCGACTTCGCCGGACGCGCAGGGCTCAGGCGCTACGCGCTAGAAATCGCCCCTGCGAATAACGACCCGTGTCCGGAAAACAACCGCGCGGAGTTCCTAGTGAAGGTCGAGGGGCGGCGTCCGCTCCTCTACCTCACCGACGAACCCGATGCCACGGCAGCGGAAACGATGAGGCGCGGCGGCGTTCCTGTCGAAGTTCGAGAGGCGAAGTCGTTCCGCGGCGGACTTGCCGCGCTCGAGGACTACGGCGGCGTTCTTCTGGACAACGTCCCCGCAAAGAACTTCCCAACGTCGTTCCTGCGGGACTTGGCTTCCTACGCGACCGACCTCGGACGCGGCGTGGCGCTCGCGGGCGGAGAGCGGTCGTTCGGTCCGGGTGGATGGTACAAGACAACAGTCGAGGACATCCTCCCCGTCTCCCTTGAACTCAGACAGGAACACCGCAAGTTCTCCATCGCGCTTGCCATCGTCATGGACCGCTCTGGATCTATGATGGCCGACGCCGGCGGAGGAAAGACGAAGATGGACATGGCAAACCTCGGCGCGATAGCCGCGATAGACATGCTCACATCCATGGACGAGGTGTCCGTCATCGCCGTCGACTCGCAGCCGCACCTCATCCTCGAGATGCAGTACGCGGACCAGGCGCAGGCGCGCAGAAACAGCGTTCTCGGGATACGCTCGATGGGCGGCGGAATATTCGTGGAGGAGGGACTCAAGGCGGCGTTCCGCGAGCTGGCGCGCGCCTCAGCGACGACAAAGCACGTCATCCTCTTTGCGGACGCTGCAGACTCCGAGGAGCCAGGGGACTTCCGCTCATACCTCGCAAAGGCCGCCGCCACGGGCGTTTCCGTCAGCGTAATCGGACTTGGCAGGGAGTCGGACTGCGACGCGCAGCTACTGAAGGACATCGCCGTCGCAGGAGGCGGCACGTGCCAGTTCGAATCTGACGCGAAGGAGATTCCGCGTCTCTTCATGCAGGACACCTATCTCGTCGCAAAGACGGCGATGTGCACGAATGAGACGCCCGTCAAGGCGACAACGGCGCTAAGGCAGCTCTCGGACGTCCTACCAGCGAAGCTCGCGCCCATCGGAGGCTACAACCTCACCTACGCGCGCGAAGACGCCGAGGTTGCAATCTTCACACATGATGACGAACACGCTCCTGTGCTCGCTTTCCGCCGAGCCGGGGCGGGACGCACCCTCGCCTTCACCGGCGAGCTCGCCGGCAAGCACGCCGCGCCGCTGATGACGTCAAAAGACGGAGCGGAAATAGCGACGGCGATTGCGAGGTGGACGCTCGGAGACGACGGCACGGAGGAGTCTGGATTCCACTTCGAACGCCGCGTGGAGACCGGCGGAATCCGCGTCACGGCTGTAGCGGACGAAGCGAATCCGCTGACAGCCGTGCCTAATTCCGGGCTCAAGCTCGTCACAGTTCTTGACCGCGGCGATGACGGCGTCTCTCGAAGGGAGGACGCGCTTGAATGGAAATCGTCCGACACGCTCTCGGCTTTTGTTCCGCTCTACGGCAACGAAACGGCGTTCCCCGTCGTCGTGCTTCCAGACGGAAAGCTGGTGTCACTTCCACCGGCGTGTCTACCGCATCCGGCGGAGTTCCACAGACGATCCGATCCCGCCTCGGGAGAACGCGCGATGCGTCGTCTCGCGGAGCGCTCGGGAGGCCGCGCGCGGACGTCTTTCGACGACATCTGGGAGGAACTTCCCGCTGTGCGCACATCTGTTCCGCTCGCACCCTGGATCTACCTCGCCGCGGCGTTCGCGTTCCTCGCAGCCATTTTCCTGCGCCGTCTCGGCGCGACTGGCAGATGGCATCTGAAGCTTCCGCAGCGCACGCACGCCGCGAAAAAGGTGCCGCAGCCGAAGAACGAGCAGCCGAAGGCACAGGAACGCGAAGAACCGGAGGTCAACGCGACTGCCGCGGCAATCGCGCGACTCCGGCGCAACAGCAGATGACTACTCCGCGACGATGCGGTAGAAGCCGGACGGCGAGGTGCGGTCGTGCTCGAGCGGCAGGAGTCCGTCGGCGGTAGCTGGGCCGTCCAGCCAGATGATGGGCGCGGTCGCGAGGTCTTCCAGCCGCTCGGCGAACCTGTAGCCGTAGCGGATGCCCTTCTGCGCGTTGTCGACGGACAGCACGACTTTCCCGCCTGCGGCGGAGATTCCGCTCAGGTTCGGCGTTTCGCGCAGGAGCGGAACAGCCCTCTCCGCCTCGATCTCCCAGAAGCACGTGTAGCCGAGTTCCTGCTCTGGGAACGTGATTCTGAGTCCCGTCGCGCCAGCCGCGAGGACATCGCCCCAGACGGGCTCGAAGAACACGCAGCGCTTCTTCACGGACGCGTCCATGTAGGGCTCTATGTCGTTCTTCACCGTGGCGTTGACGTTCTTCCCCGAGCAGAACTCGGAGTTCGCAAGTGTCACCCACTCTCCGCCGACGCGCACCTGTATCGACTTCACCGCAATGTCGTTGCGGTTGCCGTCCGGCCACTGCGTCCATAGCCTGACGCTCGCGAGGTCCGTCTCGGGGAACGTCCATTCAAGCACCGAGTTGTCAGGCACGAGATACCTCGCGCTGCTCAGCTCGTCATAGCCCCTACCGCCGTCGTACTCCTTCGGATGCTGCGGGATGAGTCCGTCCGTAAGGCAGCCCCAGTTGGATGTCTGCGTCTCCCAAAAGGCACCGCCGTTGCCCATTCCGGAGCGAATCGTGCCGGGCGTGAACGAAGGCACGCGTCCGTAGATTGCGTTGCGCAGCGGATCGAGCAGCGCATCCGCAGAAGCGTCTGCCCCGAAATACGGCTTCGACGTCGACTGGTTGATCTCGTAACTAGCAGCCTCCGCCACGTTGACGACGTCCTGGAACGACATCTTCGAATACCTCACGATCACGATGCCGCTTCCTCCGCGTCCACCCGTGGCACCCTTGTTCTCGTCGAAATCGTAGCGCGTCGTGTAGCATCCAGCGCCGCCACCTCCTCCGCCGAGTCCGTCAGTTCCGTCGCCTCCAGGCACCGCTATGTTGTGCGATGTGTTGTTGAATCCGCCGGCGCCGCCGCCGCCAAGTCCGCCGGCCGCGTAGAGCGTGTGGTAGTTCGAGCTCGTTCCGCCGCCTCCACCGCCGCCGTAGCGCACGGCCTCGCCCGTGATGTCGCACAGAGCACCATCGCCGCCCTTTCCTCCTTCGATGAGTCCGAGCTCGTCATTCCAGAACGCCGCGCCACCCTGCGTCCACGCGCCGCCTCCTCCGCCGCCGGCTCCGAGTTCAGGCTTATTGTCGTGACCATGCTGCGAGATTGCAGCGCCGCCGTCGCGCCCCTGCCCGGAAGTGCCGCTCCCGGGAGTCGGCGTTCCGGCGCCGAGGTCGACGCGGTGTCCACCAGCTCCTCCGCCGCATCCACCGCCTCCGCCGGCGACGCTTCCGTCCCAGTATCCGTTGTCGCCGAATCCAAAGCCTCCGCCGGCGCCTCCGCCGAGCGCGACGAGTCCGAACGCCGTCGTGTCGCCTCCGCGGCCCGACGCGCCGCCTTCGTAAGTGGCGCCCGCGCCGCCTGCTCCGACGCGGATGGCGTATTCGCCAGCGCGGACGAAGAGCCGCTGCTCGTAGACGACTCCGCCGCCGCCACCGCCGCCGCCGGCGAGCGTTCCGCCGCCGCCACCTCCGCCGACGAGAAGAACGTCGATGCGGCAGTCGGACGGAACGGTCACAGTGCCCTCTCCGGACCACTTGAGGACCGTCCATTCTCCAGACTGCGACACCTCCGCGCCTTCATAGCCGAGTTCGTCGACAAGCTGCCTGGTGCGCACGTAGTAGAGCGTGCGTCCGTCGGACGAGACGCGCAGCTCGCCGCCGGCAACTGCGTCGCGCGGCGTATTTGCCGCGATGGCGGAGAGTGCGGACGCGTCGCCGTTCCTAATCTCGACAAGCGCAACGGCGCCATCCTCGGGGAACGACGAGTCCCACTCCGCGGGAGCGGAGACTGCGACAGTGACGCCAGATCCCGGAAGCGCGTTGTCGCCTGTCAGCGTAAGGTACGCGCCCTGCGCGGTTCGCCCTGAGGAGGACGGCGCGAACACGAGCGCAACGGAAGCGTCGCCGTCGCGAGTGATGCGCGCGGCCGTGATGGACCCGGACGCTCCGGCGACGGAAATCTGCGCTGTGCCTGAACCCTGCGCGTAGACGTCGCCTGTGAATGCAACATTGCCGTTCGACGCCTCAAGCAGATCCCCAGACGGGGCGTATAGAATCGCGCCAGATCCATTGATTGCGCCGCCGTCGCGCGCGCGGAAGACATTGCGGAATCCCTCGTCGTGATAGTTGTTGCGAACAGAGAAGCCCTCGATTCTTCCGCCGTAGATCGCCTCGATTGTGTTGCCGTCGTGCCAGAAGTAGAATCCAGAGCCGTTGAGGTCGAGGGTTCCGCCGCTGACGAAGATGTTGTTGCTGCCGTAGTCTGTGTCTATGGCGCTTCCGTTCCAGCGGTTGCGCGAGATGTCCGCCGCGCGAAGGACCGCCCCCTCGTTGAGCGCGATGCGGAGCGTCGAGTTGTCCTTGAGCACGATGTTGAAGAACTCGCCGGAACCGAGGTCGATGCGCGCGTCCGCTCCGCTGAAGACGGCGATCACGTCCTTCGTTCCGTCAGGAGCGAAGGCGGATGCCGCGCCGTCGACCGACCCGACGCGCCACTTCGACGCCTCGCCCCAGTAGCCGGACTCGCAGCCGCGGTCCCAGTAGTAGTCGCCAGGCTGTATCGTCGGATCGGCATATCCCTCGACGGTGTACTGCGCGGGGACGGCGAGCTTGAACGCGCTGAGGCGCTGCGCGCCGCTTTCGTAGACGACGAGGTGCTCGCCTCGCATCGCGCAGCGCGTTGGCTGGACGAGTCCATCCACGCGCGCAAGCTCGTATCCGTCGGACAGCCTGAGGACCTTGAGCGTGCCCGCACCGGTGTCGGTGATCGCGATGCGTCCCGCGTCGATGGAAAGTCCGCCGACGGAGATGTTGCCGGGAACGGGCCATTCGTAGAAGTTGGACCATCCGGCGTCGACGATGGGAGTGCCGTCCTCCTTGAAGCGGAAGACGTATGCGCGGGCGTACGAGTCGAATCGGACGAGTTCGTACGTTCCGTCGTTGCGCGTACGGAAATAGGACCCTACCTCCTCCGCCTCCTCGGAGACGCCACTCATGTCGAACTTCTGGTCGAATGTCGACAAACCCTCCGAAAGAAAACCATATCTCACCTCGCCGCTGCGCCCGATCGCCACGACCCTTCCGTTCGGCATCGTCGCCGCGCCGTACTCCGTGCGCGGACCCATCGCCTTGCGCGGCGCGGACTTGGCGCTGTCGCCGATCTTCCAGACGAGTCCGTCGACGTAGACGTATCCCGCGTCGTCGACGGAAAGGCTGCGTCCGTTGAGCACCACGCCCATTCTCCCGACCTCCTCGAGTGCGTCTTCCGTGGCGTTCCACTTCAGGAGATACGTCGTGCCGTTCCTGTGTCCGGAAACAGCATACAGATCCTTCGAAATCTCGGCGATGCCCGCCGGATTGAGTTCGCCGTTGTAGTCGACGGTTCCGATGAAGTATCCGGACGACCCGCCCTTCACTACGCCTGGCGCGGGCTTGAACGTGACGTCGTCGAATCTCTTTATCGTGTCGCCGTCGAAGAACCACAGCGCATCGCCCGCGAACTGACTCTCGCCGCAGGCGATCTCCCAGTCGCCGAACATCACGACGGGATCTCCGACGGTGGAGATCATGCCGTCGTTTCCGTATGCGAAGGTGTAGAGCCACCTGGCACCTTCGAAGAAGTGCAGGGCTCCCCTTCTGTCCCAGTCCATCATGCCGACGGAGTAGAATCCGTTCGGCATCATGAAGCTTCCGATCTGCCGCGGCTGCTGGTACGGCGCGTATTCATACACCTGTCCGCCGCGCCGGTGGAGGAGTATCTTGCCGTTGCGGGCGCGCGACGAGATGCCGTTCACGGGAACGCCCGGATGCAGCTCCTCGGCGTTCGATCCGTCCGGCGCGTCGGCGGCGATCCTGTAAAGCTTGCCGCTTCTGTCGTCCCCGAGATTTGCGGAGATGGATCCGCCGGCAATCAGCACGATCGATCCGTCGTCCATAAGCGCCATCTTGTCGAGGCGAGAGAAAGGCGCGGCGCCGGGGAGCGTGTACATGGCGAGAAGCGTGCCGTCGGGACGGAACTTCGCGATGCGCGCCGTGCCCGCTCCGGACCATATCACGCCGCGCGACGCGTCGTACGCCGGGCCTATGCCGAACTTCTGGTTGTAGAACAGCGGGTCGTTCTGCGTCTCGACCGCGCGGAAGTTCCCGGGGTTGCCGAGGTAGCCGGCGAAGACCGCGTCGCGCGGCGAATTTGCCGCGGTGGTGCCGGAGCCTCCGTCGCCCGCCGGGCCGAACACGACGCTTCCCCACTTCGCGGGCTTCGGCACAATCTCCTCGGGGACGTCGTTGACGATCACCGTCGACTTGTTGCTCCAGTATGCGCGTGAAAGGTCGATCTCGCCCTTCTCGTCGCCGAAGATCACGCCGAAGTCGGCGGGGAGCGAAGTGCCCGCGAGCGAATTTCCGTCGAGTCCGGTGACGGAATGCGGGACAACGAGGTTCACCGTGTAGCGTCCGCCTTCGACGGAAACCGACACGCCTACGTCGCTGCGCAGCGACACGTCGTCCACGCGGAATTGGCGCGTTGGACTGTTGTAGTCGCGCGGCGACGCGCCAGGGTCGTCCGTCTGGAACCTGTATCGCACGACGCTCTGTCCGTTCCCTCCGCCCGCCTCGCGCGAGACCTGGATGCGCATGAGGCCGGGAACGCCGAGCTGCATGTCGACGCAGTCGCCCGTCTTGAACATCATGTACGGGTCGAACCCGTTGTTCACCCACGGCGTGGACTCCTCTACGGTGTAGCGGAGCTTCATCGCCTGCTCGTTCCAGGAGCCGTCGAGCTTGACGCGGTTAGAGCCCGACACCCACTCGGCGACGCGAAGCATCCCCTGGGACGAACCTTCGGCGCGGTAAGGGAGGACGAGAGACGGGGCGGTCCACGCGGCCTCGTCGGGCGATGGATTGAGCCTCACCGCGGCGGCGATCTGCTCGTCCGTAACGCTGATGCGTCCGCGCGGCTGCTCGCGCAGTGAGTCGAGTCCGCGGATCGCGTAGACGCGGCATCCACCGCCGCCAGCCTGCAGCGTCGGCGTTCCGTCCGCCGCAAGCGAGAACGATCCGCCGAACGGCTCGCCGCCGATGAACGACTCGTCGCTAAGTCCGGCGACGCGGCAGTCGGAGAAGAGCTGGTCGACGAAGATTCCGTCGGACGTGATGAAGTAGATCACGCCGTGGTTGTTCTGCCACGCGACGACTGTGCGTCCGCCGACGTTGACGGAACCAAGCGAAAAGAGAAGCGACTGCACCTCGCCGTAGACGGGAAGCGGTGCGTCGTGCGAACCGTGCACGCTCGGGAAGATCGAGTCCATGTACCACGCGAGGCGTCCGTCGGCACGGTAGCCAAGCATGTACGGGGATGCCGTAGGGATGATCGCGTATTCGGAATCGGAGTAGCACTCGTGGTGGAACGGAAGCGTCCCGCCGTCGGGAATCGCGTCCGGACATCTTTTGCGCGAGTTCCATGCATTCGCGATCGACCAGTCAGGGAGCGAGTCGCCTTCCATCGACCCGGCGTTGAAGGTGAGCATGGACATCCCATCGCCTTCCTTGACCGCCATGACGAAATCGAGCGAGACGATGACGTCGCCCCAGTATCCGAACTGCGCGGTCGTGTCGTTCTCGCCGTACTCTATCTCGTCAGCGTCGAGGAGTCCGTTGCGGTTGTAGTCCTTCCAAAGCATCGGCGTGTACTCGTCGTACAGGAAATCGTTTTTGTTCTTCCACCAGAACTTCTGCTTGTACGCCTGCCAGGCGGCCTCGCACGGATGCTCCCTGCCGAGGAATCCTGAGTAGATTCCTGGAGTTGAGACGAACGCGAGCGGAACTAGCCTGTGGTCCTTCAGCTCGTAGAGCGTCGTCGACTCGTTGTTCGCGAGGACGAACGTGCGGCCGGCGCGACGGACCCATTTGTACATGCGGTTCATGTTCTGCGGGACATTCCACGCGCCGTTGTTCGAGCGGGACTCAGGGAGGAGCTTGCCGACGACGCGCTCCTCGCCTGTCTGCAGGTTGACGCGCCACTCGGCGTTCTCGGCAATCCAGTGTCCGGGATCTTCGTCGTCCATTCCCGCACCGGGCGAGCCGTACTGTTCGCCGCCGACCTTCTCGTACTCGCACGTTCCGCTCGACGTGTTCCAGCGCGACAGACGCTTCGGGCTCATGCGGTTTTCGGTAATCCAGAGCTTGCCGTTCGAGTCGCAGCAGAGCGCCGTCGGGTTTACCAGCCTGTTGCTGTCCCAGGCACCGGTGTAGTCCCCGTCGTCGCTCGACCCTATCGTCTTGACGAAGGCTCCGTCGGAAACGCGGTAGACGTAGACGAGATGGTGTCCCTCGTGGAGGCAGTAGAGGTTCGTGCCGTCGCTTGTCATCGCGGAAGGCTTCGCGCCGGTCGCGAGCGTGAAGAGATACTGGCTGTAGCCGTCGGCGCGCACGAGGTATATCTTCCCTCCCGACGCGACGTACACCTCGCCGTTGACGAGCGTGACCGCGCCCGCGTCCTCCATGGGAATAGACTGGTTGAAGCTCCTAACCCTAAGCGAGCCCGCGCCGTCCTCCGTGCAGTAGTAGACGTGCACGCGCGAGTCGCGCCTGTCGGAGACGAAGAGATAGTCGCCTACCTTCGCCGCGCCCATCAGCGCGGGACGCCCGTCCCAGGCCGGGGAGCCGACCCTGATTGCGTGGTCCTGCCCGGGGATCACGGAAGCGTCGGCAAGATCCACGCGCACATCAGGGCGCCATGTCGCATCCCAGCGGTACGCGTACATCTGGAACACGCTCTTCTTCTCGCCGTTGTGGTCGACGTATCCTTCGCGTACGGAGTAGAACGCCTGGTCCTTCCCGCACACATGGTAGAGCGCCTCGTTCCCGTAGTTCCAGCTCTCGCCCCATCCGTGGCGCTTCGCGCCGGTCGCGGCGTCCATGACCACGGTGGAGTCTCCGCCCTCGGTGAAAAGCGACGACGCGCTGATCTTCCCGTCTGGGCCGAGCACAAGCGAGGTGAATGCGCAGTGGTTCGGCCCGTAAGGCTTCCACAGCTTCTCGCCGCCGTTCGCGAACGAGCCGGTGTAGTCGTAGGAAAGGCCGGTGCTGGCGACGACGCGGACGGAGTATTCGCCGGCGGCGGCGACGGTCCCGTCTTCGCGGCGTCCGTCCCATTCGACGGAATTAGCGCCGGCGGAGAAGCGGCGTCCGTTGACGAGGTTGCGCACGCGCCGCCCCTCACCGTCGTCAAGCGCCACGGTGGCGCGTCCGTCGAACGGCATGTCGAACGGAATGACGATGCGCGACGCCTCGGCCTCGCACTGCGCGACAAATGCATCGAGGTCGAAAGTCGTCATGCCCTCGGGGCGCGTCGGCTCCCTGTCGCCAAGCGAGGGCGAGAAGTATGTCTCCGCACGCCGCACCGCGCCGTCCTTCTCCCAGGTGACGCGAAGGTAGAGTCTCAGGTCTCCGTCTCCTAGCGAGAGCGTCGAGACGTCGGTCGAGTCGGGAAACGAGGAGATGTTCTTCGCGCGGATGCGCGAGCGCGCCGCGACGAGCCGCGCCCTGGGCGTCGCGCCGTCAAGGGGCTCGGCCCTCAGCGAGATGCGCGTTCCGTCGGAAGCCATGTACACGGGCGGCTGAGAACCGTCTGCGACGGACTTCCAGACGTCGCCTGCGGCGGCGCTGGAAATGAACGAAAGCGCAACGGCTGCGAAGGCGCCGACAACGCGCGACATTGGCATTTTTGCCATATTATTGTCTCCCGATTCGTTCCCCTAGCTAGCGGAGGATATCCCCTTGCTCCCCCGCTTCTGAGACAATCATAGCAAAAACAAACCAGTAGTGCAAGAAATTGGCGTCTGTTTCGCAGATTTTTTTGCGTCTGTTTTAATTCGTCTATTTTACGCAGCTAATTTTTACGCGGCGATTCAAAGCTCAGTGCGGACGCGCGACGACGCGGAACAGCCCTGACGGCGACTCGGCATGCGGCGCGGCAAGCCGCCACCATCCGTCGCCCTGCGTCCAGTTCACCTCGACGTCGCGCCACTCTCCGCTCGGGGCGTCCGCTCGCTGCACGACGAATGCCGCGCGAGTAGCGCGCGCCGCGCTGGATGCGGATGCGTCCTCGGGCAGGACATCTGCCGAACCCGTCCGCACGCGAAGCGCTACGCCGTCCGTGAGGTCGATCGCGGAAACAGCGAAGGACGACTCCGCGTCGCGCGGATCGAGTCCGAGCCACCACGACTCCGCAGCCGTGAAGCCGTTTGCGCACTTGTTCGTCCCGGCCGCGACGCACCCTTCCAGGTCTTCGGCGCCGTGCGAGAGCGCATTTGCCGCGAACCACGAGTTGGAGACCGTCACTGTAAACGGCGTGCTGGTATCGTCGACGAGATCGAAAGACGAAACAGGCGCGGCATTCGAGCCCGCGCGGAAACGCATCACGGAGACGCCCCCGCCATAAATCGTTGTCCGAACATATTTGTCTTGATAGGACGGCGCCTTAAGCTGGACAACGTAGTCCGTGGCTGGGAGCTTCCCGAACACCATGACAAGTCCGTTCGTAAGCCCCTCTCCGTCCGCGCCGTGTTCCCAGCTTACACCGCTCTTCCCCGGAGTGTACGAGGTACTCCCGTCGTTGAGAAGTCCGACTACGGTCGCGCTGGACGAATACCTCACGGGCGGCTGCACGGACTCGACGGTGTTAGCAATCGGATGCCTCACCTGCGCGAACATGCCGCCGTAGTTTCCGACGGAGACACTGACCGCGCCGGCGCTGTTTGTGCTCGCCCCGTCATCCAGGAGAGTCTGCATATTCTTTAGTGGCTCGCCATCCTTGAAATAGAACGCGTCGTTGAGATATCCGTACGCGATCTTCAGCACGACATCCTGCGAGCCGCTTATTTCCGTAAGGGCCTTCTTACCGGAGTGCAGCACAGACAGCACGGTGGAGTGTATGCGGTTGACGTAGAAAACGCGGTTCCAGAAATCGGAGTCGGAGAGGTTCAGCGGGGAAGCGGAACACGCGTAGACGAGTCCGTCCCAGTAGCCGTAGTCTTTGTTCTCGACCGTCCCGGCGACAAATATCATGTCGGGGCAGCCCTTCCCGCGCCAGCGCCAGTCCTCGGCAAGTTTCCAGAGAAACGACGAGCCGAATTTCATCTGTTTCGTCTGGTATCCCGCCGCCGAGAGCGAAATGCCCTGTCCGAAATGCGGCGTCCCGAGGGTGACACAGCGATGCGCTAGCTCCGGAGTCTCCGCATAGAGAACGCGAAACACGAGTCCGCCCATGGAATGGCAGATGTAGTCAGGCGCAGGCAGCTCGCTGTCGCGTGAGGAGTCCGTGTCGGGAATCCCCGCCCTCCTGCGGAGCCATATCCTTACGTTCGCCGCAACATGCGCAGCAACAGTCTCTATCGGCGTGTCCGTATCGCAGCCAAGCGCCGTGAGGCCCGCGTCCGCGCCAGACGGACTGTCGCTGTCTTCGTAGTACTGGAAGACGAGTAGATCGTCCGAACCGTATCCTGAAGCCTTGAAGCTGGTCCTGAAATCGGACCATGTATCCGCGTCGCCCATGTATCCGTGTAGGAACACGACAGGACGCTTTCCCGACATGTCGAGCGATCTTGCGGACGCGCCGAGGAGAAACTGCTTCGGACTGTGCGCGGCGATTTCGCCGCGGACGGATTCCGCGGCCGCGAGCTCGCCTCTGCGTGCGAGGCTAGACGCGAGAAGGAGCGCGAGATTCGAATCCCACTCTTCGGAAAGCGCCTCCCTCGCCGCGTGTTCGAAGAGCTCCGCGTCTCCGCTCCATGCGGCGACGAGCACGGACGCCTCGCGGGCCCTTCCTTCGCGTTGCAGCGACTGAACCACCGCGTCACGCGACTCCTCCGGAACGAGAAGAAGTTCCGCTCGGAAAGACGCAACGGCGAAGCGCGGCGCAAACGCCGCGAAAAAGAGGGCGCCGCAGGCAAGTGCGGCGCCTAATCTTTCCTTCTGCATACAGAAGTCCTTTATCGTGGAACGCATCACATGCGCGAGACCGCGAAGGCGTAGGCGTTCTGGAACATGCGCATCCACGGTCCGTTCTTCTTGAACGAGCCGTCGTTGTACGAGAGCTGGCACGCGCGGAACCCGCGCTCGGGGTGCGGCATCATGATCGTCGCGCGTCCGTCGGCGCTCGTGAACGCGGTCTGTCCGCCGAGGGAGCC
>JAEEGF010169552.1_pt1 | contig 50017 bp, 53 predicted proteins | sample 9134171 | NCBI WGS metagenome assembly JAEEGF01 (sample SAMN16246542, study PRJNA631951) | gut metagenome | biome: gut microbiome; feature: rumen; material: AP-attached | host: Bos | place: Iran: Karaj | collected 2018-10
TGATGTTAAGCTCAATGATGATTGTACTTCTATCCAGGTAAACGGTGCTACACTTCAGGTTCCTACAGCTAAGGCTAAGGCTCTTAACGAGAAGAACTACGGTGGTAAGGAAGTTATCCTTGGTATCCGTCCAGAGGATATTCACGATTCTCAGATCTTCGTTGCTACACAGTCTTCTTCAGTTATCGAAGCTAAGATTTCTGTATACGAGCTTCTCGGTGCTGAGGTTTACTTATACTTCGATTATGCTGGAACTCAGGTTACAGCTAGAGTTGATCCTCGTACAACTGCAAGAGGTGGTGACACAGTTCAGTTCGCTCTTGATATGGAAAAGGCTCACTTCTTCGATAAGGAAACAGAGCTTACAATTACAAACTAGTAACTATTTTCAAACTGGATGCGTAAATCGCATCCAGTTTTTTTATGGCCATTTTTATTTATCCAACATTTATCCCTTTTCAGATGAAAATGATTTTTCCTTGTATTATAATTAAGATTACTTCTTCAGGAAGAATTCTATTTATGGGGAATACTGTTTTATGAACTTCGAAGAGAAAAAAGAAAAACTATTAGAGCAATTAAATAGAGCTACTGGTATTAATTTTGAGATTTCTGATACAGGTTTATCTGACGAGGAAACCTTAAATAAGTTAAAAGAAATGATTATTCATTTTAATGCTGTAGATTCTAAGAGCGGACTATACCGCCTGTATCTCAGAGGGGAGCTTGCCTACTCTGACGCTGTTTCTTCTCTCCATAGATTTCACATTGAAGAAAATGGTATCCGACAGGTATTCTATCTTGAAAGCCAAGCAGACTACACTAAGGAAGCTGTATCTTTACTAAAGAGTCTCCTTCCTAATTCCAAAGATGTGGTCCTTGAGGTAGATAACAAACACATCGTAATCATAATAAATTACGAATCTATTCCTTCTAAGGAAGAGATAGTACAAATTGCTAACTCATATTTAGATATGCTTGAGGCTGAGGCCTTTACATCCTTCAAGCTTAGCTATAGCAAGTCAGTAAATACCTTCAAAGAATTACCTGCTTCATACAAGGATAGCATCCTTGCAATGAACATCGGCAACACATTTAACTCTAATGGTCGCATATACTGTTATGACGACCTAGGACTTGGCCGTCTACTTTATAATATTCCAGAGGAAGAAGTTGAAGCTTATTTAAACAAGCATATCAATATCGACCTCTTATCACAAATTGACGAGGAGACTTTGAACCTTTTAGAATCATTTTTCGCTAATGACCTCTCACTAGCTGAGACCAGCCGTAAGATGTTCATTCACCGTAACACACTCATCTATCGCCTGGACAAATTCGCTGATTTAACCGGCTATGACGTCCGCAAATTCTCTGACGCAATCACTGTTAAGATTTCACTTATGCTTTATAACTATATAAATAGTCAAAAATAGGAGCCTAAAATGGCTCCTATTTTTAGGTCTACTTATTTGAACAATACATTATTAAGAACAGCCTCTAAATATTCCTGACGACCTGATCCTGGAAGTTCTGGCTTTTTCATCTTAAGTGCGTAATCTGAGCATTCTTGAAGTGTAGTGCTCTTATCGCGAATCTTCTTGCCGATTCCCTCCTGGAAGCTTGAATACTTCTCTTTTACAAAGTTATCAATTCTTCCGTCTTCAATAAGCTCAGCTGCTTTGATAAGTCCCAGAGCAAATGTATCCATACCAAGAATAAATGCATGGAACATATCCTCATATGTATAACTTGGGCGACGATTCTTAGAGTCGAAATTAAATCCACCAGTTAGACCGCCTGATTTGAGAACTTCATACATAGCAAGTGTTGCATCATATACATTGCAAGGAAACTCATCTGTATCCCAGCCAAGAAGTGGATCACCCTGGTTGGCATCAATAGAACCAAGCATTCCATTAATTGCGCTAACACGAAGCTCATGCTCAAATGTATGCTGTGCAAGTGTTGCATGGTTTGCCTCTATATTCATCTTGAAATCCTTATCAAGACCATACTGGCGAAGGAAACCAATAGCTGTAGCTGCATCAAAATCATACTGGTGCTTCATTGGCTCCTTTGGCTTAGGCTCAATATAAAAATCACCTTTAAATCCAATGCTTCGACCATAATCAACTGCCATATGCATAAGATTTGCAATGTTTTCTTGCTCAAATTTCATATCTGTATTTAGCAAGAACTCATAGCCTTCACGTCCGCCCCAGAATACATAGCCTCTACCGCCAAGCTTTACTGTAATATCAAGTGCTTTCTTTACCTGTGCTGCAGCAAAACAATAAACATCAGCAGAATTTGTTGAACCTGCTCCGTTCATGTATCTTGGGTTTCCAAACATATTGGCAGTTCCCCAAAGACACTTAATTTCTGTTCCTTTCATCTTCTCTAAGATATAATCAGAGATCTCATCCAGACGACGATTAGTCTCATTAATATCATCAGCCTCTGGCACTAAATCAATGTCATGGAAGCAGAAATATTTGATGCCAAGCTTCTTCATAAATTCAAAACCTGCATCTACTTTTGCTTTAGCATGCTCCATTGTTCCAGGAGCCTGACCAAATGATTTATCTGCAGTGCCTTGACCAAACATATCTACACCATTGGCTCCAAGATTATGCCACCAAGCCATTGCAAATGGAAGATGCTCTTCCATTGTTTTACCCATTATCTTGCGGTCCTTATCATAGTACTTAAAAGCAAATGGATTTGTACTATCCTTTCCTTCATATTTAATCTCAGGGATTGCACTAAAAAATTCACCCATAACAAAACCTCCTTCAATTCTATCCTAGCTGCGCTAGGCTTATGTTTATTCTTCTTTTCGTATTATAGCTAATGTGATAAACTCATATAGGATAAAGTTTGTTATGACTAACTGACAATCTTGCGGTTTTTTATGGGACAGAAACACGAATTTGAAATTATTACAGAAAAGAATATCGACTATAAGGCTTTTATCAATGTCTTAAAGTACAGAGCCCCTCACATTCATAGCGAATACGAGCTGGGCCTAGTTCTTTATGGTGAAGCCACTCTAAAAATAGATAAGTCTTCTCATTCATTGAAGGCTGGAGACATTTTTATTATTAACCCTTTTCATGTTCATGAATTATCCTCTGAAATGAATGTACCTATGCTTTTTATTCAGGTGAATCCCTCTTTTTTCTATAACACAATTCCTATGCTAAGAAATATTGACTTTACAGGAAATAATGTTTTACCCGCAAGTGATAATTCTAATTATTTATCTTTAAAGGAATTACTCATCACTTTTTCCAGAGCATTCTTTCAAAAAAAGGACTTTTATGAATTGGACTGCGCTGGTTATTTAAATTTGGTTTTTTCAAAAATCCTTTCTCTCTTACCATATCGCCATACCTCAGATTACGATGCCATAAATCTAAAAGGTAAAATTGGCCGAATCAAACGCATTTCTGAATATATAGAATACAATTATCAGGAAAAGATTACCTTATCTACACTTTCAGAAATGGAGCATGTTACAGAGACCCACTTATCTCACTTTTTTACTGCCAATTTTCATATGTCTTTCCAAGAATATTTGATGAAACTAAGATGTGAAAAGGCCCGCAGCCTTTTACTGACCACGGACCTTACTTTAATTGATATAAGTATTTCTTGCGGATTCTCTGATCCAAAATATTTAAACAAAGCATTTAGGAAAATGTATAACTGTTTACCAAGAGAATATCGAATTTCCTTTGATAATCAAAAACTAGTTGTACAGCAATCCTCTATGCTATCTACGCAAAATATATTGTCGAATCCTACTAGTCTATTGCTATTAGACAAATATGTTATTTCTTCTTAAGATATTTAACAAGCTTTACTATGGCTCTAAGCAATTCTCTTTGCTCCATCGCCTATATCCACAACGTAGAACTCGGCATCAAGATTGTATTTCTCCTTGTAGGCCTTACCTACTACATTCTTGAAATTATCAACTGCGTCATTTTCAACAATGGCTACCGTACAGCCTCCAAATCCGCCTCCAGTAATGCGGGCTCCTATAACGCCTGGTACAGACCACTCTGTCTCCACAAGGAAATCTACCTCCTCGCAAGAAACTTCATAGTCATCTCGAAGTGACACATGGCTTGCATTCATAAGCTTACCAAATGTGGCGATGTCGTTATTATTAAGAGCCTCTACCGCCTTAATGGTGCGCTGATTCTCAGCTACTGCATGCTTAGCTCTTCTATAGCAAACTTCGTCCTTGATGGCTGAGCCGTATTTCTCAAACTCCTGGTCAGTTAATTCTCCCAGTGTGCTGATGCCACAAACTGTTTGAAGATCTGCAAGTGCCTGAGCGCTTTCATTTCTTCTGTCGTTATAGGCTGAGTCTACAAGTGAATGCTTTACCTTGGAATTGGTAATTACAATCTTCGCATTTGGAAGTTTTACGCTGGCATATTTATAGGATAAATCTGCACAGTCAAGGAAAATGGCGTGGTCTTTTTGTCCCATTGCTACCGCAAATTGGTCCATTATGCCGCAATTGCATCCGTTAAAATTGTTCTCTGAGTACTGTCCTACAATGGCTAAGTCCACCATAGACTTATTAAGTTCAAAAAAATCATTTAATACAGTACCAGTAAGCACTTCTAATGAAGCTGACGATGATAGGCCTGAACCGTTGGGAATATTGCCCCAAACACACATTTCAAAGCCTGATTTAATTTCGCATCCCTTCTCAATTAGAGCCCATACAACTCCTAGAGGATAGTTTGCCCAGTGATATTCGTCTTTGTTTGTAAGGTCATCGAGACTGCTTTCGATTACACCAACATTTTCAATGTTTGCAGAATAGAGCTTTATTACTCTGTCATCACGCTTTCTTGCTACAGCGTATGTTCCAATGGTTAGTGCACATGGAAATACATGGCCTCCATTGTAGTCAGTGTGCTCTCCAATGAGGTTCACACGGCCTGGAGCAAAGTAGCTGCGTATATCGCCGCCTGCTCCGAACTTTTCCTCAAAAATGCTTTTTAATTCTTTCTCATTCATTATTCTTCTCCTTCTATACCATCTGGTCTATCGACCATATCCCCCGATGGTTTTAAGCATAGATCTCATGCTTATTATATTTTGACATAGCGTTAAGTAATTTCTCAGATGGATTGAATATTACCTTAAAATCGTATCCTTTTGCCTCGCTGTGAGCCACTAAGATGTAATCTTTGTCATCTTCCTGATTGCTTGAACAATCATAAGTCTTAAGGTTCACATGGTCATATTTAAGAGATTCGTTAGTTCCAACTGCTGCAACTAGCTTTACCTCGCTTGGCTCAATACTAACTACCTTTTTACGCTTTTCATTGTTGATGATTTTAGCTATCTCAAGACTGCCGTTTGTATAATCATATTCATACTCAATATTCTTATAGCCTAAAATCCAACAATATGACAAACCTGCTACTATAGTCAAAATAGCTAATATAGTCTTTATAATTCCCGTAGTAGAAATCATTGCCACACAAAACAGAAGTGTAGCTGCTAAAAGGCAAAGTTTCTTAGCCTTCATCGCCCCAGACTCAACTACTTTAACTGCCTCTTCTACAAAAGTATCGTTTGATTCAAACATATTCATCCCTCCATATAATAACTGTCTAACCAGATGTAGTTCCTTATAGGTGATTACATGGTAATACCCCATAAAGTAAAAAACCAGTCGACATTTATTATACCTTAGATACCCTTAAAACTAAAGGAAATCTCCATTTTCTTGCTGTTATCAAGCATGAATTCTGGATGAGTCTTTGCGCCCCATGTATCATCACCTGCGACACCCATTTGCTTGCCTATTCTCACATGGGTGAAATGTATAGGAGGAAGTTCCGTATGGTGTTTTGCCTCTTCAATTTCATTAACAGAATAAGGGAGGGCTGACAGTCCATTATTATTTGCAACAAATACTATTCCATCACCCTTTTCATCGGATATCTTTGCATATCTAACTTCTTGGTGATTGCCACATTCTTGAGGAACTAAATATTTGGCCATATTGTCAGCTACCTTGTTTGTAAAGACACCTATTTTAGCATGGTCCTTGTCTAAGTATGTCTCCATCGGTCCCTTGCCATACCACTCAAGGTTCTCAAGAGATGCGTCCAAAGTAAATGCCATAGAAAGCTCTGGTAGTTCACCTACATCATCTGATTTATCCAAAATCAATCTACAATCTACAAAGCCATCTGGGTTTATCAAATATTCAACCTTGCATTCATGGGCTGGTTTTGTAGGAAGGTGATAAGTATAAGCTACCTTTATTTTGCTACCTATCTCCTCCACCACTGGCCTTTCCTGTATCTTCTCATCCATTACAGCAGTAGATATGTATTTGCTTGCAAGCTCCCATTGACCTGCTCTAAATGGAAGCTGATTTGCCAAATCATTTTCAGTCATAGGACGCCAGAAATTAGGAAGTACAGTGCGCTTTAATAGCTCTTTTCCGTTGTACTTGTAGGAGGTTAAGCCTTTTTGGTTGTCAAATAACACTTCAAAGTCCTGTCCCTTAACACCAATATTATGAAATCCCTTTATTATTGTTAAATCACCAGCCTTTTTCATAGGCACTCTAAATTCACCTATTGTGGTCTGGCCAAAGGCTATTTCATGGCCAGCTTTTGCCCACAAAGTATCCTCAGGAAGCACAAAAGAGAGTGTCACCACATACTCATTGTCATTAGGTAAATCCAATTCCACCGGATAATCAACTGATTCAAGAGGTGGACAATCTATCCTTATCTCATCTTCTGCTACAAGCTCGCCTAGGCATTCTATTGTAAGAATTCCTATATATTCATTTGTATTAGTAAATAGGTTTCTGTTTTCAATATGCGCTTTATTTCCAGCAAATGAAATCATTATATTCTGGTAATTATATTTCACTTCCTGTATCTTTGGACTAGGACTTCTGTCCTTGCTATAACACAGTCCATCTCCAGAAAAACTTCCGTCATTTGGCCTGTCATCAAAATCTCCACCATAGCCTTCAAATTCCACACCTCTGCAGTCTTTTGTGGTTATGGCCTGGTCGATATAGTCCCAAATAAAGCCACCCTGGAATAATGGTTCTTCATATGCAAGCTCTGTGTACTTACTCATTGCTCCACAACTATTTCCCATAGCATGCATATACTCGCAATTGATATATGGCTTATCTCTATGTGTTGATAGCCATTTTTTAATATCCTTAACAGGAGCATACATTGTAGATTCCATGTCTGAAATATCTACACGTCTGTCATTAAATACTCCCTCGTAATGAACCAGTCGACCATTGTCCCACTCATGGAACTTATCCTGCATTTTGCGCAGATTGGTTCCACCATAGCTTTCATTTCCAAGAGACCAGATCAGCACACATGGGTGGTTCTTGTCTCTTTCAAACAAACTACGGGCTCTATCAATTACATTTTCAGTGTACTCCAGTCTATCTCCTGGAACTGCATAGCTGTCATCCCTTGCTTTAAGAATCTGGATAGGAACCTGCCATGTACCATGGGTCTCTAAATTGGTCTCATCAATAACGTATAGTCCAAATATATCGCAAAGCCTATAGAATGCTGTCTGATTAGGATAATGACTGGTGCGCACTGCATTTATGTTGTTTTGCTTCATAGTGATGATATCCTTTAAAATATCACCTTCTGAAAGAACGCGGCCTGTTGTAGATGAAAATTCATGGCGATTGACACCCTTGAACACGATGCGCTTTCCATTAATGTGCATCATATTGTTCTTCATCTCAAATCGTCTAAATCCTACCTTTTCTTTTACTACCTCATTAATACGTCCTGTCTCACCAAAAACATTTATCTGTAAATCATATAGATTAGGCTGCTCTGCACTCCAAAGCTTTGGTCCACGTACATGAATCTCAGTATGATTCATTCCCTCTGACAATTGGCTCTTGCTAAGGATTTCCTCCTTATCATCAGAAACAGTAATTTGAGCCATTCCTGCCCCAATTACCTCCATATCAATTACTAGTGTTGCATCCTTATATTCATCATCCAGTAAAGTCTGGATTCGAATATCTCTTACATGTGTAAGTGGCACCGTGTAAAGATATACATCCCTAAATATACCTGAGAATCTAAAGAAATCCTGATCCTCACACCAGCTGCCTGCAGTCCATTTAAACACTTGCACAGCTATTTTGTTTTCCCCTTCCACTATAAAAGGGGACAAATCAAACTCTGCCGGTGTAAAGGAGTCCTCGCTATAACCCACATATTTTCCATTGAGCCACAGTGCAAAGCCACTTTCTACTCCCTGAAATGAAATATAAACTGGTCTATCCTTCATATAATCAGGGATATCAAAATATTTCACGTAGTTTGCAACTGGGTTTTCTTCTGTAGGAATCTCTCCTGGCTCTATCTCCTCATGGCCGTCCCATGGATACTGGGTATTCACATACATTATTTTGTCATAGCCTTCTAGCTGTATGTGGGCTGGCACTTTAATGTCATCCCAACCCTTGCAATTACGGTCCATTTCAAAAAATGTCTTGTCACAGCAATCATAGTTTTTTGCGTATTCAAACTTCCAGATGCCATTAAGAGAATATTTGAAATCAGACTGCTCCCCGTAGGAATATCCTTCATTGCTATAAAACTCATGATCAGAATGAGGATTCAATCTGTTTTGCATGTATATAGTTGGGTCTTTTACGATTGAATATTTAAATTCAGACATGTGGTTTCCTCTTTATCTTTTTATTTAACCGAACCTGTAATACCTTCTGCAAATTGCTTTTGCAATATAAAGAAAATAATCATTGTTGGAAGAGAACAGAACAATACTCCAAGCATTGTCATACCGTAATCTACTGTGTATCCGCTAGTGATATTTGCGATAAACATTGGCATTGTCTGTGCTCTATTATCAGTCATTACTACCTTTGGCCATAGATATGCATTCCACGCGTTCATAAATGATATAACACCAGCTGCTGCATAGATTGATTTCTGAACTGGCATATACATTTTGAAGAAAATCTTCCACTCAGGAAGTCCATCAATTCGAGCTGCCTCCATGATGTCAGGTGGGAAATTACGAGAATTCTGCCTGAACATCATAATCATAAATGGAGTAGATATTCCTGGAAGAATAAATGCCCAAACTGAATTCAAAAGCTTAACCTTTGATATTAGTACAAAAAGTGGAACCATTGTTGCCACTGCTGGAACCATCATAGCAAGAAGGATTATTCCAAAAAGTCTATCCTTGTGTTTGTCATGATAGAGCTCAAATCCGTATCCAGCTAAGGAACAGATAAACAATGTGAAAATAGTCTGTACTGTAGCATAGAGGAATGAATTTCCCAAACTGCTCCAAAGTGTTCCCTGTACTGCGTTTCTCAAGTGCTCAAAGTTGATTAATAGCTGATTTCCAAATGCAATAGAACCTCTAGCCACATTAAGTGATGTGTTAGTAGCCGCTGCAATCATCCAATAAAGTGGAAATACAGAAATTAATGAGCAAATAATTAAAAATATGTATGTAGGAATAAGCCTACGTTGTACCATTGATTTATTTTTCTTAGTCACGAGTATCACCTACTTTCAAATTGATGAATGCAAGTATTGCCACCATGATAAATACTAAAAATGCCATTGCCGATGTGTATCCCAGCGCACCTACACCCTGTCCAAATGCTTGATTGTAAATGTAGTGTGACATTGTGATTGTAGAATTTGCAGGACCACCACTTGTTAAGTTCATTGACTCATCAAAGAGCTGCAATGTACCATTTATTGACATTATTGCTGTCATAACAATGGTAGGTTTTAGAAGTGGCACGGTTACGTACCAAAATGTCTTCCAGCCTGTGGCTCCATCGATTTTGGCTGCCTCGTATACTGAATACTCTATATTCTGAAGACCAGCCAGATAAAATACCATGTTATATCCTGTCCATCTCCAGATTAGGGCTATTATGATAACTGCCTTTGCTGTTCCCGGTGTGCCTAAGAAATTTATATTCTCGCTAATCAAACCAAGTTTCATGAGCACAGAATTTACAAGGCCCTGTGTAGCAAACATTGATTTGAAAATTATTGAGTATGATACTAGAGAAGTTGCACATGGTAAAAAGATACATGTTCTGAATAATCCCTTGAATTTAAGGTCCTTATTGTTAAGAAGCTGTGCTAATAATATTGCAAGCACAAGCATAATAGGGACCTCGATTATAAGATAAAAGAATGTATTTTTCATTGACTGAATGAAAATACCATCCTGAAACATTCGAGTGTAATTGTATGTCAGTGGGTCAGCGAAAACTGTATTTACGCCTTTTCCCTTTTTTAACGATGTGATAAAAGCCTGAATAATTGGATAAAAACTCATTATAAAAATGAGAACTGTTGCTGGTGTTAAGAACGCCCAGCCGGCTGCCAATTGTTTATTTGCAAGCGTCATTCCTTTTCTTTTATTTTCCACTTTGGCATCCCCCTTCTTTAAAAATGGGAAGTGGGCTAGCCACTTCCCAAAGAAATTCATTTATAACTATTAATCTAATTCCATTTCAAATCTAAGCTGCTCTTCTGCATTTGCAATAGCTGCTTCTGGATCCTCGCCATTTGTAAGGACATTCTGAAGAGCTGTTCCAAGCTGTGTACGTGCTGCATAGTGATAATCTGACTGCTCTACTGTAGGTACATGCTGTGTATACTCAACGATTGTTGCGTAAATTGGCTGGTCATTGAAGAAAGGAACACCCTGTGAATATACATCTGACTCTGCAGCTGCTGCACATGTTCCGATTACACCACCATTTACAAGAGCTTCATCGTATGTGATTGATTGTCCGTCTGCTGCTGACTCACCACCAAATGTGTATGAAAGGAACTGAAGTGCAAGATCCTTCTTCTGGCAATTTGCTGTGATATAAAGTGATGAACCACCATTTGATGCATAGCCTGGCTTACCTGTAAGTGTAGGAGCTGTTGTAATCTCCCATTTACCTGAGTTGTCAGCTACCTGCTCAATTGTAGGAATAATCCAGTTACCATTGTAAACACCTGCTACTAAGTCACCCTGGATAGCCTGATCTGTGTAGTCTGACCAGTCATTTGCAAGGTAGAGAACATTATCCTGAGCAAGCTTTACAACTACATTGAATATTTCTACAAGGGTCTCATTATCCTTGAAGTATGGCTCCCCATCCTTGAACTGAGAAACGCCTTCTCCCTGAAGCATCATGTAGAATAAATCGTTTCCATCACCATCCATGCAAAGTAGATACTTACCTGTCTTTTCGTATACCTTTTTACCAATTTCATCGAACTCATCCCATGTGATGCCTGTTACATCATCAATTGTGTAACCTGCTTCAGCAAGGAGATCTGTTCTATATGCAAAAATAGCTGTTCCCGCATCTACTGGGAATCCATAGTGAACTCCATTGATTGTTGAGTATGAAAGCTTCTCAGCTCCAAGTCCTGACCAATCACAAGTTGCATCCTCTGCTGACTGCCATGCATCAGGATAGTTTGTTACATACTGCTGAATATAATGATCCTGGAAAAGCACGATATCTGGTAATGTGCTATAGTCTCCAGCTTCTGCTGCATTTGTGATTTTTGTCTCTACATCTGATGATTGAGACTGTGTAATAATCTCAAGATGGAAATCTGGATTAACCTCCTGGAAATCCTTCTCTGCTGCCTTAAGTGCTGGAATATTAAAGTTTTCATCCCAAGCATACACTGTTAAAGTGTTCTCATCTTCTGACTGTACATTTTCCTCTGCACCGTCAGCACCTGCTGCTCCCCCTTCTGCGCCAGTTCCGTCAGAACCTCCACATGCTACTAGCGAAGAAACCATTGCTCCTGCGAGCATTACTGATAGTAATTTTTTCTTCATCTCTCTCCATTCTCCTTCTCTCTTAGATATTTGGCGCTTTCTTGTACACAATGCACAATTCCTTTCCCAATATGCGCCCCTCATATGGTCATAATACTAATTAATTATTGTTATTTGTTAAATATAATTGCTCTAAAAAATTGCATATTCGCTCATTTAAATCTATATCAATAATTATTTTTCACTGTTATTGTGTCTAAAATATGTAAAAAAAAGAATGACCTGTGGCCATTCTTTTTCCTTTACCAACCCTTTTTAGCGCTGATTTTATAATTCTTTTTTGTAAGTCCTGTAGTATTCTTGTCCTTTTTCCATTGATATGGAGTCTTGCTAGTTAGCTTTTTGAAATTGCGATTGAATGTAGATGGAGTCTGATAGCCTACTCTAAATCCTATCTCCTCCATGGCGTAGTCTGTGGTCTGCATAAGCTCACATGCCTTATCAATGCGAATCATATTCAGATAATCAAGAGGCTTCATACTCATGCTCTCTTCAAATATACGTCTGAAATGACTCTCAGATAATCCGCATTCGTCCGCCACATCCGACATTTTAATCTCCTCAGCAAAATGCTCCGCAATGTAATTAACACTTCTCTCGATATAGCTATTAAGTCGCTTCTCTTCAAGTGTAAGAGATGAGCTCATGTCTTCATTGAGCCTCAATAGCTCTGCAACGAATGCTCTAAGATAACCCTTAACAGCCTGTCTGTAATAAGGCTTTTTCTCGCGATACTCCTCCATTACAGAACGAACTAAAGCTGTAAGATTTTTATTTTGGTTCCATTGAATGACGTACCCTTGGTTGTTAATACGCTTTATAACCTCCTCAGGTATCAATCTATGAAACTGCATTTCTTTTCTAATAAAATTATCAATATCGATAAACAGGTATTCCCATTTGCATATGCCATCATTAAGACTTTTGGTCTCATGAGGTATATTTTCCGGGATTATAGTTATTATTCCACCTTTATAATTAACGGTGGATTCCTCAATAGTAAGTTTGCCATTTCCCCAATAGCAATACCCTATTTCCATATAATTATGAAAATGTAAAAGGTTCTCTGTCTCCGCTCCGTAGCTTTGAACCCAGCTTTCCCCCAAAAGAGCAAGCACATATTCATCCGATGGAATCTCGTAATACCTGTATTCTATCTGACGTTTTTGCTTTGCCATTACCTATTTCCTAAACTAATACTTTGGTTCGGTTTCCTTTTTATATTCTGTCTCAGCTGTAGCTAGTGCCTCATCAATGTCAGTGCCATTTTCTATAATATCAAGCACTGCCTGTGACATGTATTTTCTACATACATAATGATAATCCGACTGTTCTACCGATGGAACAAGCTGAGAGTACTCTACTATTGTTGCGTAAATTGGCTGATTGTTAAAATACTCAACACCCTGAGTATATACATCAGAGCCTGCTGCTGCAACACAAGAACCGACAACTCCTGCATTAAGTAAAGCATCATCATAAGTGATTGAGCTGCCATCTATTGCTGAACCACCGCCAAATGTATATGCCAAAAAGTCCTTGGCTAACATAGAGTTCTTGCAATTAGAAGTCACACAAAGAGATGATCCCCCATTTGATGCGTAGCCCGGAATGCCTGTAAATGTAGGTGCGTAGGTGATTTCCCATTTGCCTGAATTAGCCTTAACCTGCTGAATAGAGCTAATAATCCAGTTGCCATCATAGACGCCAGCAACCATGTCATTTCCAATAGCATTATCAACGTAATCGTCCCAATCCTCAGCAAGATAAAGGACGTTATCGTTAGCTAATTGTACAATTGTCTCTACTACCTCTTTTAGCTTCTCATTGCCTACAATAAAAGGATTACCGCTTCTGAACTGGGACTCACCCTCAGCCTGAAGCATCATGTAGATTAAATCATTATCCTTGCCAATGGCGCTAATTAGGTACTTTCCTGTCTTCTGATATACGTCTTTACCGATTTCATCGAACTCTTTCCATGTGATATCGGTAACATCCTCTAATGTATATCCACATTCTTTTAAAATATCTACTCTATATGCAAAAATTGTAGTACCTGAATCCACTGGAAAACCATAGTGAACTCCATTTACCACTGAATATGATACCTTGTCAGAGCCTAGATTATCCCAGTCTACAATAGCATCTTCAACTGACATAAAAGAACCGGAATATGCCTTAACATACTTCTGGATACTGTGATCCTGAAATAAAACTATATCTGGTAGTGAAGAGAAATCCTTTGCCTTATAGGCATCCTCAACAGCATCCTCTATGGCATCTGAATTTCCCATATTCACAATATTCAATTCAAAATTAGGATTAACCTGTTTGTAATCCTTCTCAGCAGCCTTAAGTGCTGGAATATTAAAATTGTCATCCCAAGCATACACTGTAAGAGTGTCATCAGAGCCAGCCATATCTGAAATGACTTCCTGACTTTTCTTAGCACAGCTTGAAAGTGATAACATCATTCCAGCTATTAAAACTGCAGATAATAATTTCTTTCTCAAATAAATCGCCTCCTGTATAAACTAGAGTCCGCACTCCTTAGCCAAAGCTTCAAATGCTGGTATTGAGCGCTTTATCATCTCATAGTCTACGCAATATGCCATTCTAATATATCCTGGACAACCGAAGGATTTGGTAGATACCAAAATAATGTGATGCTTCTTAGCAAGAGAAACAAACTCTTCCTCGTCCTTCATAGGAGCCTTCACAAGCAAATAAAATGCGCCCTGTGGCTTAACTACCTTGAAACCAAGGGATGTAAGCTTGTCATATAATAGCTTTCTGTTTCTATCGTAGAAATCAAGATCTACTCCCTCATCCAAACATCTAGAAACAACCAGCTGGAATAATGATGGAGCATTAACATAGCCTAAGCATCTATTTGCTACAGCCATTGCATTTATCATTTCGTCATAACAATCCATTTTCTTAGAAAGAGCCATGTAACCAATTCTCTCACCTGGAAGAGAAAGTGTCTTAGAGAATGAATAGATATAAATACTGTTCTTGATAATTGAAGGAATATAAGGTACCACCTCATTATCATAAACAAGCTCTCTATATGGCTCATCCGCAAGTACGTAAATTGGATGACCTATTCTTTTTTCTGCTTTTTCAATTATAGCGCCAAGCTGCTTAATTGTCTCCTCTGGGAAAATTCTACCAGATGGATTGTTAGGATTATTGATAATAATGCACTTAGTCTTTGGATTGATAAGGGCATCTAATTCATTAATATTTAAATCAAAGTTGTCCATATCAGGTGGGACAACAACTAATTTGCCGCCGTAGTTAGCTGCATAGTTTCGATACTCTCCAAAATAAGGGGCAAATGCAATAACTTCATCATCTGTCTCGATAAGTGCTCTGAAGATGCAGTTCATAGCGCCTGCTGCACCAACTGTCATGACGATATCTCCTGCATCATAGCCCATATCAAATCTCTTATTAAGATTTGCTGCTACATTAGCTCTAACCTCGTCAAATCCTGCATTTTTCATATATCCATGGACGTAAGAGTCTGGATTTTCAGCTAATATATCTTTGATTGACTCAGTAACTTTTGCCGGCACCGGTGACGCTGGATTTCCCAAACTGAAATCATAAACATTTTCTGCACCAACTTCTGCCGCTAATTGTAAGCCCTCTTCAAATAGCTTTCTGATAGTAGAACTTCCAGCAACTAGGGCTTCCATACTTTTTGAAATAACCATTTCTTCCGTCCTCTCTTTCACTTTAGTACGCTAAATTATTTTATTATATATCACTCCTTTCGTCTATCGTTTTTGCTATAAAACTCTGTTTTGTCAGCATACATATTTTTATCTGCTATATTAACTAGCTCCTCAACATCTAAGCATTTTTCGCTCCATACAGAACCTATCGCCATTGAAATCTTTTTACTCTTCTTTCGAAGTCTTTCTACATGCTGGGCAAAAGTCTCCTCACTAACCTGAGGCATCACTACTACAAATTCATCTCCACCAATTCTATAGCAATATTTCTTTTTAAAGATGGATGTTATTGCTTCAGAAGCCTCTTTTATTGCATTATCACCTGCTTCATGTCCCATCTCATCATTTACGGACTTCAATCCATTTATATCCACAAAGCATATTCCAACGGAAATATCCATTCCCTCTAGCATTCCAATTTTAGAGTTAAAAGCTTTTCTGTTTCCAGCGTCTGTGAGAATATCATGCTCACTCATATATAGCATTTCCGACTGAAGGATATAGTTTCTAACTTCTTCTGAGATAAAAATTGCTACGGATTCAACTACTTCTTTTATATTTACATCTGTTTCTCGACTGATATTATCAACGAGCAAATATCCAATAATCGTATTTTTATCTGTCAATTTAGCTAGCACATAGTTAGAAACTTTTCCTGATAACATATCCGCATATACTTGTTCGTTTTTTACATTTACAAGCAATGTATCTTCGATAATTATTATATTCTCGCCATACATCTGCTTGTTCCACATTGTAAAAATGTCATATTGCTCGAATTCTTTTCTAGATGGCAGTCCTGTTCCATTTACTCTGTCCGACCACTCGATGATTTCTCCTATTTCGCCCTTTTTGTTTTCTATAATCATTGCTCGGTCAGCTTTAAGGGTTGTTCCGAGGATTTTCAAAGCAGCCTTAATTCCTTTTTTGAAATCACCTGCAGACAATGCTTTAGCGCATTCAATAATTACGTTGTTGGATTTTGTATTTATTTCCTTGGTATCTTCCTTGCGTTTTTCTGCTGTTACGTCATGGATAATAAACGCACAAAATCCCTTTTTAAATACAGGCACCGCCCAGAATTCAAACCATTTATTAAATTGTGTATTATAGGTGCGATTAATTACAGACTGACGCATGATTGCAGCTTGATAACTAAGCCTAATCCAATCCTCGTCCCTATTAGATACCGTCGAGTAATAGGTTGCGCCTATTAACTCAGCGGAAGGTTTGCCAACTAATGAAGCGTATTTTTCATTGGCAAATAGAAACAGCATGTCTCGGACTGTACCAAATGGATCTGTCACCACCTGGAAAACACAGCATGCATCTGGCAAGTCCTTAAGCATCCTTAATATATCCCCATCAGAGTAGTCAATTGTAGACATGACTACCTCGTTTTTCTCACTCAAACTTCCCCTCCTAACGTCACGTAAAAACCAATATTTTCAATATCTATCCCCAAAATATTACACACTTTTCGTTTATTATACCATCTATTCTATTCTCCCTCAATCACTGCAAGGGCTAGAATTCCGGCAATTACTAAAAACAGGAAGAAATACTGAAGCTTAGTTAGCTTCTCTTTTAAAACAATTCTAGACAAAATAAGTGACACTACGCATACCGATGAAATGATAGGTGCTGCAATTGCTCCATCCCCACTCATGGCATACACATAGGTAAACTGACCTGCTGTCTCACAAACACCTGCTAAAATCTTATCTTTTTGTGTAGGAAGTTCAAATTTAACTCCCTTGATTTTCATAAATATCAAAAGAACTACTGCGCAAATGAAAAATGTAAGCTCATAGGATGTATTGGCAACATCCTCAATTGTAGCTTCTGTGATATTTGAAAGTGGGCTTGTTTCAATATCAAGGAAATATATATCAAGAAGACTTCCTATGGCGTCTATGATTGCGTAGCAAAATGGCATTGCAAATGCTATAATTGCCATCTTCTTCCCAAGCTTTTTCTTTCTATCAGTGTCTCCTGTATTATCTAGAAATCCAATACCTAATATACCAATTACAATTACTACAATGGCTATCGCAGAACCTGCTGCAATAGTCTCACCTAGAACTACAACTGCTAAAAGGGAGCAAATGGCACCAGATGTGTTTTCGATTGGATCTGAGATGGACTCTTCTATAAATCTCATTCCGAAGAATGAAAATGCCATTGAAATAATATAACAAAGGGATACTGGAAGATAATTAATGAGATTCTTAGGGTCGTATCCAATATCTCCTGTTATAAGTGTAAATACGGCATGAATGCCCATTATGAAACCTACGCAGACGCATATTTTAAGATGAGCAAACTTCTCATCAGGCCTTGCACCCTTCTTATAAAATAGTTCTGCTAGACCCCATATAAAGGTAGTCGCAAGAGCGAAAAATAACCACATAATATTACTCTCTTTCTTTTTTAAATTTGCCTCTACTAAAACATAAAGAAAAGACTGTTATAACAGCCTTTTCTATTTATTTGAGTCGGGTAAATCTATGTTTATACTAACATCGATATTTGCCTTATTAATTTTGTCCTTATTTATCCGCATTTGAGCATCATGCAAAATATCGCGAATCTTTTCCAAATCTTCATACGCATCATCAGATGAGTATGGCTTGTTTTCATCTTGAAAGTTAAAATCCATAAGCCAAGTCCCCATTTTTAATTACTTAGGAACTTCAGTTTATCAGATTATTTTGAAGAAATGATGTCCTCTATCTGGCCCTCGATAATTTTCATAAGACGCTGTCTTGCCTCCACAGCCGCCCATGCAATATGAGGTGTGATAAGAAGCTTTGTGCTGTCCTTGATTCTAACAAGTGGATTGTCGCTAGACATAGGCTCCACATCAAGTACATCAAGACCTGCTGCTGCAATTTGTCCACACTCTAATGCGTCAGCTAAGTCTTTTTCCACAATAATAGGACCTCTTCCCACATTTACCAGGATAGCTGTATTTTTCATCTTCTCAAGGGCAGTCTTGTCAATCAAATGAAGTGTATTTTCATCAAGTGGTGCGTGGATGGTGATGATATCCGATGTGGATAAAAGTGTATCAAAGTCCACTTCCTTGTAGATATCTGAGTGATTGCGTCCTGTAGTAGAAAAATAAACTACATTGGCTCCAAGGCATGTTGCAATCTCAGCCACTCTGCTTCCGATTGCGCCAAGTCCGATTATGCCCCATGTTTTACCACTGATTTCATTGAAATGCTTTTCAAAATGAGTGAACAACTTGTCATTAACATAGCGCTCACTTTTTACATAATCGTCATAGTAGCTTAAGTGCTCATAAAGATGAAGTGTAAGGGCAAGTGTATGCTGGGCAACTGCCTCTGTAGAATAGCCAGCTACATTTCTCCACTCTATGCCTCTGCTGGCAAGATAATCCTTATCAAGGTTATTGGTGCCTGTAGCAGTTACGCACACAAGCTTCAAGGATTTTGCCTGACCAATTGTTGACTCGTTAACTAGCACCTTATTGAGTACGATAATATCTGCATCTTTTACTCTCTCAGGGACTTCCTCTGAAGTAGAATAGTCGTAGATAACCACCTCTCCAAATCTCTCAAACCCCGAAAGATCAATGTCTTCTCCAATTGTTTTTCTGTCTAGGAATACTATCTTCATTTTGCTTCTCTTTTCGTATATCTTAGTATTTAAACCTCATAATCAAGGCACACTCTTGATGCTGTATATGGACGTACCTTGCCGTCTGCTACAGCAACATGCTCTGGATGAACTGCATATCCTTTAAGAGATGCCTCATCCTCAAAAGAAGAATCAAGCATCAAATCTGCATTAGAACTTGGCAATCCTTCTGTGTAAACCTTTATATCAATTAATCCAGGAATCTTGCCCTGTAGCGCCTCAAGACCCTCTTTGATACCAGCCTTGATTGTAGCCTTTTCCTCTGGGGAAAACTCTTCCTTTAAAGTCCATAAAATAACGTGTTTTACCATAAACTATCCTCCTAAAAATATTCTTATAAAATCAGGGCCATGCTGAACTCGTCAACATTGACCCTGAAAACAAATCCGTACGGTTAAGAATTAATAATTCTCTTCTCTAACCTCGAAGTATGCCTTTGGATGCTTGCAAACTGGGCAAACCTCTGGAGCCTCTGTACCCACTACAATATGGCCACAGTTGCGGCACTCCCACATAGTTACGCCACTCTTTTTGAATACTTCCATAGCCTCTACGTTATTAAGAAGCTTACGATAGCGCTCCTCGTGAGACTTCTCGATAGCTGCTACACCTCTGAACTGTGCTGCAAGCTCTGGGAATCCCTCTTCATCTGCTTCCTTAGCCATGCGATCATACATGTCTGTCCACTCAGCATTCTCACCCTCTGCTGCATGGAGAAGATTAGTAGGAGTATCTCCTACCTCGCCTAATGCCTTAAACCAAAGCTTAGCGTGCTCCTTTTCATTGTCAGCTGTCTTTAAGAATAAAGCTGCAATCTGCTCATATCCTGCTTTTTTAGCAACTGAAGCAAAATATGTGTATTTGTTGCGAGCCATTGATTCGCCAGCGAATGCCTCCCAAAGGTTCTTTTCTGTCTTAGTGCCTGCGTATTTGTTCTCTGCCATTTTGTATCCTCCTTTTACACCAATAAACTCTTCTCCCCTTTTAAAAAGATTATCTCTAATCTATGCACTTTTTGCAAGTGTGTTTTGCGCAATTAATTGAGACACAATCCCTTTTATAGTGGTACACATGGCACTAGAGTTCATACGGCTTGATATCATAAATCCATTCCACATGCCCTTTGTGGCATTGATCCCATTTAGATATTTGATTCCATAGCAATTCTTAGCTAAAATCCACTCCTCCAAATTCTTAGAGTAGTCGTCAATTAAAATGGATGTAAATTCCTGATCTATATACTTTTGCTTTGGCTGGCCGTAAGGAACAAATATCCTCTGTAAATGTCCTAAACCGTTGTTATCAAGCCACGTTATTTTGTCATCCATGGAATGATTATCCTGATAAACAGCTGATAAAATACTTACATCATATTCCTCTGAAAGCATCTTAACCGCATCTATCAGTCTCTCATCCGGCTCCAACGCTGCAAAATATCCTGGCTCAAATGTGTCTTCTATTGATGCATCCATATTCCACTTGGCTATGCATCCATCCATGTCTATGTATATTTTAATCTTCTCCATACCAGCACCTCCTACGTCTGTTAATTAATTTTGCCATTCCTGGGCAGGTTATCTGCTGATATTATTGTAAAAAAAAGAAGTGCCCCTTTATAAGGACACTCCGAAATGCTTTTCAAAATTTATTTAGTCGACATATCCGCTCTTTAAATACTCAACGAATGTCATTAATGTGCCGTTTTCGCTGTCAAATAACTCTCTAAATAAGCCCATCGTCTAACCTCCTATTAAGCTGATTCCTAATTACACCATTAGAATACCATCTTTTTTAGAAAGTTCCATTGGGCAAATATACAAATTAAACAAATTGCAACACCTAAAACTGTGCACTATGTATAAATCAATAGGGTTTTACCCCCTTTTTGGCAGTAAAACCAAAAAATGCTGATAGTACAAAACGCATACAGCGATGAGCCAAATATAGCCAAATATCATTATTACAGTGTTAAGCGCTGACTTGGACTTGCATATTTTAAGGCTTACTCCCTTTTCTCTAGGATAAAACAACTGGACCGGACGATATGTTAAAACGTCCAGTAATAAATGGGATGCAAATCCTATAATGAAGCCTAAAAGCACTGGCTTTGAAAATAAAAAAATACCTATTCCATATAGTCCAAATGCCATCAGAGAATGAGAAAAGCCTCTGTGTTCCGATTCTCTAGCAAAATAACCGGTAATCAATATTATCAAAAGCCCAAGCACCAAAGAAATAATGTGGGTCTGCATAAAGTATTCAAACATGCTGCCATGGGCAACAATATCTATATACAAGGCTGCCACTGATAAGATGGTGGCTATAGTCCTGCCTAATACTGCATCCTTTGATACACCGATCTTACAGTCTATGTCACATAAAATACTTCCTACTGATGCCCCTATAACAATAGGACACAGTTCTTGTATCGTCTCTGGCGCCAGAATTGTAAGTGAGCTGGCCACTCCTATTGCAATGTGTGTCTTACTAAGCATAACATTTCTCCCATTTTCCTAATCCCTCCTTATATGATAAATCTTTTTTTATTTTAGACAAATAGTTTGCATCTTTTATTTTAGATTTTTTATAATAGACTCATACTATTTACTAGGGAGATTATTTATGAAAGATATTATTATTTCTTATTTAGTGATGATGAATGCACTAGGTCTTGCCGTCATGGGACTTGATAAAAAGAAGGCTATTTCAAATCAATGGCGTATCCCAGAAAAAACTCTATTTTTAGTCAGCGCCATAGGTGGAAGTATCGGCACTCTTTTAGGCATGTATCTATTCCGCCACAAGACAAAACACTGGTATTTCGTCATTGGAATGCCTTTAATTCTTGCAATTCATTTAGTTTTAGGGTGGCTAATATATACAAAAAGCTTCTAAATCATCATGATTTAGAAGCTTTTATTGTAAGCTCATCCTTTTTCACATTACACTCTAAGTTAAGCACCTCTACCCCTGCTTCCTTAGCCTCATTAAGGGCTACTCCAAACTCTGGGTGGGTATCTATGTTTGGTCTTACCTCACTGACGCCCTCCACTTGAATTACAAAGGCTGCCATGGCTTTGTATCCTTTGTCTATGGCTGCGGTAAGTTCTCTAAGGTGCTTTACTCCTCGCTCGGTAGGAGCATCTGGGAAGTAGCCTATCCCATCTTTTATCAGGGTGCAGCCCTTTACCTCAAGAAGATATTTATCCTCTCCTTTTTCCATGTAAAAATCGATTCTAGAATTCCCATATTTGTACTCAGGCACAACCAGGTCGTAGTCCTGCTTCATAAGCCACTCTTTTACTACAGCGTTTGGTGCCTGAGAATCTATATTTACAATCCCAATAGGTGTCTCTACTGCCACCAAATCAAAAGGTGTTTTTCTATCAGGGTTACTTGCTTTTTCCAAGTACACAGTCCTTCCTGGAATTAACAATTCCTTACAACGTCCCGTGTTTTTTACATGGACTTTTATTTCTTCTCCATGGACCTCTACATGAGCTATAAATCTGTTGGGTCTAGATATAAATTTTGCTTCTACGATGCATTCATATTTCATGGAAAAGATAATAGCATAATTCTATCTCTCATAACATATTATTCTTTCATTTTTCATGTCATTGCATAAGTAAATATCCTTTTCGGAAACATCATACACTTTTACTATTTCTTCTATCTCCCTATATTTGCTATCCATCTCTACCAAAATATTCTTATATCCCTTCAACAATCCCATATTAAAGACCTTCGTCTTTTCATTTTCAAAAATGGCATTATATAGTATTCCTGATTCCACTAGATCCTGGAAGAAATGGCTTCCATAAGAAAGCTCTGGATTGTATCCCGCCTCAGAATTTGCAATCTCGCAAATTGCTTCAAACTCACTTATATCCGCAAATGCTGTAGGTACTCCAAGCTCAGGAGATGTTGTTCCAATGCGCCCTGGTACCATGAGAAGCATCTTTTTTCCCTGATTACGCATCTTCCAATTTATCCTTCCGATGGCATTAGCAATAATGTACTTATCCTTGTAGTCCATGTTGTAATATTTAACAGGATCAACGTAGACTATTAAATCCATCTTTTCCACTCTGGATAATCCCATTGAAGACTTTTCGCATTCAAATAAAAACTTATTTTTATCAATATTTTCCGGCATTTCAAAATCCATTGAATCCTCAAAAATCTGAAGAGGTCGGCACTGCAGAATGTTAATTACATAATCTCCATTCTCAGCAAAATTGATAGTAAACTCTGTGTCCACAGGATATTCATATGTTTCTTGAATAGTTCTCAAAATGTCTTTCATCTGAGCCATTAATTCATCCTTTGTAACTATTCCATAGCAAGAAATAAACTGTATATCTCTAGGATGTCCCTGTTCACGATAGATGCTTTCTGCCTCATAATCATGTTCTAAAAGCAGGCCCTGCAAATAAAATGGCATAAATGGTTTTATTGTATCCAGCTCTACCTGCTGCAACTTCCCTTCAGCTCGATTAATAAGTTCCAGTTTCTTCTGCGAATATCTATGTTTTTCGATGCTATTTTTCGCTGTTGAGGCCTTTGGCTTATCAAGGCTTACAAGTCTTGGATATGAGCCCTCCGTTCTATCCACTGCTGACGTTCCAAGTCCCATTACTAGACGAAGCATTCCTGCTGTTGGCTGCAGACTTTCCATAAATCGATATGGGCTGTATGAATAACCAACGCCTGCTGCACAAGGCATATAATATTCCCCATAATATGAACCCGAAACTCTCTGAATCAAAAGAGCCATCTGCTCATCTCTTGCCTGCAGTCCACGACGATTTCTATAATCTAAGGCTGACTTACTCATCGTGCTAGCATAAACTGTACGAATCGCATCCTCAAGTTCCAAAAGTCTTTGTTCCATATCCCCTGCATTCGGGCAAAATACTGATTCATACTTTCCTGCAAACGCATTGCCAAATCCGTCTTCTAAAATAGAGCTAGACCTTACAATAATTGGATCTTGACCGTAATACTCAAGAAGCTTAACCAACTCTTCTTCCATATCTCGCGAAAACTTTCCAGTTTTTAGACGATTTGCAAACTCCTCCGCCAAACTAAAATATTCTTCTGGCTTTCGCTGTCTTACCCTAATATCCCAAAAGTGGTTCTCCACAATAAATGTATAAAATACATCAGAGCCCACATAAAAGGAATCATGGGGCTCAAACTTATCAAATATATCAGGCCTACTGTTCTCAATAATCTTTCTGGCAAGGAGCATTCCGCAGGCTTTTCCACCTATCATGCCCGTTCCAATCATCCTATTTTTCACATTAAGATAATCCTCGGCCCTAAAGTTTTCTTTTATCATGATGCGCATCCTTTCATCTCTGCTCATCATGATATTGCACATTCTATTACACTGCTCAGTGACGTCAATGCCATTTTCGTGCATGGTCTTTGTCATATCAAAAAATCTATCCCAGCTGTCTTTGTTGCCTCGGTCTGCACTGGATGTTTCTGTTTCAAGCAACTGATAGAAGTGGCTTGCCATTACGCCATCCAGCATCGGTTTAAAGGTGCCATTTTCAGGCTCGTAAATATGAGGCAAAAACATTGTCTCTGAATATCTATTCCAAACCTTATCTGGCCTTACATATACATGCTTTGGATCTGAATATACGTCCAAAAAAAGCTGAGTTGTATCACGTATTTTTGCTATTGCTTTAAAGGAATGTTTTCCCCTGATTAATGGGAAGAATGCCACTGTATCCAGTGTAAAAAGATATGGACAGGTAACCTGGAAGAAATTGCCCATCATAAGGTCTGTGGCCCAGGCCGTCTGAAGTTCTGAAAGGCAGTCAAATACAAAGAAGGCGTCTCTTCCTTCTCTTTCGATTATCTCATGGATATCCACTGTGAATGTCTCAAATCTATGGGACAATTCCACATTTACAATCTTCAAACCTTCCTGTGGTTCAAACAAAGGTGCATGAGAAGCAAACCTTACGTAAATAAGATTTCGTCCGTCCTCTATAGCCTGCTTTACATAAGGCTTGGCAAAGAGCATAAAGTCCTCTAACTTATCTACTCTCCAGACAACATTGTCCCCCAATCTAATGTTGTCGAACTGCTCATCCATCTGTGGAATACCAGAACACACTCTATCAAATGCTGCCATTGTAAATTCCCCCAAGTTATTAATCTACTTTTTTAATCCACCAATCCATTTTGAAATCTTGATAAATGTTCAAACGGCAAAATCTGTCTACCCCTAAATAGTCCACATCCATCATTAATCAGGCTGTTATTTTCCGCTGTAAACATATTTACATCTATCTTAGATAAATCTATATCTTCAAGAGCTACCACTCGCTCATACGCCTCATCGAAGTATAAACATTCTCCTACTGGTATTTCATTTCTTCTACTATGCTGCTGTTCTTGAGCCTTTACATATCTTAAATGGTTTGAATTTCCTATTTCTGCGCTGTCATCCATGGCCTTTGTTCTAAGCTGAACTTCTACATAACATCTTGCCATCTCATCAAACAGTGTTAGATGCAAAGATCTATATCCAGCACTGGTTGGCTCATGAACATAATCTCTATAAATATCTCTCAAGTTCTCATCCAACAAGTCAGAGCATTCCCTACCCTCAAGATTTGATTTCACAACAGCAAATCCCTGTTCTGATAAAAAAGAGGGAAGTGCATTTGCTATTTCGTATAATAGCTTTATCTCTTCTTCCTCTCTGTCCTGGTCCTCTTTAAGGTGACACTTAGGCAAGGATATTACTATCCTATAAGCAATCAAATCCCTGAAGCAGCTTAACTTTTCTTTTACTTCCTGTATAGCAGGAAAATGATGATACTGCTGATAATACTCATATATAAAATCCACTATATATCTATTAAATTTTTCCTCTGATCTGATAATGGATTTAATTCTCCCTTTAAAAGTAAATGCAAGATAATAATACTTCTCCACCATGTATTTATAAAACTCTCTTATTCGCTGGGACTGAGACGTCAAGAACTCATTATGCTCCAATAACTCGTATATTGTTTCAAGAAATGAACAATGAACTATATCTATTTGATTATGGGAATCCATCGCGCTTGCCTCTAAATCATCCATATACTTTTGCAGTATTCTAAAAATCGTCTCACCATCATACAAATAATCGTTAAGTTTTATCATATTACCTTCCTTCCCCTTTTTTAATTCACTATTCCACCGTAGTTCCAAGAATTGTTCTTGATTTACCATCTCCGTTTTGTTTTTTTAGCATAAAAAAAGGCGACGCAAATAAATGCGACGCCTTTGTCGAAAACAAAATATTTTTTTAATTATAATTAGTTATCTTTTCCCATGTCAATACGCAATAGTCTATCCACTAAAACTTTGCCGCATTACAAATGATATCTACACAATTATCTATTCCAAGTGTTGAACTCTTTACTGATAAATCATAGAATTCTGCATTACCAAATTCTGTGTGTGTATAATATTTACAATATTTCTTACGAGCCTTATCAACAGAATGTAATCTCTCAAGGACCTTAGCTTCCGGCACATCTGGCATTTTACCCATCATTCTCTTTAATCTGAAGCGCTCGCTTGCAGAAATGAAAACATGAAGACTCTTATCATATTCCTTAAGAATAATGTTTGCGTTTCGTCCTACGATTACACAATTACCCTTTTCAGCAACCTTTCTAATAGCTTCTCTTTGGGCATTAAAAAGACGCTCATCTAATGGCTTGTTGTAAAAATCAAATAGGCTTTGTCCAAATCCAAATTCCTTTGGAACTTTTTCATCATAGTAGCGAATCTCCTCAGGTGAAAGATTTCCGCTTTCTATGGCAGTCCTTACAATCATATCTTTGTCGCAATAATAGTATCCAAGTCTCTCTGCCACTGCCTGTCCAATTGTGCTACCACCTGCTCCAAATTGTCTGCTAATTGTAATTATATTTTTCATACAGCCCCCACTATAATACTTTGTTTAAGAAATCTATTGTTCTTTCTTCCTTAGGATTGAGCAATACTTCCTGTGGTGTTCCCTCTTCCACAATGTATCCTCCATCCATGAAAATAACCCTATCTGCCACCTCTCTTGCAAATCCCATTTCGTGTGTGACAATCACCATGGTCATACCATCTGCAGCAAGTGACTTCATAACCTGAAGTACTTCACCTACCATTTCTGGATCAAGTGCGCTTGTTGGCTCATCGAAAAGCATAATGTCTGGCTCCATGCAAAGAGCTCTAGCAATGGCTACACGCTGCTTTTGTCCACCTGAAAGCTGGCTAGGAAAGCTACTTGCCTTATCCTCAAGGCCTACTCGCTCAAGCATCTTTTTTGCTCGTTCTGTAGCCTCTTCTTTTGAGCATTTTCCTAATTCTACAGGAGCCAATGTAAGATTATCGATGATGTTAAGGTTGTTAAAAAGATTAAAATGCTGGAAAACCATTCCAATCTTTTCTCTCACATGATTAATATTTACCTGCTTGCTTAAAATCTCTTCGCCGTCTACTACTATTAATCCTGCACTTGCCTTCTCAAGTCTGTTAAGACATCTTAAGAATGTGGATTTACCTGAGCCTGATGGTCCGATTACGCACACTACCTCGCCACCATAAACTTCTGTAGAAATGTCCTTTAATACCTCAAGACTTCCAAATTTTTTATTTAAATGTTCTACTTTGATTTTAACTGTACTCTTATCTACCAATGCTTAACCTCCTCTCAACCATCTTTGCACTACGTGAAAGGATAGTGATAACAATCAAATACATAATTCCTACAACAGCCCATGTCTGGAATGACATAAATGTATTAGCCTGAACATTTTTCGCTGTATTTACTAGTTCAGGGAATCCAATTACTGAAAGGATAGATGTATCCTTTAATGTAATAATAAACTGATTGATAAATGTAGGAATCATAGTACGTATTGCCTGAGGAAGCACTACCTTTCTCATGGCCATACCGTATGTAAGACCAAGTGAGCGAGCTGCCTCCATCTGTCCTGGATCAACGGACTGAATACCTGCTCTGACAATTTCTGCCATGTAGGCACCACAGTTAAGAGCCAAACAGATAGTACCAGCTTGAAGAGCTGACAAGCTTATATTGAATCCACCTACCATTGTGTTAAATAAATAAGGGATTCCAAAATAGACAAAAAATGCCAATACAATCATTGGCACACCACGAATTACATCTACGAATATTTGCGAAATAACATTGCATGCTCTATTTTTAAGCACGCCTAAAATACCGAAAAATAAGCCTATAATACAGGCAAAAAATAATCCCAATAATGCCAAAAGAAGCGTTCTTCCCAGAGCGCCACATAGCATAGGTCCATATACTGTTATAATTTTAATCATATATTATCCTCAATAATCAGTGGGCAGTTTAAACTGCCCACATTAGTTTCTTATTCTCCAAGGTACTTGCTAATAATCTCATCATATGTTCCGTTAGCCTTGATATTCTTAAGACCTGCATTGAACATATCTACAAGCTCCTGATTGTCAGCATTGAAAATTGCAAATCCGTACTGTGCTGGATCATTACCTGTTCCGTCTACAATCTTCATAGCAATGCCTGTCTCCTTGATGTTAGAAGCCATGATTGGAGTATCATCAAATACTGCTGCAACCTGTCCACCAACTACTGCCTGGTACATTGTTGGAGAATCCTCAAAATATGTAATCGTAAATCCATATTCTGATGCTAATTCTTCAGCATATGTTGCACTCATACTAGCTGTCTTAACTGCAACTGACTTTCCTGCTAAATCATCAAAACCATCGATATCTGATGATGCCTCTACTGCCATACTCTGGTTAGCATCATAATATCCATCAGAGAAAATCCATCCAGATGCCTTACGCTCCTCTGTGATAGACGCACCAGCGATCATTCCATCTGCCTGACCAGCCTGACATGCTGCAATAGCTGCATCCCAGCCAAGTACATCAACCTTGTACTCAAATCCCTGGTCCTTAGCTACTGCATCTAAGATTTCCATATCAATACCAACAAAATCACCATTGTCATCTGTGTACTCAAATGGCTTAAAAGCTGTATCTGTAGCGATTACCCATACTTTTTCACCTGAAGCCTCTGATGCCTCTGGCTTCTGCTCCGCTGCTGTGTCGCCACATCCTACCATTGTTGCCATAGTAGCAACAGCCATTAATACTGCTAGAACTCTTTTCTTCATAATTAATCTCCTTCCTTTATATACATTCTTTAATAAATGCCTTAATTAAATTCATGCTTTCCTCATTATTCTCATAGGAAAACTCTGGGTGCCACTGCACCCCTATTGCAAATCTGTGATTCTTCACAGCTATTGCCTCAACTAATCCATCCTCTGATTCAGCCATCTTCTCAACTTGTGGTGACAATGTCTTTATTGCCTGATGGTGATAACTGTTAACCTCATGAATGCCACTTCCTATTATTTTTGCCAACCTAGTGCCTTCTAGCACCTGAACTTTATGGGCCGGCCTATTATAAGGAGGACTCATATGGTGTTCTACTCTGCAATTATATTCTGTTGGCAAATCTTGGTAAAGACTACCTCCAAGATATGCGTTTATAAATTGAAGACCTCTGCATATACCTAATAAAGGTTTATCGTCCCTCAAACATCGCTCCAATATAAAGCTTTCCATAAAATCTCTCGATTTGCAAGGTTTTCCGCAAGTGGATTTTATTTTTTCACCATATATCTCTGGCGAAACATCATGACCTCCTGTAAAAAGAATGCCTGTACACATGCTATATGCTTCTGATAATTCTTCTTCATCTTCTGTGAGAGGCAGCATTATTGGAAGTCCTCCTGCTTTTTCTATTGCCTTCATATACCCTGGCAACATCCAATAGCTTTCTTTTTCATCGTCATATAAAGGTATCAGTCCTATGATCGGTCTCAAATTTGCCTCCTATAAAACAAAAAGGCGCCTGCTTATAATGCAGACGCCCTTGTCTTTTTCATACTTTACAACTTTTGTAATTATTGTGCAAGACTTATTTCTAAGGAATTAATCCTCGCCTACTAGCTTAACTACCTCATAATCATGGGATACTGCTGGTAAAAATTTCTCCAATATGAAATTTGTCTTTATCTTAAAGCTGCTTGTGCATACACATGGGTGACAACCAATATAATCACCTTTTATGACATCCTCATCAATTAAAAGCTTTACTGCACCGTCCTTGTCATTCATTAAACCCATGACACTGACCGCACCAGGCTCTATATCCAAGTATTTTAACATATCTTCTGCATCTGCAAATGATAATCTGGCTGAATTTATCTGCTGGGACAATTCTTTTGTTTTAAACTTTTTATCACCTGGCATTAAAAGCAGGTAAAAATTGGTCTTTTGTCTGTTGCATAAAAACAGGTTTTTACACATTAGGGTGCCAAGCTTTTTATCTACTTCCTCACAGGCCTCCATGGTTGTGGCTGGCTCATGATCCACTCTTTCATATTCAATCTGAAGCTCATCTAAATAATCGTAAACTCGCACCTCTCGCTCTAGTCTTCCTGTCAAATCTGCAGGTCTTCCGGTCTGTAATTCTGTCATAATATTCTCCTCTTGTCTCGATTTAAAGTTGTATTTCTATGTTAAATCTGTTGTTTTAACTTTTCTATAAGGGTTACATCTGCTGGCAACCAATCCACATCATCTATGGTTTCTTTTGTAAGCCATCTAGCGGCCTCATGTTCCTTTAAAACCAAATCACCCTTTACAATCTCGCTCCAAAAACAGTCCATAGATAAATGAAATGTTGGATAATCATACTCGATTGTATCTATTAAATCTCCTACTTGAACTACGGTATCAAGCTCCTCTTTTATCTCTCTTTTAAGTGCTTCTTTTGGAGTCTCTCCTGCTTCTATTTTCCCACCTGGAAATTCCCAACCATCTTTGTAATCTCCATAACCTCTTTGGGTGGCAAATATCATAGGCTGTCCCTTTTCATTTGTTGCTTTTATAACTGCTGCAACTACCCTAACTGTCTTCATTATTTCCCCTTATTCTGATACCTCAACTTTTCCATCATTGCTTATCTCTACATTTACAGATATATCTTCAAGCCTGTCATATAATGCTCTTTGATCCTTGCTATCTGCCACATAGGTGGTAGTACAATTTGCCTGCAATGCTGGTGTAATAAGCACTTCCATATGATCCTCATCATTGTCTCCGTAGCAATGAAGTGTCACAAGCATTGTATCTAGTGTCTTCTCGTTAAACCAGTAATTACCTAAGCTATATACAATAGGCACTCCCTCATAATACTCAAATCCCTGCAAACAGTGAGTATGGGCGCCTATAATTACATCTGCTCCTGCATCAATATATTCATGGGCAGTCTGCACCTGTACTGGCTCTAATTCTGTAGAATACTCTGTACCCCAATGTGGTAATGCCACAACTATATCCGCTTTTGCGTCTGCTTCTTTGATCTCTTTATCAAAAAGCTCAGTGTCATAGCATCTTAAGATACCTGGCTCGGTTTCTGTTGCTTGGGGTGTCATTCTATTTTTTTCCGCCCTAGAGGCTGCTACAAAAGCAATTGTTTTCCCTTCAACCTCCATATATACCGGTTGGCTAGCCTCAGCCAAATTATGGCCTGCTCCTACATAGGGGATTCCCTCCTGCTCTAATGTGGTAAATGTATCTAGCAACGCATCCTTTCCATAGTCATAAACATGATTATTAGCAAGGCCAACTATATCTACTCCCAGCTCCTTAAGATTCTCCACCCTATCTGGATTGGCTCTAAATGTGTAAGCCTTACCATCAAGCGGATTTCCACGGTCACTGTAGGTAAACTCATTATTTATCCACATTATATCTGCCTTCTGCATAGTACTTATTAACTCAGGCGCTATGCAGTCTTCTATACCATTTTCACAGGTATTCAAATACTGGGTTGTGACCCAATTTTCGTCAAAATTAATATCTCCAGCAAAACATAGGGTGAAGTCATATTCCCCATTGTCCTGTATTTCTTCAACACTGGTCCCAGCTGCCACTTGGGCTTTTGCCTCTATTTTTTCTTCTTTAGCTATGTTGGGTTTGCTGCCACAGCCTACAAAACAAACTGCTACACAAAGACCAACTGCTACCTGTTTTCTACTATTCATAATTATCCTTAAAATATGATTTTAAATATCATAAAAATTTTAACCGTTATGCTCCTTTATTTAAAGCACTAGGTATATTTTACCATTTTAAAAAAGTCTAGTAACTCCCCATTTTTCGCGCTTTTTCTAATCTAAACAGTCCAAATGTTGCAAATATGTTACGTTTTGGTCTATAATGTTACAAGTTTTTAAAGAAAGGAGTTATAAGTTATGAAAACTTCAAAGCCTACAAAAACAGAACTTGAGATAAATGATTATATTATGGCCAACAAGGGCATCTCTTATTATGATGTTCTTATTTTCGCCTATGACAACGACTTGGATAAATGGATTGACCTACTTAAACATACTAAATATAAAAAAGCCCTATCTGATACCCTGCGAGATATTCAGATAGAGCTAGGTATGTTTACTGTCAGATTAGATGAACAGCTAAAGCTGTGTCATGAGGCGGAGATTCGTTACTACCACCGACATAGCGCGAAGTTTGCTGAGCTTTATTCTTAGCAGGAAATAGCCCTATATTTTTCCTCTTGCCTAAGCTTTTGTAGTTCCTGCTGGCCTACTTCCATTATTTTTTGATCTAGGACTGCAAAGGTAATGTCTATTTCTTCTTCTAAAAGAAAATCTAGACATGCCTGCAGTGCCACCTGCCATGCCTCTTTAAGAGGATAGCCGTATATGCCCGCCGATATAAGCGGAAATGCAATTGACTTGCAGTTGTTCTCCTTTGCTACGGTAAGTGCATTTTTGTATGCGTTATATAAAAGCTTTGGTTCATTATTTGCTCCACCTTGCCAGATAGGACCTACAGCATGAACAATGTATTTTGCAGGCAAGTTAAATCCAGGTGTTATCACAGCATCACCTGTATTGCACCTGCCTATTTTTAAACATGCGTCATCTAATTTATCATATCCTGCCTGTGAAAAAATGGCTCCACACACCCCTCCTCCTGGGGCAAGCCTTGAATTAGCTGCATTTACTATAGCGTCTGTAGCAAATTCAGTTATCCCTTTTTTCTCAATAGATAATTTGCTCATAATACCCCCCTTTTTGACTACAATAATTTATACATTGAAATCTCACCTATGCTTGTGCCATCATCAAGCTTAAATCCCCCAGGCAATTTTCCTGATTCTACAAATCCCATTTTCTTATATAAGCCAAGAGCTTTCGTGTTATCCTCTAGCACTTCTAATTCCATGCATGTATACCCTGCATTTTTTGCAAAATCAACTGCATGCTCCATTAAAATAGTTCCAAGACCAGCTCCGTGATATTCTTTTCTAACACCAAGTCCTATCTCACAGCGATGCTTTGTTTTTCTACCTTTACCAATGCTTCTAACAGCAATATTTCCAACGATTTTTTCATTATCAAATATAGAAGTCATAGTCTGCCTCGAATCATCATAAAGGCTCTGTAGTCTCTTTTCTTCTTCCTCTATATCATTTTCGTTTTGTCCTACTTCATCTCCGTATCTGGTCATAAAATGGGTATCATCAGATACTTGATACATGAAATCTAGGAATTGTTCGGCATTAGCTGCGTTTATTGATTTCATAGTATATTTCTGCCCGTCTTTACCTGTAATTTCTCTAGCCTGCTCCTTCAAAGCCTTCCCTCCTCATGTATCATAAACTGTATATTAAGGGATATTTTACTGTTTTTCTCAAAATAAATAAAGCCCACAAATGTGAGCTTTAGCTGTTAAAATAGTATGTTTTCTCCATTTGGAGCTACTGTCCCTATTACTTTAAGGCCAGTAAGGTCTTCAATCATGTAGTAATTGTCTTTTTGCATCAAGTCTCCTATGTAATTGTTTAGAAGTACTCCCTCTATTTCAATACCTAGGGTTTTAATATAAGCTGCTGTGGTTACCACATTGTGAATGGTTCCAAGACCTGCATCAGCCACTAAAATCACTGATAATTCAAGTGCTTTTACAATGTCAGGAAGCAGTATCTTTTTTGATTCATCATAGCATATTGGACATACGATTCCTCCGCTTCCCTCTACAACTGTAAATTCATGATTATCTTTTACCGCTTGATAATCCGCCAAAACTTTTTCTAGTTCAATAGGGTGGTTATTTATTTTTGCAGCTAAATGGGGAGATACTGCCTCGCTAAATAGATACGAAACCATTGACTCATCAGACTGCTCTATGCCTGCTATCTTTTTTACATATCCCGCATCACTTTCAGGAATTGTATCTGCACCTGAAATCGCAGCTTTATAATATGCTACATCTATGCCCTGTTTCCTATAATACTTAGCTAAAAGGGCCGTCACATATGTCTTTCCTATATCCGTGCCTGTTCCAGTGATAAATACACCCTTTTTACTTTTTGCAAGTTCTAGTAATTTCGTCATTTGCATTCACCTACGCCCATTCTATTTTTCCCAAAGCTCTTCCTTATATCCCAGCTCGTGAATCATATTCATATCTGACTCAATTGTATAGCCTGCCGTGGTAAGCATATCACCTGAGATTACTGCATTGGCACCTGACTTAAAGCATTCTCTACCATGTCCTGGCAACAGTCCTCTTCCTCCAGCTAATCTGATGAATGCATCTGGTAAAATAAATCGATATACCGCAACTATACGGCACATATCGTCTATAGTAAGCTTTTCATTTTTTTCAAATGGTGTTCCAGGAATAGGATTAAGCATATTAACTGGCACACTCTTTACATTAAGGCTTCTAAGCTCTAGGGCCATGTCGATTCTGTCCTCTACGCTTTCTCCAAGTCCCATAATTCCGCCACTGCAAATGCTCATTCCGGCTTCCCTTGCATTTTTAATAGCCTGCAGCTTGTCCTCATGGGTATGTGTGGTGCACACTTTTGAAAAATAGCTTGCAGAAGTTTCAAGATTATTATGAATTCTAGTAACTCCAGCCTCTCTTAATCTCTTATATTGTTCAGTGTTTAATAGTCCAAATGAACCACATATTTCTATATCAATTGTTCTTTTAATCTCTCTTACTGCCTCGCAGACTTTCTCTACTTCAGCATCTGTAAGAGCTCTTCCAGATGTCACAATAGAATACCTTAAAACACCACGATCTGCATTGTATTTTGCCTGCTTTACTATTTCCTCCTTCTCTAGAAGTGGATACTGCTCTGAGCAGGTTTTATAATGAGCTGACTGTGAGCAAAACTTACAGTTTTCTGAACAACGCCCACTTTTTCCATTAATAATTGTGCACATATCAAATGCATTATTACAAAAATGCTCCCTCAACTCATCTGCGGCCTTGCAAAGCTCGTTTAAATCCTTCTCTGGTAGATTGTAAAGTGCCAAAGCCTCCTCTTTTGTGACCTCATTTCCTGCCAGTACCTTTTCTTTTAACTCTTGAATTAAATTGCCCATCTTATTCTCCTTTTACATTATTTATGCCTACTCCATGATGCGAATAGCTGTTAATCTTGTTCCCACAAATGATGCTAAGCCGCAGAGCACAAGGTCTCCTGGCATATCAAGTGGAAAGCAAGACAATAGAATAACTCCAATTGTCTCAGGAGTATTCAGGTAATATTTCAACATCAAATATTTATATACGATTCCAATTCCATAAGTTACGGCAAAGCCTCCAAGACAAGCCATAAAATAATGAATAAAGCTTACACTCATTTTCCTGCTAAGGGTTCCTGTGACAAATGCAGCCACTATAAACCCTACCAAGTATCCAAAGCTAGGACGGAACACATAGCCTATTCCACCGCCTGCTGCAAATATTGGAAGTCCCACTAGTCCAAGGAGCACATAGCATCCAACAGAAATTGCCCCCAGTTTTCCTCCCAGCAAAATGCCCGCCATCAATACAAAGAAAAACTGTAATGTGAAATAATCCATATAAGGTACCGGGATTTGAATGAACGCACCTATAGCAACTAGCGCTGCAAACAAGGCGCAAAGAACCTGATTTTTTACAGATAAAATAGATTTTGTCATGATTAGTTACACTCCAGTAAGTATTTGGCCACAGGACCGACCATTACTGAGTGTAAGAGAATAGATGTTAAATGTCAACCGGTAGCTGTCTATTGGGTGACAATAGTAAAACACTAGCCTTACATAACATTTGGTAACGGAAATGGAATAACGCTAATGTTCTGGGAACTCAAGCCGACCTGCTTAGAATGGTACAAAAATCTGTGTTATAATTCTATACATATTAATTTGAGGAGAATAACGACATGAATTCAAGATCAGACATATTAAAACAACAATATAACTTACAACAGCATCCGGAAGGTGGTTGGTTTGCAGAAGTTTATACCGCTCCATTTGAAATAGAGGGTCGTCCACTTGCTGGTAGTATTTACTTCTTGTTAGATAAAGAAGAAATCTCACATTTTCATCAGATAGACTGCGATGAGATTTGGTACTATCATGAAGGCTGTGGTATGAAAGTTACTATTCTTGGCCCAAATGGAAAAGAAGAAATCTTGCTCGGAAATGAGGTAGAAAAAGGTCAACGAGCAATGGTCGTTATCCCTAAAGGTGTTATCTTTGGTGCGGAAAATCTTTCTAATGAAGGCTTCACTTTCGTATCCTGTACCACTACACCAAACTTCACCTATGAAGGTTTTAGACTTGTATATAAAGATGAAATCAAAAACAACTGGGCCAGTTATTACGATGATGTGGAGTACTTAGCATATTAATATCTATCCTAAAATCCCCATATATTAACCAGCACACCAATAGCGATACCTATGACAGTATCTAAAAATCTATTGCAGGCAAATAAATAAGGGTTTGAATCCCCAATATGATTCACAACAATACTCAAAAACACTACACATGAAAAATATGAAGCCTTCTTTTTCTTAATAAATACTGATGTGTAAATTACAAGCACAATCATCCCCGATATTATCACTGAGCCCACATAATCATATCCTCTTGCCTTTGGCAAAATGAGCTGCTTAAAAACAATATAAAGGAAACCATAAAAGGTTCCTATAAAGGTTCCTATCATTCTCTGCTTGGCATTTTTGATTGTGTTTTCCCTAGTTGCCTGCATGCACCAGAGAGCAGAAAGCTGTGAGTAAAAAACAATTCCTGCCCCATTTCTATAATAATCCACTATAAAGCAGAGTAGAACTGCTATAGCTGATTTTATTATTCGCATTCCAATTCTTGGAAACTCTAAGTTTAATTCTTTAAGCTTCTTCAATTCTTCTAGTCCACCAATCCATTTTGAAATCTTGATAAATGTAAGGATCTATATCCAACAATTCCGAGCATTCACGCCCTTCCAAATTTGCCTTAACAACTTAATTTTTCCTTTATCTCCTTCTTTTTTATGATAATGGAATAAGTTTAAAAGCCGCTGTATTCTGATACACTATCGGACTATCGTACTCAAAAGCTATGATCCCGTCTGTACTTGCAGTCACCGTCTGAATAACTTCTCCAGTATATGGATTGGTAACATACGCCATCACCTGCCCTTTGATTACTACATCACCAGCCTGAACTAGTGGTTCCATAAATCCAGCATTAGCTGTTCTGATACTTATAAATTTGTCACTTTCTATGACTTTTGAAACACATCCTTCTGTACTTTCATAATCAATAACTCCTTCTTTTGCCAGGAAGTTCAACACAGCGTTCACGCCAGTTTTAGCGCTCTTCTTATCTATCTTTTCCGTACTGGATGTATAAATAGAGAAGGCTTCGGTGTCCCAAATTTGCCAATTGTAGTTTAGGGTTGCTGTATCATAGGGTCTTGGGTTGTGGACAACTACAAAGGGTAATCCAAACGCCTTGGCCATCTCTACATTTTCATTTCCAGTTTTCATAATCCTTACCTGGGGCACAAAATGTCCCGGCATATAGAAGGATGCAAACTGGATTCCATACTTATAGTCTTTTATCTGCTCAAATATTCCTGCTGCGATTCTCTGTGTTGTTTCCCCTTTTTCGTATCCAGGAAACATTCTGTTTATATCAGTATTATCAATACTCCAAAATCGTTTCTTTATATTCATGGAATAAGGATTTCCACAGGGCACTACCATAATGGACTTGTCTTTGGAAATCTTTCCACACTCTTCTAGTTCCTTCAGTTTCTTTATCAACAAACTGCACACGTACACCTGTTGATATTCATTTCCTCGTAGGCTACCAACGATACAGGCTGTCTTTTCACCTTCTCCAAAAACATAGCCTTTTACTCTGAAAGCGTCTCTGTATAATCCCTTAAATGAATATATAACCTCTTCTCTCATACCTGATTCTCCAATATTACCTTTTCCTTGAGAATTCTTCCCATAAGCGAACCTTCCTCCACCACAGGATATTCTCTAACTGTAAAAATCATCCCCTTTTCTGGTGCTTTGATTTCTGCTATTACATCTCCACTTAACGGATTAACAATCTTTCCTACTAATTCTCCTTTTTCTACCACACTTCCATGCTTCTTTTCCTTCATATATATACCTGAACAAGGCGCGTTCAAATAACAAACATCATCGCCATCTGCATCATAGGCAACAATTGCTTCTTTCATATCAGGAACTGCTCCCGTCCATATTCCCAGCTCCTTCATGAGAGAAAATATACCGTCAGTCAATTGATTACCATACTCTTCTGTAATTCTCATACCCACCCCCATTTCCACAACAAGGGTCTTCGTTCCTTTGCTGTTAAGTGAATAGGCAAGAGTAGATTCCAAAACTGTGCTGGCACCATGTACCCATATCAAATCCATATTTGCTTTCTTTGCTATAGGTACAAGTACATCAGCATTCAATTCGTTTATACGAATCTGTGGAACCTCTGTAAGGAAAATATTGCTGGCATGAATATCTATTACAAGGTCTGCTCCCTCCAGTTCCTCAATAATTTTGTATGCCAGATACTCATTCATATCTCCATCCAGATTGCCTGGAAAAATTCTATTCATATCCAGGTCAAAAGCTGGAATTCCTCTTGTAATGGAATCAATTCCAAAGGGATTCATCGCCGGATATATATCTACTATGCCGTTTAAGCTATCAACCTGCTCCCTAATCCTCCTAGATAGCTCATAGCACACATACTGTCCCTCCAATTCATCCCCATGGATTCCGCTCACTATGCATATTCTTTTCTGTCTCTTCTTCCTGTCAGCCATGAATCTATGCTTCGTAATTACGAATCTCTCATCCACAGGAAGCGACAGCCTCACTACATCTTCAATTGATTCCAACAATTCCTTCATCAAAAACCTCTTTCACAACCACATTGATGTCCTGAATCTGAGTTACATTTCCGGTGAATATCCCCTGATTTACAAGACAATCCTCTGAATCTCTTCCGTTAGATATTTTGATATATTCATCTCCCACAAGCTTATAATTGGTTGGATCAAACCCTAGCCATTTTCGGTCATTCCATATCTCTACCCAGGCATGTGATAGTCCCTCGCCCATCATCATGCCTGCAACATAGCGACACGGTATACCTTCCATTCTGCAAAGAGAAAGCATGATATGTGCATAATCCTGACAAACACCGCTCCCGCCAGTAAGTGCCTCCTCCGAGGTTGTAGCCATATTTGTAACCCCTTGCACATACTGAAAAGAATTACTTAACTCTTCCATAATGGCTGATGCCTTATCAAGAGCTGAATCAAATCTTTTCAAATCAAGCTTCTGATAATACTCCAAAGTCCTAAGTCCTGGCTTTGTCTTTGGCGTTTGATATTTAAATATACCTATCTTGTGAAGTTCATCTGCTTTCTCGTACTCTTCTCTGCCAGTTACGGCAATTCCATTTACATCAAATCCGAAACTGTTATGGAGCTCATTTGTATATCCAAATAAGGTAATGTTTCCGTAGGAATCCTCATCCTCACTGGTCACATTATCTGGATATACCTCCACCGACATATTTTCGATTTTTTGTAAATCATTATCATGTGGAACACACTTAAGTGAAAATCTATGATTTTTTACGTAGTCACTAAAAGTAAGCTTCATATGATAGCCAAACTGTAGCTTTTTCAAAGCTCCTCACCTACCAATTGTTCAATCTCATCTGTTAACGTTTCATAAGGCATATCATCCAACTGGACCAGATAATTAATGTGTGCCATCCTTGTACTGTCATATCGCATGGTGCTTTTATCGATACGATTAGTAAGTCTTCTTGTCTCCTTACGAATCCTCTCCGGAAATACTTTTAGTCGTGAATATAAATCAATTCGTTCCACAAGCTTACCAACGCGTATCATGTTCCGTATTGAGGACTCCTCAATGTCATCATCCGCCATTCCCCAGAATGCAGCTATATTGTCCGTCACATGCTGCAAGCCAATTAATGGTGATTTGTTAATTGCCGCCTGATTCATGGCATATACCGCCAATTGGATATATGAAAGGGATTCACTTCCGATTTCTTCCCTTAGCACAATCGCATTATCATAGGCCCTCATCAGGTTAGAAAAGATTGAATTCTCATCCTCCAAAGAAAAGCAATATCGAGCAACAAAATCCTCCTTGCTCTTGTAGATGTTTGGAATATCCTGACTTTCACAGAACTTTTCGTACTCCAAATCATCAATATCAATCATTGAATCAAATCTGGCCTCAAAAACCTTTATAGTTGTATACACTCGCTCTGTATATCTGCCAAGCCAGTATAATCTGTCTGTGTTCTCTACTGAGATAATACCCATGTATCCTTAAATCCTCCTCCCTGCGAAGAATTAACAATAAATGAATCTGGATTTCTGGAAAATCTGGTCAATCCACTTTTCCATACCATTGGTTCATCCCCCATAAGTACAAAGGCTCTCAAGTCCGCTTTTCTTGGGAGAAGCTCGCATTTTTCCATGATATCGATATCCAGAAAATCTATAACCTCCTGTGCAATAAATCTTCTAGGCTCACTCTTCAACATCTCCTTGAAGTTTACTTTTTCTTCTGAACCCATCTTGCTGCCGAACACTACTCCGTAACCACCAGCCTCTGCCACATCCTTTAAAACTAGCTTGTCAAAATTCTCCAGCACATACTTCATATCCTCTTCATAGTATGGAAGATAGGTTGAGGCATTATTGAGAATTGGCTCCTCATTCAGATAATATTTCACCATCTTTGGAACGAAATAATATATTCCCTTATCATCAGCCACACCATTTCCTGGTGCATTGATAAGTGCAACATTTCCCTTTCTGTAAATATCAAATATGTGAGGAATGCCAATTACTGAATCCTTCCTAAAGGTCATTGGGTCAAGATATTCATCTGATATTCGTCTGTATACAGCTCCTACTCTCTCTTTACGTCCAGAATAATCGATAAAATACAAGTGATCATTTTCAACTATCAGCTCGTGTCCAGAAGCCAAATGCGCACCTGTCTTTTCTGCAAGATACGAGTGTTCAAAATAAGCTGCATTATATCTGCCAGGAGTCAAGATGACCGTGTGTCCTCCCACATTCACATGGTCCATAGTACGACGTAGCATAGCGGCATAGTTTCTGTTGTCTTCAACATGTTTTCCCGTAAAAAGATCCGGTGAGCTTCTTCTGGAAATCATTCGCGCAATCATTGGGTAAGATGCGCCTGAAGGGATTCTTAGGTTATCCTCCAGAACATACCAGTCTCCATCCTTCGCCTGAACTAAATCAATACCTGCTATGTGGGCATATATTCCCTTTGGTGGCTTAATTCCATCGCACTGAGGTAAGTATCCGCTACCGGCGTAAATGAATTCCTCCGGTATGATGCCGTCTCTAACAATATGCTTATCGCCATAGATGTCGTTAATAAAACAATTTAGAGCTACAACTCTTTGCTTCAATCCCTTTTCAAGGTAAGTAAACTCATCCTTATCAATGATTCTTGGAATCATATCAAACGGAAAAAGCTGCTCTTTGAATTCATTGTTTTTATAAATTCCAAACTTAACACCATACCTTGCCAATTGCTCATTAACAGCCACAGAACCTTCATAGATTTCCATATCCTCAACCCGTTCTTTTTTACTAAAAATGTCTGCGTATGTTGTCATGCTCTCTCTCCTCCTTTCTGTAAAATAAAAAGGCGCCTCAAGCCACAATTGTGACTCAAAACGCCTTTGTTTGATTAAAGTATACGGAAATTCAAAGAATATGCAACTGTTTTCTATTAAATTATCTCAATTTCTTTCATCCAAAGATTAATGCTTAATCTTTGCTCCTAAGTATGCTGCCTTTATCTCGTCATTTTTAGCTAATTCCTCACCCGTTCCTCTTAGTGTGATAGCTCCAGTCTCCATAACATATGCGCTGTGGGCTATCTTAAGTGCCATATTTGCATTCTGCTCAATAAGAAGTACCGTAACTCCCTGCTTGTTAATCTCTTTAATAATGTCGAATATTCCCTGTACAATAATTGGCGCAAGACCTAAGGAAGGTTCGTCCATCATAATTATCTTAGGCTTGCTCATAAGAGCTCTACCTACTGCAAGCATCTGCTGCTCACCACCTGACAATGTACCTGCCGGTTGCCATGATCTCTCCTTAAGCCTAGGAAACAAGTCATACACATAATCGATATCATCAGCTAGGCTATCTGTTCTCATATATGCGCCTATCTTAAGATTCTCTAATACACTCATATCAGGGAACACATGACGTCCCTCAGGAACCAGCGTAATTCCTTCTGTTACTATCTCATTGGTCTGCTGACCCATGATTTCCTTGCCATCTATCTTAATTGAGCCTGACTCAGGCTTAACCAGACCGATGATTGACTTTAATGTAGTACTTTTACCTGCTCCATTAGAGCCAATTAACGTACATATCTCTCCATCATTTACATCGAAGGATATGCTTCTTACTGCCTTGATTCCACCGTAACTTACGCTTAAATCTCTAATCTCCAACATCTTCAGTCACCCCCAGATATGCTTCTATTACAGTTTGATTAGTGGCTATTTCCTCTGGTAATCCACTCGCGATCGTCTTACCGAAATCAAGCACATATATTCTATCTGATATCTCCATGACAAGGTCCATATGGTGCTCTATCATAAATATTGTAAGGTCATACTTATCTCTGATTTCTCTAATGTACTCTGTCAGCTCCATAGTCTCCTGTGGGTTCATGCCTGCAGCGGGCTCATCTAATAGCAATAGCTTAGGCTCTGTTGCCAATGCTCTTGCTATCTCAAGCTTCCTTTGGATTCCATATGGTAGAGATCCTGCTATATCATCCTTGTACTGATATAAATCCAACTCCTTTAAAAGTTCCACTGCCTCCTTACGCATTCTGATTTCTTCGCTATGGTTCAGCCGAAATGTGGCCGTGAATGGATTCTGCTTAGCTCTCATGTGTTTAGCCACCAGTACATTATCCATTACTGTCTGGGATGAAAAGAGACGAATGTTCTGAAAGGTTCTGGCGATCCCTTTCTTAGTGATTACATCTGGTGTAGGTGCTACTATAGTTCCAAAATACTCTCCCTCATCCTCACCTAGGTACATGCGCTTCATCTTACCCTGAGGATGGTTTCTAACTAATATCTTATTGTTAAAATATACTTCTCCATTAGTTGGTTCGTACACTCCTGTGATACAGTTAAATGCTGTTGTCTTGCCTGCACCATTAGGTCCAATAAGAGCGATGATTTCACCCTTATTCACCTCAAGTGTCAGATCATTTACTGCTACTACACCACCAAACTGCATTGTTACATGCTCAACTCGGAGGACACTTTCTTTATTAGACATTCTTTTTCCTCCTTATTCTTCTTTTGATACTTATATATATATTCTTAAACCAATCGAAACTGAATTCCTTTGAACCCATAATTCCCTTATTCCAGAAAAGAACAAATAGCATCAGAAGTACTGAAAAGATTACCATTCTAAATCCTGTTCTAGTAAATGGAACCTTAAATGAACCGATGTAATATTCCTTGTCTAGGAATCTAAGCCACTCCTGGCCTGCTGTAATAAGGAATGCACCTAATACCGAGCCACTTACTGATCCGATTCCTCCGATGACTACCATAAGAAGGATATTGTAAGTAAGAGCTACTGTAAAAGTAGATGTGGCTGCAGACCTTAAGAATACTGCCATGAGTCCGCCAGCTACTGTAGCAAAGAAGCTAGATACTACAAATGCTAACTGCTTTGTCTTAAATAAGTTGATTCCCATAGCTTCTGCTGCAATATCGTCATCTCTGATTGCTTTGAATGCTCTACCATATGATGAATTAATCATTAAAAGCATCACTGCAATACACACACCACAGATAATCACTGCTTGGAAAATACTTGAAAAGGCTGGTATGTTACTGAGACCATACGAAGCATTAGTAATCTTGCCTAGTCCATCCCAGCCTAAAACTGCTCGTACAATTTCTGAGAAACCTAAAGTAGCTATAGCTAGATAGTCACTTTTTAAACGAAGTACTGGCCAACCTATTAAAAATGCAATGATGGCGCCTATTACTCCAGATATTAGAAGGGCTACTACAAGAGGCAGCTGAATATTATGTATGAATGATGCCATGCCATATAGGTAATACACCTGATCTCGAATTTCTATTGGCATTGTGAAGATTCCTGTAATATAAGCCCCTAAACACATGAATCCTGCTGTTCCAAGGGAGAATTGTCCTGTGAATCCAATCATCAAGTTCATAGATACTGCTGCAACCGCATATATACAACTGCGTTCAATGATTGTGATTGCATATGAATTCTCAATCTCAGTAGCCTGTAAATAACCAAGCAGTATAACTACTATTGCAACACAAGCTATTTTAAATATTGTTTTGTTAGTTAATTTTATCTTTTGCATAACAGTACCTCACACTTTATCAGTTGCTTTTTCGCCGAAAATTCCTGTAGGACGAATAATCAATATGAATATAAGTAGTACAAAAGTGAAGGCATCTGAGAATACAGAATAGCCTGCAGCTGTTATTGCAATCTGGCATATCCCTACGATAAAGCCTCCCACCATGGCACCTGGAATTGAACCTATTCCACCAAGTACTGCTGCAACAAAACACTTAAGTCCTGGAAGTGATCCAGAATATGGCTGAACTGTATTTCTATCTGTGAAATATAGGATTGAGCCAATTGCTGCCAGTCCGCATCCTATTACGAAGGTCATGGTAATTACTCTATCCACTTTGATTCCCATAATACGCGCTGTATCCTGATCCTTTGAACAAGCTCTCATAGCCATGCCTAGCTTAGTATGATTCACAAGTGTCATTAGTAAAAAGGTAAGAACTATTGTGATTATTGGTGCAATAATTGTTACTCTTGATACTGTAATATCCCCAAATGTATGTATTTGCTTTAATATATCAATCTGTGGATAGCTTTGAGGCATTGCTGTAAATAGATAATTTGCGAGATTCTCCAAAAAATAGGATACACCAATTGCTGAAATCATAACTGACATTCTAGGAGCTGTTCTCAGTGGTTTATATGCTATTCTTTCGATTACCACACCAAGAACTATTGTTCCTATGATTACAATTGGAAGTGATAATTGCCATGGAAATGCTGCCATGGAATAAATTGCAAAATAACCTGCCATCATAAACACATCGCCGTGAGCGAAGTTAATCATTCTTAAAATTCCATATACCATTGTGTAACCAATAGCAATCAGAGCATACGCTCCACCTAATGACAAGCCATTTAATAATTGTTGAAAGAAATATGATATTGTCATATATGTTACCTTCTTTTCTAAATTTATCAGCGGAATGATTTCTCATTCCGCTGACTTTTATTTATTCCCCGTGAGTTACTTCCTCAACAAAGGTAAAGGCTTTATCCTTAACCTCTAGGACATAGGTTGTGTTCTTCTTGGCATCACCATTCTCATCGAATACTACCGTTCCGCCAATTACACCATCCTCAACTGTAATACTAGCAAGGGCATCTCTAATTGCTGTACCATCTAATGAGTTGGCACTTTCGATTGCATCACACATTACCATGTATGCGTCATAACACATTACCTGATTACCAATGATATTGTCTGTGCCAAGGTTTGCCTCTAAGTATTTTGATTCACTGTTAATCCACTCCTTGAAGGCTGCATCAAATTCTTCATTGCCGCCCTCTGCATAGAAGCAATCAAGAACTACCCCCTCTGCGTTATCACCTGCATCCTCCGTTAATACTGGGTTATTCCATGTGTCACCTGCAATCCACTGTACTTCAAGCCCTAGGTCTGCTGCCTGATTCAAAAGAAGTGGAGCATATACATAATCTGTAGGAGCAAATACGGCCTTAACACCTGAATTCTTAATATTTGTAAGAATAGCCTTGAAGTCTGACTCGTTAGTTTGGAATGTCTCGGCTGTTACGATTGTCCCGCCTTTAGCTTCGTACTCATCCTTGAATGTCTGTACTAGACCTGATGTATACTCATTACCAATATTGTCGATTGTGGCAATCTCTGTATAACCCTGCTCTATAGCCCAGTCAGCCATTACTGTGCCCTGGAAAGGATCTAGGTAGCATACTCTGAAATAATAATCATTTCCAAGTGTTACATTAGTGTTTGTACAGCTTGTTCCGATTGCCGGAATCATAGCATCTGAGAAATAAGAACCTGCTGCGATACATGTACCTGAACCATATCCTCCAATAACACCCACACATCCATCAGAAATAAGCTTCTGTGCCGCAGTAGCTGCAACAGTTTTGTCTGACTGGTTATCCTGCCAATCCAGCTCAATAGTGTACTCTTTTCCATCAACTGTTACTGTAGGTCTCACTGAGTGAGCAAATTCAATACCAAGTTCTTCCTGAGCTCCGCCTGATCCATTTTCACCTGTCTTAGGCTCAAACACACCAATTTTAATTACATCCCCGTTACCTGCTGTCTGTGCGCTCTCACTACTTGATGACTCTCCGCATCCAACTAATGATGTGGCAATTAATGATGTGGCAAGTAATAATCCTAAGCTTCTTTTCATACCGATATCTCCTCTCTAAATAAAAAAAGAGGCAGAGATCAAATAGATCCCTACCTCTTTGTAAGTTGTGCTTGATTTTAATTTATTTTTTATTTATAGTCAATGACAAATTTTATTTTTGGAGGGTGAATAATGGAAAAATCAGATCTTAAATACTCATCTTACATGGAAATACTTGATAGAGAATTAGTGCCTGCAATGGGCTGTACAGAGCCCATTGCTATAGCCTTCGCAGCAGCCAAAGCAACTGAACTACTAAAAGTAAAACCCGAAAAAATTATTTTGAAAGTCAGTGGAAATATTATCAAAAATGTTAAGAGTGTTATCGTTCCAAATACTCTTGGCATGAAAGGTTTAGAGTCCGCAGTATTAGTAGGCGCTCTTTACGGCGATGCCTCAAAGGGTCTGGAAGTAATATCTTCTGTCACTGATGAGGAGGCTACTTCCCTAAGAGAACTTATGACTCAGATAGATATTGAGGTATATCCTCTCTCCACCTGCCATGTGCTTGATATCGAAGTCACTGCATATAAGTCTGAACACACTTCCTTTGTTCATATCCAGGATGAGCATACTAATATCATTGAATTATCCTACGATGATGCCCCGATTTCTATTACATCATCCACTGATTCTTCGGTTGATTCTTCTGTGGATTACACCCTCTTAACAGTTGATGACATAGTTGATTTTGCCTCCACTTGTGACCTAGATGATGTCAAAAATCTACTTGATACTCAGATTACTTACAATAAAGCAATAGCCGTGGAAGGTCTTCATGGTCACTATGGAGCATCCATAGGACGACTCCTTATGAAGCAGGATGGCTGTGTTCGCACCAAAGCTAAAGCACTTGCAGCGGCTGGCTCCGACGCTAGGATGAACGGATGCAATCTGCCAGTAGTAATCAATTCTGGCAGTGGTAATCAGGGGCTCACCGCTTCCCTTCCTGTAATTGCTTATGCTGAACATTATGAAAAAAGTGCTGAGAACCTCTACCGTTCTCTCTTAGTTTCGAACCTGGTTACTCTCCATCTCAAATATGGGATAGGACGTCTCTCAGCGTACTGCGGTGCAGTCAGCGCTGGTGCTGGCGCCGGTGCTGGAATTGCTTATCTTTTGACCAAGGATGTCACTGTGATTCGCCACACCATCGTTAATGCTCTAGCTATTACCAGCGGTATAGTCTGCGATGGTGCCAAAGCAAGCTGTGCAGCTAAGATTGCCATGGCTGTAGAAGCTGGTATTATGGGCTTTGAAATGTACGAAGAAGGCAATGAATTCCTTGATGGTGATGGAATCGTTAGTAAAGGTGTGGAAAACACCATCAACAATGTCTCTTACCTAGGCCACTATGGTATGAAAGATACAGATGAGAAAATCATCGAAATTATGTCCAAGTGTTATTCCTAAACAAAAAAAAAGCACTCTCTAGGTTTCCCTAGAAAGTGCTTTATAATCATATCCAGAATTAATCCTGTACGTATGGCATAAGTGCAACGTGACGAGCACGCTTGATAGCTACTGTAAGAGCTCTCTGGTGCTTAGCACATGTACCTGTGATACGACGTGGAAGAATCTTTCCACGCTCAGAAATGTACTTCTTAAGCTTTGCTGTATCCTTGTAGTCGATTACGTTATCCTTACCACAGAAAACACAGACTTTCTTTCTTCTATGCATTGGTCTTCTTCTCTGCTGACCATCACCTGTCTTATTAAAAGCCATGATTTAACCTCCTATTGAAATCCGGTCGGAGCTTGGCTCCTTCCTAATTGAACGGTAATTCCTCGTCAATTCCATCAGGGATATTCATGAAGCCGTCGCCTGCATCTGAGCTAGGTGCGAAACCTGCGCCACCGTCAAAGCTGCTTCCGCCGCTCTGAGAATTCTTGCTCTCTGCGAACTCAACATTCTCACAGACTACATCGGTAGTGTAAACCTTCTGGCCGTCCTTGTTTGTGTAAGAGCCTGTCTGAATACGACCCTCTACAACGAACTTTGTGCCCTTGCGAGCATATTTCTCAAGGAACTCTGCTGTCTTACCGAAAGCAACGCAGTTAATAAAATCTGCTGTCTGCTCATCGCCATCTCTCTTAAATCTACGATCAACTGCAAGAGAGAATCTTGCAACAGCGCTGTTGTTTGCTCCACCATAACGAACTTCTGGGTCTCTTGTGAGACGTCCCATAAGAATTACTTTATTCATAATAATTAATCTCCTTGTCTTATACTATTAAGCCTCGTCAGCTCTAACGCATAAGAATCGAAGTACGTTGTCCATGATGCGAATATTCTCTTCGATCTGTGCAGGTACGCCTGCCTCAGCATCAAAGTGGATGAAGTAGTAGTAACCCTCATTCATCTTCTGAATCTCGTAAGCAAGTCTCTTCTTGCCCCAATCATCGACGTCAGAAATCTGTCCACCAAAGCGAGTGATGTACTCCTTTGCCTTTTCAACTGTGGCAGTTCTTGCATCGTCTTCGATCTTCGCATTAACAACGAGTGCTAATTCATACTTGTTCATGCTTTCTACCTCCTTTTGGTCTATTGGCCAA
>JAEEGF010607185.1_pt1 | contig 50005 bp, 31 predicted proteins | sample 9134171 | NCBI WGS metagenome assembly JAEEGF01 (sample SAMN16246542, study PRJNA631951) | gut metagenome | biome: gut microbiome; feature: rumen; material: AP-attached | host: Bos | place: Iran: Karaj | collected 2018-10
GACGGAACGGAACAACCTGCGTGCCCTCCTGAGCCACATCGAAGCTGCTACCATTACCATTCAGCACATAGCCCTTGCCAGCTGTCAGCGTGCCGTTCTTGTAGTTCGGCATGAACTGATAGTCGCAATTGGTAACGGTGTAAGGCTTCACCTCATCGTCGGTCTTACCTATCTGAGCACCCTCTGTCGAAGCGAAGGTAATGGTCTGGGCTTCGAGCTGCGGAATCTGCTTGAAGGTGTTCTCAGGCTGGAACTGTCCGCTGAGGTCGAACTCATAGTACAGGTTGCCTGGGAATCCTACCAAGTAAGGTGTGCCAGCCGTTGCATACGGATAACCCTTCATGGTATGGCTGTCACGATAGTAGTCCAGATACTCATCCTCGTTCTTATCCTTCTCCTGACTGTAGTAGTAATCCCAGAGGAAGGTGTTGAAGTATTCCTTATCCGTAGCCACAGCATCGAGGCCATAGAAGTCGGCAGTATAGACGCCATCGGCACCTTCCTTCGGCTTCACATTGCCTGCAAAGCGACGCAGCCAGTACTCATGGCCTCTGGTGCTGCCCTGATAGAAGTGAGAGATCTCACCCTTCTGATGTGTGGTCACCACTTCCGTCGTGAACGGCAGCGATACAGCATCCCAACCAGTAGCGGCATCGTATACCAAGAGACCTTCCTCGTCAGTATACTGACCAGCATAGTTCTCAGGACGACGCTGATACCACATGCGCAGACCATCACCCATACGGTAAGCAATAGGTGCATTGAACTCCTGCTTGTCGACCAGCAGATGGTCGTCAGCGGTAGTCAGATCGCTCTGTACCAGATGACCTACGACAGCATCGGTAGGAGCCACGTGAACGCGGTTATAGTTCTTACCGTCGTTATAATACTCGCCCTCCTCACCATAGTCGCGATAAACCGGATCGACGAAGTAGTTGTTGAGCACGGTATAGGTCTTCTCGTTAGCCTCAGCCGATGGTGCATAAACCACCAGGTTGGTAGTCTGGCCAGCATTAGAGATGCTTACCAATCCGTCGTCGTCGAGCAACGGTGCATAGAAGATGTTACCATCAAGACCCTGCTTGTAGCCATTAGCCACATCGTTATGACCAGCAAAGTCGATAGCCGTCATACCAGGATAAGCTGTCTTCAGGTCGGTATCCGTCACACTCTTCGGCTTCGAGTAAGCAGCCAGGATGGCCGACGGGTTGAAGTGGGCCACACTCTTGGTGCTATTGCCGAAGTAAGCAGGAGCACGGTAGACGCGGTTGTTGCTCATATCACCAGGCAGGCGACCGTCTGTCTTCGTGGCATGTGAAGGCAGATCAACATGCGGATAGTTGGCGTCGTAACCATAGGTCAGCGTCTGTCCGAAGTAGATATAGTCGTCAGGCCAGATGGGCGAATAGTAATAGGTCACCTTCTCGTCGGCACCCGTGCCTTCCGTCATCGTTCTGGTGCGGACATCGGCAGAGCCTGGGATGCTACCACCAGCATAGCGGAAGTCACCGTCGGCATAGCGATCCTCAACATAGCCATACTGCTTGGTACCCGTCAACGGATAGATAGCGTAGCTGTCAGGATAGCTGCCCTGCAGAGGCTCCTCTGTCAGCGTACCGTCAGCCTGCTGCTTCAGATACTTATACTGCTTCTTGCTGCCCGTCCACGACGTGTTGTTGTCGTAGTAGCGCTTGTTCAGATAGAAGCCGTTCAGGTTGTAAGCCACCGTACCATCGTAGAAGGCCTTCTCCGTCATCTGACGGGCTGAGCCTCGTGGGTTCGATGTCACACTATATGGGTTGCTCTCTGAATAGTAGCTGTTGACGAGCTGTGTACCGCTCGATGCTGAAGGCTTGCCAAAGACAGCCTGCACATCGGCATCCATCTGCGTAGCACTACTCTTCACCCAACAGTTCTCCACATAACCGTCACCCGTATCAGCCACACCAGCAGAGGTGAACGAACCAGTAACACCCAGGTTGTAGACATTACCGCAGAGTGAGCCGAACAGCGACTTAGAAAGTCCGCTGACGGTATAGCCGTCGCCATGCAGGTTACCACTGAAGCACTCACCCTCGTTAGAAGCGATTGGCGTCCAGTTGGTGTACTTCGTAGGAGCAACATTACCCTTGAGGAAGAACTCGAGGTTGCGTCCTGCCTGAACATGGTTGTCGAGAAGTGCATGACCAGCAAGGTCGCCACCATCAGGAGCAGTACCATTGATCATACTCAGGTCGAAGAAGTCCTTCAACAGGTCGAGGTCGCTCTTGCCTTCTACCTTACTTCTGTCGTCGAGATAGATCTTGCAAGGACGGTCCACAGTAGTCTTATCGACATAATAGTGGTGCTCCTTATCAGCCATCACGGCATCCATATCGTGGTAGTTGGCAACACTCAGCGGTACAGGATTAGAGTATGTCTTACCCAGATAGGTCTTCGAGTAGAAGGATACATAGTTCTTGCCGTTCTGATACCAGTAGACAGGTGTGTTACCATTGTCGAACGGTATACCGTTGCGATGGTGATCGGCCTCGTCGATATTCGTAAACAGCTCCCAACCGCTGGTCAATACCTCGTAGGTACCAGGTGTCACCTCAGGTGCCTTCAGACCGATAGCGGTACCAGGCAGCACGGTAGCTGGCGGTGCCAACGTACCAATCTGCGGTACACCACTCTCCAGCTGCAGGTGAACATTGATGACGTGCAACTCGTTGGTGAGCTTCATACTGCCGTCGTCCTCATCCTCATAATAGGTATACTGGTAGACAACGGTGTAGACACGTTCCTTCGAGACGTCATAGATGTCGCTCTGACGGCTGACATAGAGTGTGGTGGTCTCTGTCGGCTCACGACCTTGGATGACGAAGTACTTCTGGTCGTTGGTCAGTCCGGCATATTCAGTATCAGTGATGGTTGTTCCCTTCGCCACGTTGTCGTATGCCTCGTAGCAATAGTACTTGATGACAGGATCAGTGCCGGCATTCGAGAAGTTGACGACATCGACATCATTCTGGTTGTTGTTATAGACATCAGCATCGACTACCTGACCAACACCGAATGGCGTACCACCATAGATGAAGTTCTTGTTGGCAATATATGCCTTGTCGCCACCACCAGGAACGGTGACACGGGTGTAGTGACGCTGGTCGTTGCGGATCTGGCTCTCGAAGACCTCGTTGCTGATAGCATCGCCATCGTTCAACGTACCACCTGCATAGGTGATCGATGACTTGCCGGAGGTAGCATGGAACACAGCCTGATACTCAACGTTCACCTGATCGCTGTAAGGAGCGTGGTAAGCCTGTTCTGTGGTGCGGTCATTGTTGTCGCTAACCTTCAGGTAGGCAGCATCCGTCAAGAGGTCGAGGGCATCGTAGTTGTAGTTGAACTTCGGAGTGCCATTTGCATCGTAGCGGTCTTCCTCAGGCAACGAGCACCAAGCCTTGATGGCACTGTAGTTGGTGCCAGCCTCGAAGCGCTGACCACCGTAAGCACCCTCCTTACTACAGATGTAAGCAGGCGACAGAGCGGCATTGATCTCGTTGACAACCAACGGATAGGTGGTCTTCATCGCATCAATCTCTTCCTTCGTCTTCATATCGCCATTAAGCAGGTAGATACCATTATCCAGCTTCACGGTGTTGGTGCAGATCCAGGCAGTACCGAACGCCTTCTGCGTTGTGGCATCAAGAGCCTTATACTCCTTCTCAGGAATAGCGGTACCGACATTGATGGTCTTCGACTGACCGCCATAGGTATAGCTGACCTGCTGGGTAGCCACATAAGCTTTCTCTACCACAGCCTGATCGCCGGCACCCACCATATTATTATTATAGATATCCTCAGTGATGATCTCACCGACCTCATAATGGCGCTGACCATAGACACCCGATTCCTTCGGCGTGAAGGTAGGACCAATGCGCCAGCTGTCGATCACCTGCTGCTTAGCCTCATCGGTCTTGGCAGCATCCAGCAATTCTTCATACTGAGCCTTCGTAATCTTGTTGCCACTATTGTTGGTAGCGGTATAATAGTCGTCCCAGACGGCTGGGCTATTCATATCGAAGGTCAGCAGGTAACCGCTGTCGTGGCCTATATTATTAGAGGTACGGAACACCTCGTCGACATCATTCACAACCTCGCCCTCAGCATTCTTGATGACGTGGCTGTTAGACTTGAAGGTCGTGAAGTCCTTATCGTCCATCACATACTCGCCTGGTGCATAGTCCTTACCATCGACATTGACGCTGACGCAGTTGACGTAGGTCATCTCGACGAAGTAGCGCTTCTCGGCATAGCTCAGGTTGTTCCAATCCCACCAGGTAATCACCTCGTTCTTCTGGTAAGCCTCGCTCTCGTTGTTCACCGATACCTTCTCGATAGCCTTGCCGTCCGCATCAAGGTCGCCAATGCGTGCCGTTCTCTCAGTGTTAGCATAGTAAGCATAGAGGTTAGGCTTCACATTCAGCAGCTGCAGCTTACCATGCGAAGCAGCAGTAATGGTCAGCGGCAGGTGTACCACCTTCGAGTAGGCAGTAGCCGAACCGGTATAGGCCGATACCTTCTGGTCGTAGATATAGACATCACCCTTCACATACCAGTAGTGTGCCTCAGAATAATTGGTAGAGTTAATGACATAGGCATTATTGACTGGGTAACAGTCGTCGATGATACGCTTCGTCGGGTGGATGAAGTTACCAGAGGTCTGGTAAGGCACAATCGAGTATTGCGCTGCAATCTCACGGCCTACGTTATAAGCCGTTGCCTCCGCACCGCTCCACTCCTGCGACTGGTCGTCAGCAGAATATCTCATGCGCTTATAGGTTACCGCCTCGTCGCCTGCATGTTTGTTGAATGGTGACAGGATGACATTCTTCATATCAGGATAACATCTTGGCACGCGGTGTTCGTTCTTGGCATACACGAAGCCACCACCCACCTGGTCTTGCTTCACATTGATCAGGTCGAGCTCGATGACGCCAGACACCAGACCATATTCCTTCTTAGCAGCTGTACTATTCTCAGTGGTCAGCTCCAGGAACACACCGGAAGCGAGAGCCACCTGATTGAAGCTCTTACCATTGTTACGGTTGTTCTTGGTATAGTTATCACCTTTATATTTAAAGAAGGACTGGCTCTTGTCTTCCTCGCCATCTCCTCTGATATAAGGATCGCTGAAATGCACATCACTGGTCAGATTGCCCAGGCAGTTCACCAAACTATAGATACCGAAGTAGTTGCCATGAAGGGCATCATCGCCAATATCGCTAGCTATACGAGACCTGCGCTGGTTGAGCGACAGCTCTCCCACACGGTTGATGGTATAGTCGATATTCTCACCAATATCAGCCACACGGTCCTTGGCACCCTGCAGCACCATACGGCTACCGAACACACCACAGAGGTCGGCACGCTGAATGGTGTTCAGCAGACGTCCGGCATAGATAGAACAGAAACCGAAGGGCTCCCAATAGGTCTTTGCTGATGGATAGGCCTCAATCAGCTTCAGGTATTTCTCTTCCGACAGGTGCTGGCCATTCTCATAGAACTCACCACCAATGGTAATACCCTGCTTGTTGTTCTTGGTCTCAGAACTTCCCGTACAAACATATTCCAACTGGAAATAAGCACGCTCACGGTTAGAAAGGTTACGATAGGTCTCAAGGTCGATACGGGCATCGAGTCCGTAGTAGTCGGTACCATAGTTGGTGATGTTCAGCTCACGATAGCCGTCGACCATCGACAGGTTGCCACCACCATAGAGACCACCGGTATGCTCAGTACCCACAGAGATAAAGTCGCGATGGTAGACATCGCTGAGGGTTGCTGTTGTATTGCCATAGACCGTCGTGGCATTGGCGTAGGTCTTATCGCTGTTTGATGACACGTTACCACCACCGAACACAGCATTATGGATGATGATACCCTTTTCACCGTCGACATCCTCTGTCAACAGATCTTCCCAACCGCCAACCCAAGTGCCATTGGCATCCTTCTTGGGTAGGTAGTTCAGGTCTTCGGTATCGACATAGTCATACAGATTGTAATGATGACCATTGATTGTTGTTCCAGAGAGATTCTTGACCTGCAACTTCGGAGCAATGACAACCTTACAGTCTTCTGTCAGATTGCCTTTCTCGTCATAGTAATAGATATGTCCTGGCGAACCGGTTCCATGCTTCTCCTTGGTCTTATCAGACAGGACACTGGGACTATAGACGTAGCCGATATCACCACCGCCAAACACGTTACCATAACCCTGAGCCAGGTTCTTGTCATTACCTATCTCACCACCAAAGATGTCTACTTCGGTCTGACCAAACACATAACCATCGGTATAGAGCGTACCCATTCCCTGACCGTAGCCTAAGAGGTTGTAACCCTTACCACCGCCAAACACATTGCGCTGTACACGACCGTTATACATCGTCACTTTAGCCTTACCAGCCTTGTAGAAGCCTTTCAGCGTACGTACAGAGTTAGCCTCGCCACTGGCATCGATGGCACCACGACCGATGGTTGCAATCTCACCACCGCCATGCATACTGTTGCGAACAACGCCACCCCACATGACAACATTAGTGGTATCAACACTACTTGCCACATCGTAGCCACCACCGAAGACGTTACCACAGTCTTCCAAGCGGCCTTCACCGGCATAGACATTATTAGCATAATAGGTCTCGTCGTCGAGCTTCTCCACATACTGACCATCCTTATACTCGTAGCCAATATAGCCATTATTAAGAATCAGGTTGGCATTGCCCAAGACTGCACCACCCTCACCGCCACTATAGGCATTACGCTGAATGGCAGGTACACCATTATAGAATCCATAATCGGTAGGAACGGAGGCCTGATCAGGACGGATGCCAATGACCACATGTGTCTCACCGGGCTTTTCATTCGCATTGTCGAAGGTTGCGGTCTTACCATCATCGCTTATAGCCATCGTGGTATAGCCGACATCGCCCTTCCAACCACCACCATAGACATTACGTGCCGTACCACCAGCTACGAAGGCATTGGCACTGGCTGTGAAATTCTCGGCACCAAAGAGGTTGTAGACAGCACCGGTAGTTCCTGCAGCATAGAGGTCCTTCATCACTGTGCCACCAAGCAGTGCGATATAAGTCGTACCATAAGTATCACCACTCAGAGGTGTCTTGTCCTCTCCCAGTCCACCACCATAGGCATAGCCCACCACTGTGGCTCCCTTATGGATGAGGACGTTGGTGTTATATCTTTTATATGTTCTTGCCTTCTGCTCATCGGTCAGACTACTCAGATCACGATTATCCATCTCAGCAATCCTGACTTGTTTGTCATTCGCAAGGTTGATATCTTTGTTAGAAGCATATCTGGTGTATTCTCCCTGAGAAGCATAGTAGTCGCCAAAGGTCCAAGCTGCCTTCCAATCAGCCTTCCATCTATCTTTATATTCGTTCTTCAGCGTACCGCCCACAATACCACCGACCCATCTCTCGGTGTCATTCCAAGGTTCTCTTTGTGCAATATCAGGTGACGGCTGCTCTTTATAGAGGTTCATGTACTTCATCACACTCTCAGAATTGAGCACATGACCCAGCTCACCACCACCATAGACCTCATAGACCCTGGCACCGTCATTCAGGTTCACCTCGGTATATTCCGACCAGGTGTCGGCACCTTTTCCTGCACCATAGACAGAGGCCAGATAGCCACTGTTCTTGTTAGACCATACTGGCGAGGAGATGTTGACATGGGCATAGAGCGTACGACGCTCACTATTGTTACCACCATAGATAGCACCTGTCACTCGGGCATTCTCACTGGTGTTGCGATAGTTGACATTCGACTCATAGACATCGCATGGAGGGAGAATCTCCGAGCCATACGCTCCACCAAAGATATTCTTGATATTGATGGTAGACTGCTCAGGGACATTCACCACCGTTCGACGGGTGACACCTTCGTTGAAGCTACCTCCGTAAGCCGCCCCTACTCGACCATGCAACAGGTCGATGACAGCAGAGGCTTTATCCAGATCGAAGCCTGCAGCAAACGTTTGTTCCTTCGTCCAGCGCATGCCAAGACCGTCATAGGCTCCAGAACCGAAAATCTCAGTATTGGCAAAGTTGTCAATATTAGCAGGTACATCGACCAACACATAGCTGCGATCCTGGGATTTGTCGCCATCGCGTTCACCAGTCATACCCTGACCTGCACCTAAGATCTTTGCAACCGTATTACGCTGGTTGCTGTTAGGCTTGAAATTGATAAAGGCATTGTCGAAATAAGGCTTACTGAACCCTTCCTTAGGCGTACCATCATCATTGGTATAAGCCTCAAAGTAACGATCCTTATAATCATAGTCACCGTAGCAGCCACCGAAGATGTTTTCTACACGACCTTGGATATACTCTGTATAGGCAGAAGCAAACAGCACATCAGGATCATCCTGCTTCTTGGGGTTGTGAACCTTAGGCAATGCTGCCGAACTGACGCGGCTCTTGAAGTTCTTCGGCTGAAGAATCTTTCCACCCAAGTCGTTACCACCATAGATATGGTCACGAATCCATGGGAATCCCAGGTCGTTGTCGTTGCTGCTGTTCAAACCCACGTAGGTCTCGGTATGTCCGATGATGTCGGCATTACAACTACCTGCAAAGGAGTTGAATATACGACCGTTACCCAGATTGATGCGGGTGTCGCCAACTATCAGTCCCTCGAAGGCGCCACCATAGATGAATTCTGCCTCAGCCATATCATCATTGTCGACAACGCCATCCTTGTTGTCTGTGTCACCTCTATAAGTACCGGGGCTGTTTCCGTTCAAGTTGATACAAGTGCTGTACTTCGGATTATAGGTGTATTCAAGTTGCTTGGTTGTCTCGTTATATCCGTCAGCCTTACCGATAGAGCCCTTTTCGCCACCACCAAAAATCTGGAAGGTGTAACCCTTGTTCAGGTTGATAGTCACACCACCCCATATCTCTGAGTCGCCACCATAGCCACCACCAAACACGTTCAGGGCTTTACCAAGCACGTCCATACCCTGTTTGTCAAGAAGAACACCCGACTTACGGTCAAGAATCTTAAAGTTGTCATGGCCATAGAGCTTGGCCTCACCTTCTTCCTCTTCTATCTGGTCGAAGATGGCTTTCTCTCCTTTTCGGTCTACCAATGTAGCATTCAGATTGATGACCACATTACCATTGATATGACCACTGCTATAGCAACCACCATAGATGTTACCTCCCTTGAAACGACGATCAAGGTCTGTTGCTTTATCAAATACCTTGGCTTCGATAACAGGGTCGACTTCCTGGCCTGTAGAAGCACTGATGGTATTCCATTCCAGTTCGGGCTGACCGGTAACAGGACTGATATATCTCAGCTTCTCTCCTTGATCATTAGTAGTGGTCCTCCAGCGCATGGGGCGGATCTTCAGACCATTGAAGTTCAGGATAAGCTTATTGCCATTGGTATCGGGATCGCCCAACAAACCTCCAAGATATTCGGGATTGTAGGCAGACTTATAAATATTAGCCTCGTTACTGCCGCCCACCACCTTATCATATACCACGACCTTATCGTTGAAATTGACGGTAATGGCACCGTCACGCCTCAAACTGCCGACGTTTCCACCGCAATAAAACGATCCAAACAACGTTGAATAAGGTTCATAGACATCGTCGAAAACCACACGTGGCATGACGTCCATGGTCACTCCATCCATATACTTATCGAACTCCGTCTGTCCTTTAGCATCTTTCGTGTCACTGGCCAGATTCATCTGGCTGAAGTCATAATCCTTGCCATTCTCTGTGATTGTTCCGGCATATTGCTTCAGGATACTTTCCGACTTCATGTTCTCACCATTGTTGCCTAGGAATACCTTATCAGCAATGACGTAAGAGCCGATCTTCAACTCTGCCGCAGCATCCTTGTTAGGATCGTCATTATGCAGGGTAGCACTATTACCACCACAGTAGATAGCACCACCAATGATCGTGTTCGTTATCTTGCCTGTCGTCTCATTCTTCTTACCTATCACTCGGATAGACACAGACTCGGCATTAGGACGGAAAGCATTCAGCGCCTCTACGGAGGACTTTCCTGCCGGTACTGTATAATAGAAGTCTTGATATTTCTCCAACTTACCTAGCTCTGGGTTGTCCGTATAGGCATAAGAGCCATTACCACCACCATAGACATTTCCCTTGATACTGCTATGGATACCAACAGCATTACCGCCATAGACATTGCCTGAGATGTCGTTACCACCATAGACATTGTTGATTTCACCAGCATCGATAACCACACGGGCCGAATAGCCTGCAGGTATGGCAACACCCTCAATCGTCTCTGCAGGAATAGCATATTTCTTGGGGTTCACATCAGCCATACGGCATCCACCAAAGACATTCTCAATCTTCATGCCATCAGACTTGATAGGCAGGAAGATACCCTTCTCATAGGTCATTGCTCCCTGGTTGCCACCACTATACAAGTCACGTATAGTACCTTTCAGCAGGTTCCATTTCGGACGGATGGCCATCTCGGCCTTGTTGTTACCACCGAAGACACGGGCGAAGTTAAAAGCATAACTGCTAAGGTTACTTTGGTAGGTTGACATGCCCATTCTCTTGGCTAATGCAGCCAATTGTGCCTGACCTTCAGCAGTTGTCGGATTCTCGGGCCACACATTGGTCTGTGTCAGCAAAGGACTGCCGTTATCCAGACAGATAGTGGTATTTTCCTTCACCGTTGCATTGTTACCGCCACCATAGAGATGAGCGATACAGCCGCCCATAATCTCCAGATAAGTCTTGTTGATCTCGGGCTTGGTCTTAATATCTTTATATGAATCTAAAGTATAGTCGTAGTCGCCATTACCACCACCGAAGAGACTTCCAATCACAAGGCTTTTACCGGCTGGTGTGGCAGAGGTACGGATAAAGACATTGAAGCTGTTGTCAATACTATTTTCTGTCCTATGAGACAGCTCTGGAACCGTTGATGACGTACCGATAGTACCTGCGATATCATTACCTCCATATACCGAGGTAATGATGATATTGTCCGAAGCATTTGCGCCATCGATGTTCACGAAAGCTGAGCCATTGACATCAGCCATACGGGCACCACCGAAGACAGCGTTGATATCACCCGAACGCACAGTGACAGAAGTGCTTCCATCGGTGACACCTGCATTACCTCCACCATACACATTGCCGCCAATGGTAATCTGAGCTTTCAGCCCCGAGACTACCATCGTAAGAAATAATATGATATATATCTTTCGCATCGTCTTATTCTATCTTAACAGTCGGATTATCCAAATCAGCATCATGGAGCTGATAGATATAGGATGGTTCTATCGTCAACTTAAATGTATACTGCTGTCCACGCTGCAGCTTACTACTCAAAGGCAGTTTGTTAGCAACCTCACTAGAGCGGACCAAGTGGTCTTTCTTATCATAGACATCGTAGGCAGTCACCAGTTCCAGGTCGTTATACAACTCAGGGACGTAGAAGCAGGTGGCCTTGATGACATCATCTGGGGTATCCAACACACCACCCTCGTCATAGAAGGGACAATCAGCTTTCCCATCGGCATAGGTATATTGGATGTCGGCATCGGTTAATGGCTTTTCAACGTTCGTCAGAGTCTGACGGAAGGTCACCACGGCCTTTGCCAGCTTCTTGCTTCTGATTTGCAGCTTCGTCACCTTAATAGTGCGCAGGTCGCTATAGCCACGAGTGTTGCCAATAGACATCTGGAAGACCAGGCTGGCAAAGAGCTGGTCCAGATGGAGACTGATGGTGTTTTTAGAACTCGAGTTGTCATAAGCATAATTCCCAATCACAAAGGGATCCGTGGCAGTAGGTGGCGCCTCCTTCACACTGGTGATGACACAGAAATTACTGCCTGTGGCGATTGGCAGATCGGTTAACGTCATCACAGCACCCGACTGCAGGCCATTCATGGAATTCTGAAGTGGAGACAAAGACACCTTACACAGATCGCCAGGCATATAGCCATAGACATGATAAGATTTGGCATCGGCACTGACCAAGGGATCCCAACCTTTATCAGTCTTCACAAAGGAACCCTCATAGTAAGAGGTTCCCTTGTCGTCAGCAGCCATCAACACCTTGATATTCTCCATCTTGGCGTCGATAGTACCACCACGGGTGACAGCTTTCAACTGCAACGGCTGGGCAGACGGTGGTGTCGGCTCCACAATGACATTCTGTCCTGCCTCGTCCTTGGAGCAGGCTGTCAGCAACAAAGCAGTTGCTATCAGGAGCATTGCCAGTATCTTATTCTTCATACTTCGTACGTTTTCTTACCAATTATAAATATTGTGGTCCTGTGAACCGACATCATCTATAGGCGTAATATCGACCGTATTGATATCCAACTGGTCGGCCTGGAAGTATCCATAGATAATCCAGGTATGGTTGCGGTCGAAATCACCAGCCGTCGTCATTTCGAAACGGGCTTTACGCTGTGAGACGTCAGAGCCCACACGGTAATAGACATTACCTGTCAATTTCCGATTGGTGGCACGCAGGAAGACATTCTTCTCACTCAGCAGGCCAGCCTGGACACCCTTATCGATCTTATCGACAAAGGTGAGGATATTATCCTCATAGGCATACGACTGAGGATTGTCGTTCTTCTTGACCTCGCCCATATCCTTAAACAGCATGGTTTTCGATGCCTTGTAAGTGTCGTGGAACTTATTCTCGTCACTGAACAGGTATTCGTATTCTGGAATCAGGTTGCCATCCAGTTCGACACCATCGATATAAACAGCTCCCTTGTTTTCCAGCGACGAGAAGACGAAGCGGATCTTGGAGACGCGACGCTGCAATTTAGCCGTCTCGATCTTCAACACCGGGCTCTCGCCAGTCACCTGGATACTACGCATGACACCAGACATCGGCAAACCATAGGTCTTCACGACTTCAGCTGAAGCCGGACAGAAATAGTCAGGAGCGATATGGGTGGTCTCCAAACTACCTTCCGTGGGTGTTGCACGATGTGTTCTCTCTCCCTTCGCATCGCCACAGTTTTCTGTATAGACATTAGCCAACACATAGACATCGACATTGCTGCGCTTATAGCTTGGTGCCGAGGCAAATTCCTCGTCAATCTCCATACGGAACACCTCCTGATGAAGTGTACTGTTCAGGTTTGCCAACTGGGCTTCATCCAGCTCCAGATAACCAATACGCTCCTCTGTGCCTGTCTTATAAATCCATATCTGTAGCTTATGAATATTTGTTTCCTCAGAGGTGCCCTCAGCAGTCTCACCGGAACGGGTGACCACAGGATGGGCCGGTGCATAGACATAGATGCTCAGCGTAGGCTTGGCCTTGCCGTCGCCATCACTGCTGCTACATGCTGTCAACAACAGCATCAGCAGTGCGAGAAGCAACCAACTATGTCGTATTTGTTTATTCATTACACCTTATTATATTATATATACCTTATTATATATTAGTAGAACTCAATATTGACGGGAGTAGACAGCGTCCACTTCGGAGTGAGCTCGACGCCTATCTCCAGACGAGGGTTCATCAGGTTGGGCATCACATTGTAGGCATTCTCCAAGGTCTTAATAGTCGCACTGATGGTCGTATACTCGTCTTTCGTAAACGCCTGAGGACGTGTCTGACCATAACTGTCCTTCAAAGAAGGATTGATGACGCCAGCCAGATAGAACTTGGTGCCTTTATAGATGACACCACCATCCTTGCCATAGAAATCCTGTCCGCTATCATTACGGAACTCCAACAACAGGTTGATTTTCAGAGCCGCCGGACTCTGCAACAGCAACGTATAGACGGGGCTTTGAGTATGCAGCGGATCCATCGCCACACCTTCAGCCTCCACCTGATTGTCGTAGACGTAGAAGTCTTCATACTTAGAATTAGCATTGGGCATGAAGGAGAAGTCGACATCGCGCTGACCACTTACCACAACACCTGTCAATGGGAAGTAATGCTTTGTGTCGCTCTTCACGTCTATCGGATTATTCTTGGAGTCAGACAGAGCGGAAGCAACAGGATTCAGGACTACCTTCAGACAGGCTACACCATATTGCAGGGAGTCGACAACAGCGACAGCCTTGGTGTTCACATTCACACTGGCATCGCGATCATACTTATCTAAGATTTCTTTCCACGACTGAGCCTGCTTGTAATCTTCCAACTTAACATTATCGTTCTTTGTAATCAGACGACTGTTGGCATAATAGAAGAGTTCGGCAGGATAGCAGAAACGGTCGATAGCATTAATGTCGGCAATAGACGTGCGCTGTGTCTGGGGCACAAATTCATCGCCCATCCAACGCAAGACGGCAGCACCATCGGGCAGTCCGATAGAGGCAGGATACTCTGTATCGATGTCGTCGGGGATATTATTTATATTCTCACGAATGGCCTTGCGCAGCTCTAACCGTTCTGCATCAACAAATTCAAACTTGTCGAGATAATCGATAACAGCCTGGGCATGTCCCTTGATGCAAGGATAGGAACCAGGCAACAAGCCTGTACCCTTTCCGATAAATTCCTGAAAAGCCGCCTTAAACACATCATCTTTCACTGTTTGCCAGGAGGTTGTCTCAGTACTCGTATTGGCAATCGTCGTCAGATAATCGGCAATGACCATTGCCTCATCAGGAATCTCTGATGCTGATGCATCATAGATAGCATCAGGAATGAAAGAAATGCTGCTGGGGCGCATGATCTCGTCGTGCTCGAAAATCAGCGAGCCATTCTCTGCCTTGCTGGCACCTTCAGCCTTGGGAGGCTTGGCATAGCACAGCACTGAGGCGGTACCCTTCATAAACGAGCAGCGGGGATAATAATAGACGTTGGTAAGGGGCTGATCCTCAATACCATTGATGATAAAGGCCTTGGGGTCGTCGTTGTACTCCACCTGACGCTTGACAGCGAAGGGAACAATGGTGACAGCTCCCAATCCACGATTGTTGCCGTTGGTCTGGGTGACCTGCTGACTCATACGGGTGACACCCTGCTGTGGGACTGACACCCCTAACAGCAAGTCGGCCACAACAACGTCGTTCTCGTCGTAGTGGCTTGTCGCCTGGTCGTCAGCACAGCTGCACAAGAGTACCAGCAGACTCGTCAACAGTATATTTATCTTAATCTTCAATACTTAATGTTCTAAAGTTCTATATCATGTTCCGAAGAATCGTCCCAGTTCAGATTCACCGTCACTGCCACCGTCCGGTCGTCAGATTCAAAAGAGCCATTGGTGAATGCCTTGGCCTTGATGACCTTCAGCTGACCGGCACGCAAGGGCGTTTTCACATAAAGGACATTCTTTGTCACCGTACCGTCGGCTGTCGTCACATAGACATGCAGTTCCCAAAGGGCATTCTCAGCCTCTGGACTGATAAAAGGCTCCTCAGTCTCGATAACGGAACGGGTAGGAGGCGTCTCGGGTGATGGGAAGGTAACAGTACAGAAGGTCTGACTGCCCTCTACCGACAGAGCTTCCTGAGTAGCACGGATGACCGGTGGCTTCTCCTTATATAAATAGGTACTATCGGCAATATTGAATCCGGAGGCGAATCCTGTGGCATAAACCTTCATGTCGCGGATGCCACTGCCTATTGTGTCGACAACAAGTGTTGTAGCACAGTTGGCCATATAAAGGTGGACGTCGAAGCTCTGGTCGACATTATCCAACACCACCATCGGCAGACGGGCTGTGAAGAGTCCCGTGGTATGTGAACCGATGGTGTCGGCATCTATCTGCAACAACTGTGACTGATGACAGTATTCATCATTGGCCAGGCTGACAATGGGATTGTCGACAATATTGGCAGCAGCCAGATGCATATAGTGACGTTTAGGCAGGTCGAGCGTATAGCTGGCCTGATTGGCATCCATCACATGCTGGTCGTGCTGAAGGCGGACAGAGTCGCCCTGGGTGTCGTAGAACGAGAGGTCGACATCATGTGCAAAATCGGAGAAGATAGTGGAGAAATAGGTACGCAGAGCTTCAGCCACCTTGATGTCGGTCTGGGTGGTTAATGACGTCTGCAACTCGGTCGTCATATTGGTAACCAGACGCAACTCGTAGTCGAGCTTCAATGTGTCTTCCTGAACTGGAGGCACAGGTGGTGTTGGAGGCACATCGACGCAATCGCTACGGTCGTCGTCGATGGTCGAGCAGCCCACAGGCAGCAGCACCATCAGCAACAACAGAACGTCTCCGAATATTTTCTTCATCCGTTTCATATCGGTTCGTAATTATTTACCTAACTCCACTTCATACTGCAAGCCGTCCTTCCATTCCAGATCAACTGTCATACCCAGTGAGATATTAGAAGAACGCAAGTCGGGAACGGTGAGGTAAGCCTTCTGCAAGGAGGTTTCACCAAGAGCGAACTTAGCTACCGTCTTAAAGCCCTGCATGAAGACACGGCGCTCCTTGATGGTATTACCATTGGCATCGAATGGAGGCAGGGCACGGCCGGTAGGCCAAGTGATACCTTCCGACAGGTCGGTTTCGCTCAGATCCGTCATCTCACCATTCTTCAGAGCCTTATTAGGATCGAGCTTACCAATCAGGTAGAAGTATCCGCCATCACGAATCAGGTTGTCGGAACCCCAGAAGTCGCGACCAGAACAGTTGCGGAACTCCAAGGCGATATATACATCTTCCTGTTTCTGACCTGTCAAAGCAGGGTTCCAGTTGTCCCATACCATTGTATAGTTGGGGACGGAGGTTGTTCCTGCAGCATTGTAACCTGGAATATAGGCACCATATTTACCTACATTCTCGCCAGAACCTTTCACAATGTCGTTATCGTAAATCATATAGTTACGTTCACCCTTGGTGCAGATAAAGTTCCAGCCTACCTGATGAGGTTGTCCACCAATAACGATACCCGTCAATTCAAACTTATGGTTACCCTCTATATCAAACTCTCCGACCAGTATCTCGTTGGCTGGTTCGCCATGCAGTCCCTCGTTGTTGTCCTTCAGTCGGGAACTCTTATAGTAGACACGAGTATCGAGCAATGCTGTGGCATAGCTGATATTATTCTTCATAGCCACACTACGAGTAGTTGGCTTCACATATTCTGCATCCCAGCTGGCATCCCAACTCTTGTTCTCATTCCATGATTGAACATTTTGAGGGAAGTCGATCGGTGCATACGTCTTGTCACTGGTACGAATAGGTGAATTACCATAATACAAAAGCTCGATAGGCCATGAGTATTTCAAAGGCGACACATCGGTCATGCCCATACCATAGGCAGCCATCGTCTCGTTATACACAAACTTCTTATAGCCATCAGTGTCGTCCTTCACAGAAAGCTGGGTGGCACCTGGCGGCATATTGACGTGATGACACATCGGAAACTCGTTCAGATCGTCAGCATCCGTATCATCCTTGAGCAAGCTATAGATTGTCTCGGCATCAGCAGACTCGTACATCTTGAGCTGTGCCACCAACTCTTTCGGAGACTTGAGCTTACAATTTTCCACAACACCAGTCTTGGCATCGATATCAGCAGAGAAATAGGTAGCACAACGGGTATAGAGACGCTGAGACATAGCCTGAGCAACAGCTTCCTGCAAATAAGTAGGTGAGGCTGTCAGCACCTGGTTTGTCACCGTCCAGAGGTCTTGTATCATACGGCAGACAGCATCTGCCGAACCTGCACGGATTTCTCCACTCTTCATCGTCGTGAAGGCATTATAGGCATTACCCAGAATTTCCTCCAATGGTGACAATTGATAAGAAGCTGACAAATGCTCAGTAGCGGCACCAGGGTTTAATTCCTTCGCTCCAAGTTCTTTCCAAGCCAAAGTAGTCAGGTTAAATGTATAGGTATCCAGATTAGTAATCAACTTCTTGTTAGAGGCTGTATAGTTACCCACATGGGTACCATCATTCATCTCAATAGAGACATCCTCTGTTCCCTCGCCTACGTCAGCAATATTACTATTATCCTTTGTCAGGATGACTGTGTTTTGACCTATTTTACAAGAAGGACCTTGCAAATCGTAGTTGGCCACATCGGTTGGCCACCAGATACGTGCTCTGCGGTCTTGAACAGGAACTCCTTCATAATGGTGAATCTCCAAACCATTCTTTGCGACACGTGTCATAACACTGGAAATGATTCGTCTCACTTGTGTCCAGCGCTTATACTCATCTGTCTCCTCACCAGTGGCTTCACCATTTTCGTCGAGCACATACTGTGAAACACGAGGTACCAGCATGAACTTGGTATTGTCCAAGCTGTTATCTTCAGCTACAACCGCCCTGATATAGCCTTGCTGCATATGCGATTTCTTAGGATTTGCCTGGTCACCATCCTTTGGTGCCCGACCATAGAACATCAGTGAGTTAGTACCATTAGGCAGGGAAAGTTCAATCACACGAGTTGAATTGTCCTTGCTCAGCTCATTAGTACCTACAATATTAGAAAGATTAAACTTTCTCATGGCTCTTATCGGACTAGCAACATGCTTTCCATTGGTGGAATTACCATTGGCATCCTCCAAATGGTAGGCTAATATATTTGCCGCATAGATACCACGGAAATTTTCTCCACCAGCCTGAACGGTCTGAGAAGACATACGGGTCTGACCGTTGGCATTGTCAGTACCCATTCCCACATTAAACACAAACTGGACTGGTACATAGCTCGACCCTGGGGTGGGATCCTGATTCAGTCCTTCCGAATCCTTATCCGAACAAGCCGTAAACATCAAGCCGCCTATCAGTGCTATCGCACTCAACAAGGTGTTGAACAGGAATTTCTTCATTGTTATTCTATTTTAAAAATTTTACGTTCTATATTTTGTTCACTGAAAATCATAGTATACTCGGACATAACCGGCATTACGATGGTCGCCGAATACCTGACGGAGGTAACGCCAGGTGCGTCCTTCATTCATAGCTCTCAGACGCTGCTCACGACGGGTAGCATTGCGCTCCTTGTCGATGATGTTGAGCACTTTCTGCAAATCAGCCTTGGTAGGTTTGGCAACAGGCACCCACTTGGTCTTAGCCTTGCCATTCATCAGGTCTTCTACGAAGTCGCGGAAGTCGGGCCATGCCTCACCAGCGCTAACCACTTCGAACAGATCGTCGGATACGTTCAGCTTCTCCTTAACATAAGCCTTGAGGGCATTGGCACGGCGCAGAGCCAGGCGTTCGTTACCCCACTGACCACCTTCGATAGATGCGAAACCGACAATCTGTATCTTCTTCACGACACAAGCTGTATCGCTCTGGAGTTCACGAGTGACATCGATGATGCGACGTAAGGTCGGTCCGTTGTCACGGAAGTCTTCACGAACCACATATTTAGCCACTGGATAGTAGACATACAGCACATTACCCTCACGACGATAGCTGCGCTTCGGGTCGAACGGCTGGTAGTCGGAGATATGAGCGATGACAGGATTATCCTCAGCCAACTGACGGACATGAGCAGTCTTGTCAGGAACAGGCACCACCACTGGTTCCTCGATCTTTTCCTGAACATGCTGAGTGTAAGCTGAAGTGTCAGCAGGTATAACCATCGGAATCTCCGGTTCCACAGGACGGGCCACAGGACGTGGACGACCTGGAATGTTATAAACGATATTCAGCGCAGCCTGGGGAAGTACCAACCACTTCTTGCCATCACGCAGCTTCTGACCACAGTGTCCGCACTGATAAACATCGTATTTGGTATAGCCAACAACACCACCAATCAGCGCCTCGATATTCCAGTGACGACCCAATGGCCAAGAGTAGCCATAAAAAACACCAAGACCGCCAAAGTCTCCCTGGCGGCGCAATTCGTGGTCGAATTTATAGAGGTTGAACGGCATCTTGACACCCGATGTGTTGTAGTGAACATAAACGGGGTTGATACCGAAGAAGTGATGAACATTCACCGAATCGGTCCAATACCGTAAGTCGGGCGACACCAACAAGTGTTTCCACTTTTTGGAAGTGTCGTCGCTTGTGGGCCAAGGACGATAACCGGCTGTCACACCCAACGACCAATGAGGCGACAACCTGACACCCAGTCGGAGATTGGGTGTCAGTGTTGCATCGTACAACAAGTTATTGCTAATTGTTACTTGTTGAGCAACGGTTTTCTGGCTGACGAGAAGCAGCAAGAAAACACTGGATATGTATTGCGTAAACCTTCTCATACCTTATTTAATGGTTTTACGTTGCAAATTTATGGATTTATTTCTTAAGAAACAAATAATTTAACACTTTTTTTACCGCGAAAGGACATTTCTTGACTAAAAAGTTTGAGATATGGTTATTTTTTTATATTTTTGTAACCAAATTCGTATATTAATGCAAACTTCAAACAAAATTATGGACAACAAAAAACTCATCCTGAATGCGAACCCCATCGTAGATGCATTGCAGAAACCTGCAGCAGATTTTACAAAAGCTGACATCATCAGCTACATTGTAGATCATGAAATCCGCATGGTAAACTTCATGTATCCTGGTGGAGACGGAAAACTGAAAACTCTTAACTTTGTCATTAACGATTTAAATTATCTTGACACCATATTGACTTGTGGTGAACGAGTAGACGGATCGAGTCTCTTCTCATTTATCCAGGCTGGTTCAAGCGACCTCTATGTGCTGCCTCGTTTCCGCACCGCTTTCATCGACCCCTTTGCTGAGATCCCAACAGTATCACTGCTTTGTTCGTTCTTCGACAAGGACGGCAACCCGCTGGAGTCGTCGCCAGAACACACACTACACAAGGCTGCCATAGCCTTTACAGAAGTGACGGGCATGGAATTCCAGGCAATGGGCGAGCTGGAATATTACGTCATCTCCGACGATGAGGGTGTCTTCCCAGCCCAAGACCAGAAGGGCTATCACGAGTCGGCACCCTATGCCAAAGCCAATGAGTTCAGAACCCGTTGCATGCAGTATATCGCCCAAGCTGGCGGACAGATTAAATACGGGCACTCTGAGGTGGGTAACTTTTGTCTCGAAGGCAAGAACTACGAGCAGAACGAGATTGAGTTCCTTCCTGTACCCGTAGAACAGGCTGCCGACCAGTTGATGCTGGCCAAGTGGATTATCAGAAACCTCGGTTATCAGCTAGGTTACGACGTCACCTTCGCCCCCAAGATCACAACGGGCAAGGCTGGTTCTGGTCTGCATATCCACATGAGAATGGTGAAAGACGGCAAGAATCAGATGTTGCAAAACGGTGTACTCTCAGAGAGTGCCCGCAAGATGATTGCTGGCATGATGGATTTGGCACCGTCTATTACAGCTTTTGGCAACAAGAATCCTACCAGCTACTTCCGTCTGGTACCCCATCAGGAGGCTCCCACCAATGTATGCTGGGGTGACAGAAACCGCAGCGTGCTGGTTCGCGTACCTTTAGGTTGGGCAGCAGATGTCGATATGTGTCATGCAGCCAATCCGTTAGAGCCAAAAACCAACTACGATACAAGTATTAAACAGACGGTAGAAATGCGTTCGCCTGATGGCAGTGCCGACCTCTATCAGTTATTGGCTGGTCTCTGCGTAGCCTGTCGTCATGGTTTCGAGATGGCAGACGCCTTGGAGGTGGCTGAGAAGACCTACGTCAACGTCAATATCCATGCTGCTGAGAATGCAGACAGACTGGCCACCCTGGCTCAGCTGCCCGATTCCTGCACGGCCTCAGCAGCCTGTCTGGAGCGTCAGCGCAAGGTGTTTGAGGAGCATAACGTCTTCTCACCAGCTATGATTGACGGCATCATTGCCCAGCTGCGCAGCTTCGACGATGCCACACTCCGTAAAAACATCGAAAACTATCCAGAAGAAATACAAAAACTGGTCACACAGTACTTCCATTGCGGATAAAACACAGAAAAATGGGCTGACCTCTTGGTCAGCTCACTTTTTATTCGTAATTTTGCAGCCAAATTGAAAAAATCATTAGACAATGGGAGAAAAAAAGTTTAAGAGAACGACCGTAACGTCTGCACTGCCCTATGCCAATGGCGGTGTACACATCGGTCATCTGGCTGGTGTTTATGTTCCAGCTGACATCTATGTGCGCTATCTGCGTTTGAAGAAAGAAGAGGTATTGTTTATCGGAGGTTCTGACGAGCACGGTGTGCCCATCACTGTCAGAGCCCGCAAGGAGGGTATCACGCCTCAGGATGTGGTAGACCGCTATCATAAGATGATCAAGGACTCGTTCGAGGAGTTCGGCATCTCGTTCGATATCTATAGTCGTACCACCAGCGAAACACATCACAAGTTTGCCGCAGAGTGGTTTAAGAAGCTCTACGATGAGGGCAAGCTGGTGGAGGAGACCACAGAACAACTGTACGACGAGGAAGCCAAGCAATTCCTGGCTGACCGTTATGTGACTGGTGAATGTCCTCACTGCCACAACGAGGGTGCCTATGGCGACCAGTGTGAGAAGTGCGGACGAGACCTGAGTCCTACGGAGCTCATCAATCCAAAGTCGACCATCAGTGGCTCAACACCCGTCCTGAAGTCGACCAAGAACTGGTATCTGCCCCTGAACGAATATCAGGAGTGGTTGAAGCAGTGGATTCTGGAAGACCACAAGGAGTGGCGCGCCAATGTCTATGGTCAGTGCAAGTCGTGGCTGGATATGGATCTGCAGCCCCGTGCTATGACCCGTGACCTCGACTGGGGTATTCCTGTACCTGTTGAGGGTGCTGAAGGAAAAGTGCTCTATGTATGGTTCGATGCACCTATCGGCTATGTATCTAATACGGTAGAGCTGTGCCAGAAAGAGCCTGAGAAGTGGGGTTCATGGCAAAAGTGGTGGCAGGACGAAGACACCAGATTGGTCCATTTCATCGGAAAGGACAATATCGTGTTCCACTGCATCATCTTCCCCGTGATGATGAAGGCTCATGGCAAGTATATCATGCCTGACAACGTACCTTCCAACGAGTTCCTGAACTTGGAAAACGATAAGATCTCGACCTCTCGCAACTGGGCTGTCTGGTTGCATGAGTATCTGGTTGACATGCCTGGCAAGCAGGATGTACTGCGCTATGTGCTGACAGCCAATGCCCCTGAGACCAAGGACAACAACTTCACTTGGAAAGATTTCCAGGATCGCAACAACAACGAGTTGGTGGCTGTTTATGGCAACTTCGTGAATCGTGCCCTGCAGCTGACCAAGAAATACTGGAACGGTGTGGTTCCTGCCTGTGGCGAGCTGCTTGACGTTGACAAGCAGGCCCTTGAGGAATTCAAGGATGTGAAGCAGAAGGTAGAGGCCTTGCTCGACCAGTTTAAGTTCCGTGATGCCCAGTTCGAGGCTATGAATCTGGCTCGTATTGGCAACCGTTACATCACAGAATGCGAGCCTTGGAAGGAATGGAAAGCCTCCCCCGACCCCTCCGAAGGAGGGGAGTGGTTGCACGGTCCGAAACGTGTGGAGACCATTTTGAATATCTGCTTGCAGTTGACAGCCAACTTGGCTATCGCCTTCGAGCCCTTCCTGCCCTTCAGCAGCAAGAAGTTGCGTGAGATGCTGAATCTGGAATCATTCGAGTGGGAGCAGTTGGGTAGCACAGATCTCCTGAAGGCTGGTCACCAGCTGGGTGAGCCTGCTCTGCTGTTCGAGAAAATAGAGGATGAGACCATCCAGAAGCAGCTGGATAAGTTGGAGGCTACCAAGAAAGCCAACCAGGCTGCACAGTATAAGGCTGCTCCTATCAAAGATACTGTAAGTTTCGAGGAGTTCGAGAAACTCGATATCCGTGTAGGTCTGGTGAAGGACTGCCAGAAAGTGAAGAAGTCGAAGAAGCTATTGCAGTTCACCATCGACGATGGCTCTGGTACGGACCGTACCATCTGCTCTGGTATCGCTGCTTTCTATGAGAATCCTGAGGAACTCATTGGCAAGCGCATCCTCTTCGTAGCCAACTTTGCACCTCGCAACATGATGGGCATCGAGAGTCAGGGTATGATTCTCTCAGCTGTCGACTTCGACGAGAGCCTCAGTGTGGTAACAACAACGAAAGACGTCAAACCAGGCAGTCAGGTAGGATAATGCAGGCAATCATATTAGCAGCGGGCATGGGGCGCCGTTTGGGCGACTACACGAAGAACAATACGAAATGTATGGTTCCCGTGAATGGTGTACGTCTGATTGACAGGCTGTTAAGTCAGTTGGCCAAGCAGCAGTTGAAGCGTGTCATCATCGTGGTAGGCTACAAGGGTAAGGAACTGCGTGAATACTTAGAATCGCAATATGGCCAACAGCTAACAGCTAGTTGCCAATTGCTCTTCGCTGAGAATCCTGTCTACGACAAGACCAATAACATCTACTCGCTGGCTCTTGTCAAGGACCAGTTGCAGGAAGACGACACGCTGCTCATTGAGAGCGACCTCATCTTCAGCGACAAGATGATTCCCATGATTGTCGACAACCCCTACCCCAACCTTGCACTCGTTGCTAAATATGAAACGTGGATGGATGGCACGATGGTACGTCTGGACGACGAGCAGAACATCGTGAATTTCATCTCGAAGGATGCCTTCGACTATAATGATGTCGACGCCTATTATAAGACTGTTAACATCTATAAGCTGAGTCAGCAGTTCTCGCAGCAAAAATATGTGCCCTTCCTCGATGCTTATACCAAGGCGGTGGGTAATAATGAATACTACGAGAACGTGCTACGCATCATCTCGATGCTTAACAACCATGAGATGAAAGCGCTGCCCATTGGTACGGAGAAGTGGTACGAGATAGACGACAAGCAGGACTTGGACATTGCTGAAGCCTTGTTTGCTGATGAAAAGGACGTGCTGCGCAAATACTACGGACGCTATGGTGGCTTCTGGCGATTCCCCCAGATGCTCGACTTCTGCTATCTGGTGAACCCCTACTTCCCCAGTCGCAGGATGAAGGACGAGTTGCGTGCCAACTTCGACACATTGCTGACAGAGTATCCTTCTGGCATGAAGGTCAACACGCTCATTGCCAGCAAGAGCTTTGGGGTGAGCGAGCAATATATCGTACCAGGCAATGGTGCTGCAGAACTGATAAAGAGCCTCCCCCAACCCCTCCAAAGGAGGGGAGAACTGATTGGAATCATCCGTCCAACGTTCGAAGAGTATCCCAACCGATTTGACAAGGACAGTCAGGTGACCTTTGTGCCTCAGAACGAGGACTATCGCTACAGTGCTGACGACCTGATGGCATTCTTTGGCGACAAGAATATCCGCCTGCTGTTGGTCATCAACCCAGACAACCCCTCTGGCAACTTCATTCCCAAGGCAGACATCCTTCGTCTGGCTCAGTGGTGCGAGGAACGCCAGATCCGACTGGTGGTCGATGAAAGTTTCGTCGATTTCAGCGAGGACTACGCCACCAATTCGCTGCTAAGCGACGAGATACTGGAAAGCTATCCTCACATGGCTGTGATGAAGAGTATCTCGAAGAGCTATGGTGTGCCTGGCCTTCGTCTGGGTATCCTTGCCTCAGCTGACAAGGAGCTCATCGCACGTATTAAGAAAGAGGTGAGCATCTGGAACCTCAACTCGTTTGCTGAGTTCTTCATGCAGATATACAACAAACACGAAAAAGACTACCAGCGAGCCTGTGCCAAATTTGTGGCTGAGCGTGCTGACTTCGAACGCCAGTTGCGCCAGGTTCCTTTCTTCCGTGTGATGTCTTCACAGGCCAACTACTTCCTCTGCGAGGTATTGCCTCCCTATACAGCCAACGAGATTGTCATCTACATGCTCAAGCAACATAACATCCTGACTCGTGACTGTAGCGGAAAGTCCGGACTCAATCCCAACAAGCAGTATATGCGTATTGCTGTTCGTGACCATCAGGACAATACAAGGCTGGTGGAAGGGCTGAAAAAATTAAAAATTAAAAATTAAGAGTTAAGAGTTAAGAATTAAGAAAAATGGTTTCAGTCATCCAACAGTCGCAAATAGAACAACTGCACATCGACCCTGCAGAATGCATAGAATGGGTAAAAGCAGGATTCTTGGCCAAGGACAATACACAAATGCCTGCCAAACTCAGCGTACATCCACAGGGGGAGGACTTCATGACCACTATGCCGTGTCTGCTGCCCGAACACAATGGAAAAAAATATTTCGGCATTAAACTGGTAAGTCGCATAGAAGGCCAGACACCTACCCTGAAAAGTGACATAACGCTATACGATGCGGAAACGGGGCAGTTGTTGGCAGTGATTGATGGTGACTGGATTACTGCTATGCGTACAGGAGCTGTCGCAGCCTTGGCAGCAAGGACCTTTCAACGCGAGGGTACTGATACCTACTCCATGATAGGCTTGGGAAATATTGCCAGAGCTGTGGCCTTATGCCTCATAGAAGACAACAGAAACAGAGATATCAATATCCGGCTCATGCGTTATAAAGACCAAGCAGAGCATTTCATTGAGCGTTTCAAGGCTTATAATAATGTCTCGTTTGAGATTATTGATGATAAGAATGCTTTTGTAGCAGAGGCTGATGTGTTGATCTCTTGTGTGACCGTTGCCACAGAGTTATTGTTTCCTGACGACACACTATTCAAGAAAGGCATCACGGTGATTCCCGTTCACGTTCGTGGATTCCAAAACTGCGACCTGTTCTTCGACAAGGTTTTTGGTGACGATACTGGGCAGATAGAAAAATTCAAGTACTTTAACCAATTCCACGAATACGACGAGATTCACCACGTATTGCAAGGCAAGAATCCTGGTCGTACCAACAACGATGAGCGTATCTTAAGCTACAACTACGGCATTGCCCTTCACGACATTGTTTTCGCTTCACGTATTTATGAGAAAGCGAAAGCTGGTGCCATCAGCTTTGAATACACCAAACAGGACAAGAAAATCTGGGTTTAATCTAGCCAGTAAGCCTCGAAATGATGGGTGACGCGCTGCTCCACAGGAGGCAGTGTCATGTAGTCGCCATAGGTCCGTTCGAGATAGTCCTTATAGCCCACCATCGTCTTATACATTTTTCCCTCAAATTCGATATCCACATCTGATGCGATATCCTCAGCAGGGAAACAGCCTTTGATTTTAGGACCAGCCTCCGTCATATTGCAGACGGTATTCGTTGGTGTCTCCAGCACGATGAGTTTGCGAATCATCTTATTGACGAAGGAAACAGGGAAAGGCAACGACTTATAGCACCAATAAGCCAGTGTGGAATAGAGCGGATTGAAATCAGATATCTTACAACGACGAATCTTATAAAGGAGTTTCTTCAATTTAAACGCACGCACGCGTTCCTTATTATTATCACTGACATAATCGACAGGGAAGATGTCCATATAGACATTGATCTCATAACCCTTTATCTCATCCTCCACCATACGGGTTCGCAAGTCAACAACCTTGGCATACGTATAATAATAATGTGGTTCACGCTGCGGATCAATGGCCTTATACACCCCAGACGCATCATGATAGGTCTGCAGAAACTGCTCGTAGTCCTGACGAGGCATATAAATGTCGATATCATCGTCCCAAGGAATGTAGCCCTTATGACGGACAGCACCTATCAGCGTGCCACTCGACAGGAAGTAACGCAAGCCATGCGACACGCAAAACTGATGTACTGCATCCAGTATTCCAAGCTGAATCTGGCGCAGTTCCTGAATATCTTCTATCTTCTTCATATATTTATGTACGTCCAAACAGCCACTTCTTTAGGAACGGGCTGATACGCAGAATGTTAGAGGTGATGATGCTAAAGCCGATGACCAGCAGTGCCAGGAAGAAAGACAGCGAGGTGTCTAACACGAAATTATGGCGATACTGGTCGAAGAACGAGCCAATGGTTGGCAGATTGGGCATGAACAGATAGTGTATCAGATAGATATCCAACGTTCTGCGACCAATATACTGGAAGCTGCGTCCAACCACTGTAAACTTGGTAAAGTACTGGTGGTAATGGCGGAAATACATAAACGTGATGGTCAGCAGTGCAAAACGTGCCAACGTCAATGGGATGACAGCCCACGTCATTCGTAACGTATGCCACTTGAGCGAATCGAGGGCAGCAAAGATCACCACGATGATCAGCAAGGGATAGAACCATCGGCTGTCCATCACCTTCTGCGCACCATTCCAGTAGCGATGCACAATATTTCCATAGATAAAGAAGGGGAAATACAGGAACAGCTGGCTGATGCTCGAGGTATCCATAAATTCATTGGGAGCGCCACGCCATCCAAAGGCCCATGCGAAATACTTGGGTTGGTAACAGGTCTCATAAAAGCCCAGCGATATAAAGAACAGCAGGGTGATGGGTATCCACGATTTCCACTTCAGCTTGCTCTCCACATAGCTGAACAGATAATAGATGATAAACATATAGAGCAGCACGATGGTAAACCAATAGCCACCCTTCAGAGGTCGTCCTATCCACTCCACGACAGTAGCGCCAAAGTCTTTGCCCAGAATGGCAGCACCAAAAAGGAAGAAGACAATGGTAGGAATGGTCTGCACACGGAATTTCTTAGCCAACAGCGTTCCCAGATTCTTCAGGTCCCACACCTGCGAAGCCTTATAGGCCAGGAAGCCACTGACAAAGAAGAACAGAGGCATGCGGAACATGATGAGGAACTGCATGGACGACGACATCTTGGGTGCCATACCGAATCCCATGCCTGCCACGTGGTTGGCAACAACCAGTATCATGGTGAAGCCACGCAGGGCATCGAGCCACTCCAAACGAGGTTTCTTGACTTTTACTATTTCACTCATGGCTGCAAATTTACGCATAATATTTTGATTTTCAAATAAAAAGTAGTATTTTTGCACGTTGGAATGGATAATTTAAAGGAGAAAACTGCCAAGGGACTCTTCTGGGGAGCGATGAACAATGGCAGCACACAAGTGCTGAACCTCTTGATAGGCATCTTCCTCGGACGACTGCTGACGCCTGCCGAATATGGTATTGTGGGGGTGCTCACCATCTTCACTGCTGTGGCAGGCTGTCTTCAGGCCAGTGGCTTTACGCAGGGACTCATCAACCTGAAGTCGCCCACAGCCAGAGACTACAACTCCGTCTTCTGGTTTAACATCTCTGCCAGCATCATCCTTTACGCCATTCTCTTCTTCTGCGCCCCACTCATTGCCCGATATTTCAAACAGCCCTGTCTGGTCGAAGTGTCACGAGTGGTATTCCTCGTTCTTCCCATCTCTGCCCTGGGCATCGTCTATCATGCCTATCTGGTCAAGAACATGATGAACAAGGAGATAGCCATCCTTGCCTTCTGGGCCCTGTCCATCTCTGGCATCACGGGTATCGTCCTGGCTTTCAACGACTTCAGCTATTGGAGCCTGGTATGCCAACAGCTTATTTACATCATTGTCCTCAACATTGGACGTTACTACTATGTCAAGTGGCGCCCCTCTTTCCATATCGATTTCGGTCCTGTCCGACAGATGTTCAACTTCTGTGTCAAGCTGTTGGTCACCAATGTCATCAACACCCTGAACCAGCACCTGTTGACCTTTATCTTTGGTCGTATGTTCCCGATTCATACCGTTGGTAACTATTCACAAGCCAACAAATGGAACAACATGGCGCATTCCACCATATCAAATACGATCGGACAAATCACCCAGACAGTGTTCGTCTCTGTCTCCGACGAGCAGGACCGTGAGTTGCATGTCTTCAGAAAACTCCTGCGATTCACAGCCTTCCTCTCCTTCCCTGCCATGTTCGGACTGGCCCTTGTAGCCCATGAGTTTATCCTTTGCACGATAGGTCCTAAGTGGATCAACTGTGTACTGCTCCTGCAGATACTGTGTATTGGTGGTGCTTTCTTCCCCCTGCATGTCCTCTATCAGAATCTGATTATCGCACGAGGCAAGTCAAACCTTTACATGTGGTGTACCATCAGCCAGATTGTAGTCCAGTTGCTGGCCATCTTACTGCTTCATAAGAAGGGCATCACGACCATTGTCTGTGCCTATTCCCTCCTGAACGTCATCTGGCTGTTTGTATGGCAGGCCATTGCTGGCAGAATGATCGGGCTGCGACTCCTTGACATGCTGAAAGATGTGGTGCCCTTCATGCTCATTGCCCTGCTGGTCATGGTGGCCACCTACTTCCTCACAGCATCGTTCGATGCTTTGTTGCTGGCGATGATCTCAAGAGTTGTGATTGCAGCCTTGCTCTATGCGCTCCTGATGAAACTGTCGCATGCCAAGGTGATGGAAGAGTGTATTAATTTCGTCAGAAAGAAATATTAATAAGGTACGCGAAGCCAACGCTTATACAACCATTTGATGGTCAGATAGGAGAACCTCAACAGACGAAGCGTTGAGGGATGAGCTGTCAGCAGGTGAAGAAGGCTGAACAGCCCTGATGGTTTGTAATGACATTTCCTGCTTATCTCGTCTACCGTAAGTCCTACTTTCATCGCGTCGTAATAGGTATTCAGCATACCTGTCTCCATCGCAAAACGGAATGTCTGCTTTGTGTCATGCGCTTGAAAGAAAGAGACGACTAGTTGGTTGGCTTTCAAGAAGGACTCCACATGGCGTGGCGATATCTGGTCGGAAAAGCTGCCTGCAGAGAATATCTGATAGTGGTATACGGGCTCCGACACGGTAGCCACCGTCTTAGCGCAGAAGAACAATCGTGGCGTCACAGCATAGTCTTCTGCCTGATTGACACCTTCTTCCGGACTGATGCCGTTCTCTGTAAATAATGTTCGCCTGACGAGTCTGCCACATAGGTTATGAGGCACTGTATGGTGTATCAAGAGCATTTTCAATACCGTTTCCTGATTCTCTGTGGGAAGTTGGAGCGTTTCATATTGGTCATCACCACGATAGATACGAATACAGCCTGTCACGATATCCGCATCCGTTTCCTTCTGCTTGGCTACCAGTCGTTCTACAGCATCTGGCGACAGGAAGTCATCGCTGTCGACATTCAGCACAAAGTCTCCTGTGGCAGCCTTCAGAGCTGTCTTTCGTGCTGCGCCCAGTCCTGAGTTCTTGTCATGGCGCACCAGCTTTGTTTGAGCTCTTTTGTCAGGATATTTCGCAATCACCGCTTCCAACAGCTGCATGCTGTTGTCTGGCGTGCAGTCGTCGACAAAGACATACTCCACATCCTCGTAGGTCTGCTCAAACAGCGATACAGCACATTTCTCTATGTACTTTTCTACGCCATAAACGGGAACCAATATCGATACTTTCATCTTCAGAGCGGAATATGTTTAAACTTGTCGTTGAGGAATCTCGCCACCTTGGCGATGACTCTCACCAGAGGAAACAGACTATGGAAGTGGGACAGCACGATGAAGTCGTCGAGCATGGCGTTATTGAGGCGTGCCAGCTTCTGATAGTCGTCCCTATAGAACGGCTCCACCACCTCAGCTATCATACGCTGCTTTTCCGTCAACGTGTCGCGCCATCGCTGTTTGCTGATGCCACCACCCTCGCAGACAGCCAGGATTTCTGGAATACACGAGAGTGTTATTTTGTCTTTGGCCAACGGTTCGACCACCGACTTGAAGTCGGCTGTCAATTTGTACGACTCGTCGAAACCGTATTTCTGCAACACTTCCCTGCGATAATAGACAGCCTGATGGTTGATGCCCATCGACAGGACATCATAGAGCGTCATCTTGTCTTTCACCATTCTCACCTCGCCACCATAGCTCTCGCCACCTAATATAATGGCGCCATCGTAGGCGTCGACCAGCGACAGCACTTTCTCGTTGGCAAAACAATCGCCAGCATTCATAAAGACCACATAATCGCCCGTCACCAACCTTACACCTTTGTTCATGGCATTATAGATGCCAGTATCCTTCTCTGACACAGAGGTGGTGATGATATCCTGATAGTTGGCTATCACATCCAAAGAACCGTCCTGACTTCCTCCGTCGATGACGACCACTTCCTTTTGGGCATAGGCCAGACGACGGATGCTCTGGAGCGTTCGTTCCAGTCCGCTGGCATTGTTATAGGTGACAACAATGATTGAATAGGTTCGCTTGTTCGTCTCCATCACTGATAGTTTTTCTCCACGTCACTGATAATCTGGTCAGGCACCAGTCCCTTGATGCTCTCCCCTGCCCTCACCCGCTGTCGGATCTCCGTGCTCGACACAGGCAACAAGGGGACATCGACAGTACCCTGATACTGATCGCGAGGATAGACGATGACGTCGTATTGCCTCAGGATATCCTTCCAATGGCGCCACCGTTCGAAGTGTGCCCAGTTGTCACCACCTATTAATAAATAGAAGCGACAGTCAGGATAGTCCTTAGACAGATGCTGCAGCGTATTCCAGGTATAGCTGGGCTTGGGCAAGTGAAACTCGTAGTCGCAGGCTTTCACTCCCTCAACACCCTCCAATGCCTTTTGTGCCATTTCAAGACGCAAACCATCTTCCAGCAAATCTGCCTGCTGTTTCAAGGGATTCTGTGGCGATACCATCAGCCATACTTCATCCAGTCCGCACTGCTTTAAAACAGCTTGTGCTATGGCTACATGACCATAGTGTATGGGGTTAAACGATCCACCAAAGAGTCCCACATTTTTCATCCCAAGAAGTCTTTTACTACATGTAATGTCTCTTGCTTGGCTGTCTCCAGGTCGTCGTTCACGATGACACGATCAAACTGCGATGCAAACGTCAACTCATACTCAGCCTTGGCCAAACGCTGTTCGATGGCCTCAGGGGTATCTGTACCACGTCCTACCAGCCGACGACGCAGTTCCTCCACTGAAGGAGGCTGAATGAAGAGGCTCAAGGCCTCATCGCCATAGTATTTCTTGATATTCACGCCACCCTTCACATCCACATCAAACACCACGTTCTGGCCCACCTCGCGCTGGTTCTCCACCTGTTGTTTCAGCGTACCATAGAAACGATTTTCATACACCTCTTCATACTCCAGAAACTCATCGTTCTGAATCTTAGCCTTAAACTCTTCAGGTGTCAGAAAAAAATACTCCACACCATTCTGCTCCGTACCACGAGGAGCTCGTGACGTACAGCTGATCGAAAAATACAGCTTCAGTTCTGGATGTTCCTGCATCAGCCATTGCACTATGGTCGACTTTCCACTGCCACTAGGGGCAGAAACTATCAACATTTTTCCTTTCATATCCGTGTCATCCGTTTAATCTGTGGTCCAATCAAAGCGCATTCAGCACTTGTTCCTTGATCTGTTCCAGCTCATCTTTCATCTTCACCACGATATTCTGCATCTCAGCCTGGTTCGACTTCGATCCCGTGGTGTTGATTTCGCGACCCATTTCCTGAGCGATGAATCCCAGCTTCTTACCCTGTCCTGGCTGGTCAGCCATGGTCTCACGGAAGTACTTCAGGTGGTTGGCCAGACGCTGTTTCTCTTCGCTGATGTCCAACTTCTCGATATAGTATATCAGTTCCTGCTCCAGGCGGTTCTTGTCGTATTCAGCCTCAGGAATCTGCTTCAGTCCGTCAATGATACGGGCACGGATCTTCTCGACACGGGCCTTCTCATAGGGTTCGATGCCGGCCAGCAACTGTTCGATATTATCTATCTTCTCAGCAAACTTCTTCTCCAAAGCAGCACCCTCCTGCGTACGGAAGTCCACCAAATGCTGAACAGCCTCTCGGACACCCTGACGAACGGTCTGCCATTCATCATCGTCCAACACTTCCACCTCCGTCTTCGTCAGCACATCGGGCATACGAGTCAGCGTCAGCATCCAGTCGATACCCGTCAACTGGTGCTCCTTGGCAAAGCCTTCCAACTGGCGGTAGTAGCTGTCCATCAGGGCTGTATTCACAGGAGCAGCCTCCGTGGCAGCATCCTTTTCTATCCAGATAGCAAACTCCACCTTACCACGTTGCAACTGTTCGGCAATCATCTGTCTGATCTCCATCTCCTTCTCGCGATAGAGCGGTGCAATACGTGTGTTCAGGTCCAACTGCTTCGAGTTGAGCGACTTGATTTCTACATTAATTTTCTTTCCTTTGTAGGCCACCACTGTCTTTCCGTAGCCTGTCATCGATTGTATCATAGCTCGTGAATTTCTTAAATATGGTTGCAAAGGTACGAATAAAAATTGGGCCAACCAAATGGTGAAACCAATTTCTTACAAAGTGACAAAGTGACAAAGTGACAAGTGACAAAAGGACAAATAGAAAAACGCTTTTTCAGGGTGACGGGAATATATAAAAAAGAATTACTATAATTATATTAATATAATATTATATATAATATATATATTATATATTATATATAATATTAATATATTGTCACAGATGAATTTTGTACATTTTTAAAACACCATTTGTCACTTTGTCACTTGTCACTTTGTCACCAAAGTCTGTCACACTCCTTTTAGGCCTTGTTTTGAATAAGTGCCTTGCGCTGAGCAGCAGAAAATGCTTACGAGACAGTGGATGGCTCTTGCTGAAGATTCTATGCCGCACGTCACGAAGGCTCGCTGACCACGAAGTTGGTGAGCTGTCTTTTTTCCTTATTTTCGTCATTTCTCCGTTGCTTTTTTGGTCATTTCGAAATAATATATTATCTTTGCACCTTAAAAAGAATAATGTACGAAGAATAAATGGCTTGTATACTACATATAGAGACGAGTACGAACGTCTGTTCGGTGGCTGTCAGCGAGGACGGACAATGCATTTTCGAACAGAAGGAAGAAGGCGATAAAGGGGCTGGAGCCGAGCGTCTGGGCACCATGGTGGACGAGGCGCTGAGCTTTACGGACAACCACGCCATTCCCTTTGATGCTGTCGCTGTGAGCTGTGGCCCAGGCTCGTATACCGGACTGCGTATTGGCGTGTCAATGGCCAAGGGTATCTGCTATGGTCGCGACCTGAAGCTGATAGCCGTGCCCACGCTGGAACTAATGTGTGTCCCTGTGCTGCTGCGAGAGACTATTCAGGAGGACAACGCGCTGCTATGTCCAATGATTGACGCACGACGAATGGAGGTATACTCAGCTCTCTACGACCGCGGGCTGAGGACGGTACGCGAAGTGGGTGCCGACGTGGTGACTAGTGACACCTACAAGGAATACCTTGACGAGCGCCCCATCTACTTCTTCGGCAATGGTGCCAAGAAATGCATGGAGGTGGTGAACCATCCCAATGCGCACTTCCTGGAGGGCATTGAACCGTTGGCCAAATGGATGCAGCCGCTGGCTGAGAAGCGGTTCCTGAACGAGCAGTTTGAGGATGTGGCGTATTTCGTACCGCTCTATCTGAAAGATTTTGTAGCCATCAAGTCAAAACCGCTTTTGTAAGTGAAAAATGAAAAGTGAAAAAGATATGAATATCAAAGGATTAGATTATAACACTCAGCGAGAGAAACTGATGATGCCTGAGTATGGACGCGAGATCCAGAAAATGGTGGATCTGGCCATCAGCCTGCCTACCAAGGAGGAGCGTAACAGCTGTGCAGAAGCCATCATTCAGCAGATGGAGAGCAAGAATCCGCAGGTGAAAGACAGCACAGACTATATGCAGACGCTATGGGACCATCTCTACATCATGAGCCGTAGGCAGTTGGATATCGACTGGCCATACGACGTCAGCGAGGCAGAGAATATTATGTCGAAGCCTCAGCCTTTGAAGCATGCCCAGACAGATGCCACGATGCCTGTGCGCCACTATGGACGGTTGATGATGAGAGTGTTTGAGCAGCTCAAGACGATGCCTGCTGGCGAGGAGCGCGACGAACTGGTGCGCAAGACAGCCAACCAGATGAAGCGTGACCTGATGACCTGGGGACACGGCTCGGCTGACGATGAGAAGATTGCCGACGACCTGGCACGCTATACGAACGGGAAGATACAGATAGACCTGCAGTCTTTCCAGTTTGGCAACATCGACATGACGCCCACCAACGAAGGCGGCGGTGGTAAGAAGGGAAAACGCAAGAAGTAAGAATCTATGGCTTCATTCAGAATAGAAGGCGGGCATTTGCTCAGTGGAACCATCACACCGCAGGGTGCCAAGAACGAGGCGCTGCAGGTGATATGTGCCACACTGCTGACCAGCGAAAAGGTGATTATTCGCAATATTCCCAATATCCGCGACGTCAACAACCTCATCCAACTGCTTCGCGACATCGGCGTGAAGGTGGAGGAGATGGAGGGCGAGCGTCAGGGCGAACGTACCTTCTCGTTTCAGTCGGACAAGCTCGACCTGCAATACCTGCAGAGCGACGAGTTTGTCAACAAGTGTGCCGAGCTGCGTGGCTCCGTCATGATGATCGGTCCGCTGCTGGGACGCATGGGCAAGGCCATCGTAGCCAAGCCTGGAGGCGACAAGATAGGACGCAGAAGGTTGGACACCCACTTCCTGGGTTTCAAGAACCTGGGTGCCAAGTTCAGCCATGTGGAAGCACGCAATGTCTATGAGATTGGAGCCAAGCGTCTGAAGGGTACCTACATGCTGCTCGACGAGGCCTCCGTGACGGGTACTGCCAATATCGTGATGGCTGCCGTCCTAGCTGAAGGTACCACAACGATCTATAATGCTGCCTGCGAGCCCTATCTGCAACAGCTCTGCAACATGCTGAACCGCATGGGAGCACGCATCAGCGGTATCGGCTCGAACCTGTTGACCATCGAAGGTGTCAGCAGCCTGCATGGCACTGACCACCGCCTGTTGCCCGACATGATTGAGATCGGTTCGTTCATTGGCATGGCAGCCATGTGTGGCAATGGGGTACGTATTAAGGATGTGTCGCTGAAGGACCTGGGTATCATTCCAGATGCTTTCCGTCGGTTAGGCGTGAAAGTGGAGGCAGACGGTGACGACCTCTTTATCCCCTATCAGAAACACTACGTTGTCGACTCCTTCATTGACGGGACGATTATGACCTTGGCAGATGCACCATGGCCCGGACTGACACCCGACCTGCTCAGTGTGCTCATCGTGGTAGCGACACAGGCCAGAGGTTCGGTGTTGTTCCATCAGAAGATGTTCGAGAGCCGTCTGTTCTTCGTCGACCGACTCATCGACATGGGTGCCCAGATTATTCTCTGCGACCCGCATCGTGCTGTGGTGGTAGGCCACGACCGTAAATTGAAGTTAAGGGGCAGTCGCATGTCGAGTCCTGACATCCGTGCAGGTATCGCCCTGCTGATAGCCGCCATGAGTGCCAACGGTACCAGTCTGATCAGCAATATCGAGCAGATAGACCGAGGCTACGAGCATATCGAGGACCGACTCAATGCGCTGGGGGCGAAGATTGAGAGAATTTAGCTGTTAGCAATGATTAAGAAAGAAGAGGTATACAAGATAGGACGGTTAGGAAAAGCCCATGGTGTCAAGGGTGAGGTGTCGTTTCAGTTTGACGACGACATCTTCGATCGCGTAGATGCCGACTATCTTGTCCTGGACATAGACGGTATCCTAGTACCTTTCTTCATGGAAGAATACCGTTTCCGCAACGACACGGTCTGTCTGGTTAAGTTCTGCGATGTTGACACGCAACAGCGCGCTCAAGAGCTGACAGGGTGTGACGTCTACTTCCCACGAGCCCTGGCAGAGGAGGCGGAGGAACAGCCCTCGCTGGCCAGTCTGGTAGGCTTCAGCATTATCGATGCCAGCAACGGGAAAGCCGTCGGGCGCATTGCCGCTATTGACGACAGCACCGTCAACCTGCTTTTCGAACTGGAAGACGGCACGCTGATTCCTGCCAACGATGAGCTCATAGAAGCTATCGACATGCAGCAGCAACAGATAATAATGAACATCCCAATAGGATTATTAAATATATGAAGAAAAAGCAAATAGCCATTCTAGGATCTACGGGTTCGATAGGCACACAGGCTCTTGAAGTGATTGAGGAGCATAGCGATCTCTATGAAGTATACTGCCTCACTGCCAATAACAAGGTGAAACTGCTGGCTGAGCAGGCTCATAAGTTCAAGCCTGCAGCCATCGTCATTGCCAACGAAGAGCGCTACGACGAGTTGAAAGGGCTGATGAGCGACCTGCCAGACGTGAAGGTATATGCTGGCAAGGAGGCACTGGACGAAATCGTGGAAGCCGACCCTATCGACATGGTGCTGACTGCCATGGTAGGTTTCGCAGGTCTGTCGCCCACCATCCATGCCATCAAGGCTCGCAAGGCCATTGCACTGGCCAACAAGGAGACGCTGGTGGTGGCTGGAGAGCTGATACTGCAGCTGGCACAAGAGTATCACACACCTATACTGCCTGTTGACAGCGAACATTCGGCTATCTTCCAGAGCATTGTGGGTGAAGACCAGAACCCCATAGAAAAGATTCTGCTGACAGCATCGGGCGGACCATTCCGTCTGATGTCCATGGACGAGATAGCCCACGTCACCAAGGCTGATGCCCTGAAGCATCCCACCTGGGATATGGGTGCCAAGATCACCATCGACTCAGCCTCGATGATGAACAAGGGTTTTGAGGTGATCGAGGCCAAATGGCTCTTTGGTGTCGACGCCAAGCAGATTCAGGTGTTGGTACACCCGCAGTCCATTGTCCACTCTGCCGTTCAGTTCCAGGATGGTGCTGTCAAGGCCCAGTTGGGTGTTCCCGACATGCGTCTGCCTATCCAATATGCTTTCTCGTTTCCACAGCGTCTGCCACTCAGTGGCGACCGTCTCGACCTGTTCCAGCATCCATTGGAGTTCTTCGAGCCCGACCTGAAGAAGTTCCGCTGCCTGGCACTGGCTTTCGAAGCTATCGAAAAGGGTGGCAACATGCCTTGCATCGTCAATGCAGCCAATGAGATCGTGAACCGTGGGTTCCTGGAAGACAAGTGCGGATTCTTGCAAATGGGCGACATCATTGCAGAAACCATGCAGCGCGCCACGTTCAGCAAGAATCCCGACTACGACGTCTACATCCAGAGCGATGCCGAGGCACGTCGCATAGCAACAGAATTAATGAAGTATTAATATATGGAAGTATTTTTAATAAGAGTATTACAACTGGTATTGGCCCTCTCTATTCTGGTATTCCTCCACGAGGGTGGCCACTTCTTCTTCGCCAAGCTCTTTGGAGTGAGGGTGGAGAAGTTCTACATTTTCTTCGACTGGAAGTTCAGTCTGTTTAAGTTTAAACCCAAAAAGAGCGATACGGAATACGGTATAGGATGGATTCCACTGGGTGGCTACTGCAAGATAGCCGGTATGATTGACGAGAGCTTTGATACCGAGCAGATGAAGCAGCCCGAACAGCCTTGGGAGTTCCGCACCAAACCAGCATGGCAGCGACTGCTCATCATGATTGGTGGTGTACTAGTCAACTTCCTGCTGGCACTCTTTATCTATTCGATGATCCTGTTCTACTGGGGCGACACCTATATCCCTGTGAAGGACATGACGATGGGTATGAAATTCAATCAGGAAGCCAAGTCGTACGGATTCAAGGATGGCGATATCCTGTTGGGTACCGACCAGCTGGCGTTTAAAGACTTCTCTGCCGACCTCTATCGTCAGATTTCGGAAGCCCACCGTGTCGACATCATCCGCGATGGCAAGCATATGAGCATCCAACTGCCTGGCGAGCTGAATCTGCTGGGCATGCTGAAAGCCGACCCCGCATTCGTACGCCCACTGCTGCCTGCAGAAGTAGACAGCGTCATGCCTGGCACACCCGCTGAAAAGATGGGACTGAAGCGAGGCGACCGTATTATGGCACTCGAAGGACAGCCTGTCGATTCGTACAATGAGTTTGTCGACTTGCTGGGACGTCGTCAGGACATGCTGATGGTGGCAGAAAGCGAAGGCGACAGCATGAAAGCCCGTACAGTGACCATCGTCTATGGCAACGAGGCACGCCAGGACACATCGACAGTCATGCTCACCCCCGACCTGAAACTTGGTTTCGTGGTGAAGAGCATTGCTGCACTCTATAAGCCCATCACCGTCGAGTACGGTTTCCTGGAGAGCATCCCCGCAGGTATCAAATACGGCTGGCATGTGCTGGCATCGTATGTGGACGACCTGAAGTACGTGTTCACAGCAGAAGGTGCCAAGTCGCTGGGTGGCTTTGGCGCTATTGGTAGTCTGTTCCCACCCATGTGGGACTGGTATATGTTCTGGAAGATGACTGCCTTCCTCTCTATCATCCTAGCCTTCATGAACATCCTGCCCATCCCAGCACTGGATGGTGGTCATGTGCTGTTCCTGCTTTACGAAATGATAACCCGCAGGAAGCCATCGGAGAATTTCATGATCAAAGCAGAATACATCGGTTTTGGCATCCTCATCCTGCTGATGGTGGTGGCCAACCTGAACGATATCCTACGATGGTTAAACTATCTGTAAACGGATTGTAAATAAAAAGGGCTCGCACTTGGCGAGCCTTTTTTATTTTTCTATATGTCTGGCGATAACCTTCAGGCAGTTATCAGCACTGATAGGTTTCGACAAAAAGTCGCAACAGCCCGCATCGAAAGCCTGCTGACGATCATTGTCGAAGGCATTGGCTGTCAGGGCAACTATTGGCAAGTCGGGCAGCTTGGCCTTAATCAGACGAGTGGCTTCGATACCATCCATGATGGGCATCTTGATATCCATCAGCACCAGATCGGGCTTCTCACTAAGGACCATATCGACTGCTTCGCGCCCATTGCGAGCACGGGAAAACTCATAGTCGCGCTTCAGAATATACGACATGAGAAGATAGTTACTGTCATTGTCTTCAGCTACTAGAATACGTTTCATACCTTTATCTTCAATTAATTTGTGACAAAAGTACACATTTTTTTGAGAAAAGTTTGCTATTCTCCTATTTTTTAACTAATTTTGTCGGATAGAAACAAACTAAACAATTGATAGGCTATGATTAAAAGATTTTGTATGTTGGCACTGTTCACAGCCTGCACGCTGATGAGCACTGCACAGAGTGTGATGGACATCCAAACGAAGAAGTTGGGAGCCCCTATTCAATCCACGATGTATGGCATCTTCTTCGAAGATATCAACTACGCTGCCGATGGTGGTCTGTATGGTGAACTCATCAAGAACCGTTCCTTTGAATTTCCCCAGCACCTGATGGGATGGCAACAGTTCGGATGCGTGGAACTGAAGAACGACGGTCCCTTTGAGCGCTGCCCATGGTATGTCGTACTCTCTGACCCTGGCCACCAGGAGCGCCGCTCAGGACTGACCAACGAGGGATTCTTTGGCATTGGTCTGAAGAAGGGCGAGCAATACCGCTTCTCAGTATGGGCCAAGGCTCCTAAGGGTAATGGCAGTATCCGTGTACAACTGATTAACGAGCGTTCGATGGACGAGCACCAGGAGTTTGTAGAGCAGACGCTGGACATCACCAGTGGTGACTGGAAAAAGTATACTGTCACCATGACATCGCCCGTCACCCTGAAGCAAGCCAAGCTGCGCATCTTCCTGAAGGGCACCAACAGTGTGGCACTGGAGCATATCTCGCTGTTCCCTGTCAAGACATTCAAAAACAGAGAGAACGGCATGCGTCGCGACCTGGCACAGGCACTGGCTGACCTGCATCCTGGCATCTTCCGATTCCCTGGTGGCTGCATCGTAGAGGGTACTGACCTGGATACTCGCTACCAATGGAAGAACTCCGTAGGTCCTGTGGAGAACCGTCCATTGAACCAGAACCGCTGGGAGCACACCTTCGACTATCGCTACTATCCCGACTATTACCAGTCGTATGGCTTGGGATTCTTTGAGTTCTTCCAGCTGTCAGAGGATATTGGTGCTGAACCTCTGCCTATCCTCAGCGTAGGACTGGCCTGCCAGTATCAGAACTGGGAGAAGGAGAGTGCCCATGTGCCCATGAACGAGTTGCAGCCATACATTGACGACTGTCTGGACCTCATCGAGTTTGCCAACGGACCTGTCGACTCCAAATGGGGCAAGGTACGTGCAGACATGGGACATCCAGCACCCTTCAACATGAAATATATTGGTGTGGGTAATGAACAGTGGGGACCCTTCTATTACGAGCGTCTGAAGCCATTTGTAGCAGCTATCCGGGCCAAGTATCCCAACATCAAGATAGTGGGTACCAGCGGACCAGTGCCTGAGGACACACCTGATGACACCTTTAAGTTTGAAGAGGGATGGAAGGCAATGAAAGCCCAGAAGGCCGACCTGGTGGACGAGCACTACTATAGAGACGAGGAATGGTTCCTGACACATGGTCTACGCTACGACTCGTACGATCGCAAGGGTCCGAAGGTGTTTGCTGGCGAGTATGCCTGCCATGGCAAGGGCAAGAAATGGAACCACTACGAGGCTGCCATCCTGGAAGCAGCCTTCATGACTGGCTTCGAGCGTAATGCAGACATCGTACACATGACCACCCCTGCCCCACTCTTTGCCCATGTCGACGGATGGCAGTGGCGCCCCGATCAGATTTGGTACGACCAGACGCAGATGTTCAAAACCGTCAGCTATTACGTGCAGCAGCTCTATGCCACCAATGCAGGAACCCATGTACTGCCTCTGACCATGAAGGCTGGCCAAGGCAAGAAAGCCAAGGCACTGCCCGTAGCCAACCAGGAGGGTCAGAACGGACTGTTTGCATCAGCAGCCTTCGACCAGGTCAGCAATGAGGTGATTGTGAAAGTGGCCAACACCTCGCGTGCCACACAAGCCATCCAGCTGAACCTGGCTGACATGACATCGAATGCCACCGTCCGCACATGGACACTCAGCCATAACGGTATGGACGACGAGAACAGTATCCGCCAGCCTCAGCTCATCAAGCCACAGGAGGGCGTCATTCCCTGTAGCGCAGAAAAGAAGCAGACTGTCGTTACAGACAATCTGCCTCCTATGTCATTCCGTATTTATCGAATCACTCCCATCGGAACACAGCACCATTGAGCCGGGCAGGGTCGGCACCAGTAAAGTCCATAGAATAAGGACTGCCTGTGGTAGGACTCTTGCCTATGTAACGGTGTGTCCGCATAGACATCAGCATGAACTCATGGTCGAGATAGTCCTGCCACAGGAATACCTCGGCTTTTGATTCATCAGTGGTCAGGCGGACATCGCCTGCCATGCCAATGCCTGAGACAAAGATATAACGCCCGTCTTCGCACTGCAGGATAACCTTGCCCTGACCTTTGTCGATGATGCGGAAGCGTGTCTGTTGACTATGGTCGGTCATTTTTGTGTCGTAAAGCAGGCCATGCTGAAGAGCGATAGCTGGCAAGCCTGTTGCCAGATTGATGATACGGAACGTCTTGCCATAGGGAATATTCTGACTGCGATCAGCCTTGGGCTCTACGACCACGAAGTTGTCGAACTCAGCATAGCCTCCTTTCTGCCCTTTGTAATTGAAGGCAAAAAGCGCATGACGCGAGCCCTGGAAAGAGATGAGCTGATAGGAGAGCGGCATCTCACGACCTATCTGCTGATACTGCTTGCCATCGAGTGAATACTCGTAATGGGCACGGTCGTTGTCATAATCGCCCACCATGCGGAGATAAATCCTATCGCCAGTAAAGGCTATGTCGGTAGTGTCGTTAGTGGCTTGTTCGAAGCAACGCAGCGTGAGCCCCTTGCCATCCTTGACGATGCCGATCCACGAGCAGGGCACATTGATATTACCCAAGCCTGCCACATCGCCATCCTTCATGCCTTTGGTGTAAAGCTCGACGGTAGCCATGCTCGATGGTCCGATGACACGTTGTGTCAAGGTGTTGCGAGCCCACATCAGCTGTTCAGCAGGCATCGACTGCAGGCGTAAGCGTCCGTTCTTCAGACTCCACTTGGTGTCATCAGGGTTGTGATTCCATTGCCATACGCGACCTAGGGTCTTGCTATTGAAGTCTTCGTTGCGCTCATAAGGAGCATGTGGTTTGATATTTATGTTGATATTAGGCTTGAACCAGGTACGAGGGGCGCGACCTAAGTTTCCTTCAAGCCCCAGCATGGGCCAGCCATCCTTCCAGGTAACGGGTTCCAAGGTAACGGTGCGACCTATCGAGTGGAAGTCCATCATGAGCAAAGCCCACCACTGTCCACTCTGGTCCTCAACAATTCCACCCTGATGGATGTTGGAGCATGCGGTAAGAGCCTTATCAACTTCAGGAATGCCAAACTGGGTGCCATCCTCTCCGATGCGATATTTTGAATCGCGAGGTACCTGCGTAATAGGAGCCGCATGGTATCCAAAGGTCTCATCAGCAGTGATGGTGATGGTTTCGTATGGTCCCCAGATACTCTTGGAACGTGAGCAGAGGGTACGACCATTGGGCTTGTAATCAGTAGAGATGAGATAGTACATGCCACCTATCTTATATATATGGTGTCCCTCGCCCACAGCACTACCCTCAGGAATGATGGTGCGCTCCGTCTCCTCAATAGGACCACTCATGTCGGCTTTCAGTTCAGTGCACTTCACTTCGCCATAGCCATGGATAGCGTATATCTTGCCATCGTCGTCGAAGAGCACGGAGAGGTCGTAGATGCGTCCCTGCATGTTATGGTGCTTCCAAGGGCCACGGATATCCTTTGATGTGTAACACTGGAGTCCCTTACCATTGATGTTGGTAAAGACATAGAACTGCCCGTTGGCATAACGGATGGCGGGGGCCCAGACGCCCTGGCCATATATCTCCTTGTGGTTACGAAGCGAGAAGGCATCGTCCTCGAAATCGAAACGGTCGAAGCAATAGCTGATGTTCTCCCAGTTCACCAGATCCTTGGAATGCAGGATGACCAGTCCTGGTACGGTATGCATCGTCGTACCTGCCAGATAGTAGTCGTCGCCTACACGCAGGATGTCAGGGTCGGAGAACTCGTCGTAAAACAATGGGTTGGTAAAGGTTCCATTGCCATTATCGGCTGTCCATGACTGGGCGAAACACGGAAGCAGAGAAAAGTGAAAAGCGAAGAGCAAATGTACTGCTGTAAACGAAATATAACTACTAACTCTTCTATAACTAACTATAAAGCTCATAACTCTTCGCATTTTCACTCTTAATTATCAATTTTCAATTGTCAATTGTCAATTCCCCAGCGTTGGCCAGCCATCGGCAGTCCAACTGATGGGACGCTGTATCAGGATAGATGCACCCTTGTGGGCGATACTGTAACCATGACAGATAAAGATGTCCTGTCCGTCGATATGATAGGCTGCGCAATGGCCTGCAGCCTCGAACGTCTTCTTGTCGCCCTCGATAAAGAGGTTGCCACCACCATAACGCATATCGATACCCTTACTGTCGAGGTAAGGACCATCAACCGTTCTGCTACGACCTACTGCCACGCGGTAGTTGCTCTTAGAACCCTGACAGCAGTAGTCCCACGACACAAACAGGTAATACCAGCCATTGTGCTTGAAAATAAACGGAGCCTCGATGGCATTCGGCCCTGCAAAATCCGATGTCGGATTCTTCGGAGGATTGGGATTGATGGGCAGCGCATTCTTGCTGGCCTTGCTGTTCAGATTATAGCGACGGGCAATGGTGCGAGGCTTCTCACCCTTGGCTATGTGCATCGTGGTGTCGAGACGAACCAGTTGGATGCCATCCCAGAAAGAGCCCCACACAAGCCATGGCTGATCGTTATCGTCGATGACGAAGTTAGGATCAATGGCATTCCAGTTATCGCGTCCCTCGCGAGAGGTGACGATGCTGCCCTCGTCGTCCCAGAGGTTAGAAGCCAGCTTACGGGTAGACAGCAGACCAATGGTAGAGCCGTTACGTCCGAAAGTAGAACAACTGTAAGCAAGCCACCAACGGCCATGCCACTGGATGATATCAGGTGCCCACACGTGGTGTTCGAAGCCTGGCACTGAGTCGTGGGTCCACTTAGGAATCACCGTCATGACAGGCTCAGGACTCACCGTCCACTGCTTGCGGTCTCGTGATGTCATGTGCTGGATGCCCACACCTGTACAATAAAGGTGGTACGTGCTATCCTCGAAGGCCATGACAGGGTCATGGACAAAGGGTGTCTCAGTTTGGAAAGTCCTACGCTCATGGCCTCCGGAATGGGATTGGGAATATAGAGTGGTGTTCATCGTGAGCACCACTACTATAGAGAGAATTCGTTTCATTGTTCAGTCGCTATTACTCTTCAACGGGAACCTTGTAACCCCAGATGGTCACACCTGTCGAGCTGTCAAGGGCTGTAAAGCAAGGAACTTTGGTATCTGTTGGCTCCAAGGTCTGCGGAACCATGACACCCTTATAATCTGAACCGAGTTTGATGGTGACGTAAGACGTTCCAGCCTTAGCAGTCCATGTACCAGTCTGATCACCAGAGATCGTTCCGTCAGCATTGAGGTTGATATCGATGGGAACAGCATATTCTTTCGATGCATGATCCAGTCCATAGACATGAGCCAGCAGCTTATAGTGACCTGGAATCTCTGCTGCTGGCACCTTCTGTGCTGTAGCAATACCAGCGCTCTTGACACCTTCGCCTGTGTATTCGAATGGTGCAGCCACCAGCCAGCCCTCTTCGTTCTGGTAAACCTGGTGAACACGAACCTGATGACCCTCGCCCCAGTTCTGGAAGCGGGTGTGATATACCAGATAGGTACGTCCGTCAGGAGCAGCAATGATGCTGTTGTGACCTTGTGCACGCTCACCAGAAGTCTCATTGCTGCCACCAGTCAGCAGGTTGCCCCATTGAGAGTAGGCACCGAAGATATTCACACCACGGTTGCCATCATCCGCTGTAGGTCCGAAGTTCGTATAGCGCTTGTCAAGAAGTGCTGTAGAACCCTTGCTGTCAACGTAGGGTCCATCAGGATTCAGCGAGCGGAAGACACGCATCTGATAACCACCAGCAGCCTCCAGACCACCATAGGTCACGAAGAGGAAGTAGTAGCCACCAATGTACTCGATATAGCTGGCCTCACCTGAAGCATAGTATCCACCAGCAATCTTCTTACCGAAATAAGGATCGGAGGTATCACCAGTCTCATAGGCAACATCGTAGTTGCGCAGACCTGTCGTCTCGTCGAGTTGAAGCATGAAGATACCACCGCTCCAAGAGCCATACGACATCCACAGCTTACCATCCTCATCGTAGAAGACACAGGGATCGATGGCGTTAGGCCAGTGGTTGCCATAGTTGTCAGAAGGTGCATAGCGAGCGGGAAGAGATTCCTGAGCACCCAACACAATCTCGAGGTCGGTAGATTTGTAGGAGTCGCCAGAACGGAATCCGCTCATCACGACAGGAGCCTGATAGCGATAAGGACCAGTGATGTTGTCGGCAGTCAGCATGATGATGCTCGAATACCATCCGTCACCATTGATGCTGAGGTACATACAATACTTACCCATCTTCTTGTTATAGATCACATCAGGAGCCCACATGTTGCCATTGATATCGTAAGAGTCACTGCCACGCTGTGACCAAGCCATTGCGTTGAAGTTGAGGTCGTACTCTACGCCACCCTTTTTGACCTTAGTCACCTGAGGAGTGGTAAATGCGTCAACATTGTCAGCATTCGAGCTGGTAGCAGTAGCCCAAGGAGCGGTGAATGCCTCCCACGACATCAGATTGCTACACCTGGCTGCAGCACGGTGTGAACCAAAGATATAATAGGTGCTGGTGGCCTGATCCCATACGATGCTGGGATCATGAACACTGACACGCTGCAGAGCAGACGGTCCCTCAGTCTGAGGATCATCCTCAGCAGATTCCTGAGCTAGCGTGGTGAAAGACACTTCATCAGAATAGATGACATCATAGCTGGTCTGTACAAAACCACGAACATAGTATGTAGTGCTCTTAGCCAGGCCACCAACGGTCAGAACCATATTTTTGCTGCCTCCCATGATCTTGTTGTCACTAATCGTCGGATTGGACGATGTAGAGTAGCAGACACCACGATGGGTGATGTGCGAGCCTGATGCCGTCAGCGTGACGATGGCAGAGTTTGCCTGTACAGAGGTCACTGACGGGGTTGTCACCTCCAAAGGATAATTCACCTCGTTGACTTTGTCGCTACAGGCTGTTGCCATCATTCCGATGGCAAACAGCGCTAATAGTTTAGATATATATTTCATATTACAATTCTATTTTAAAGATTATTCAAATACCAAATGACTGCTATCGACAGTGAATCGGAAGTAGAAGTCGTCGGGATCGATGGTGTTGATGCCAATGTAATCCTGTGTATAGGTATTACCATCAGTACCAATTATCGTGGCCTTGACATCTGCTGTTCCATCACCATTATTGGCAATCTTGACAGACACCTTAGCGCCATTCATCACTGACAGCCATGCAGCCCAGTCGCCACCGTTATTGCAGGTAGCTGTGCAGGCACCATAGCCAGCGCCCCAACCAAAGTTGTCAGCACGAACGACTGCATATTCAGTATTATCAGCCTTACAGAGTACGGCTACGAAGTTGTTCCAGTTGGCTACACCAGAAGTGTAGTTGGTGAAGTTGACAGTACATACCTGATGAGCCTTCACCTGCACGTTCGGAGAGTGTGCTCCCCACCAGCCTGTAGAGCAGTCGGCAGCACCTAACTCGTTGTCGAATACCAGATGGCAGCCATCCACAGTGAAGCGGAAGTAGAAGTTGTCTGGATCGATATTCTTCATGCCAGTGTACTCCTGAATATATACCACTCCGTTGTTGCCTACCATCACAGCCTTAATGTCTGCAGAGCCATCACCATTGTTGGTCACATAAGTTGTAACCTTGGCACCGTCCATCGCTGGACGCCATACATCCCAATCTCTCTCATCACCCATTGCAGGTGTGCAAGAGGCATAGTTGTCGCCCCAGCCGAAGTTGTCAGCACGCACCACGGCATACTCTGAATTGTCTACACGGCAGAGAACGATGCAGAAGTTATTCCAGTTAGCAGCGCACGATGAATAGTTGGTGAAGTTGACTACCTTGGTTTCCTTCGGCTCAACCTTCAAATTCAAGGTATGATCGCCCCAGAAAGGAGTCGAATTGTCCTCGGCACCTATCATGTGCGGAGTGGGAACGACTAACGTCTGCGTAAATGCAGAGAGTTCCTTCACTACGCTGAACGTCTTGGTGGCCAAGATAGGCTTGTCAGCATTGAGGCCCTTGAAGGTCTTGTTGTAGATGACTACGAGCGTCTTCTGACCTACCTCATTATAATTTGGAATAGCCTCAAACTGCAATTCCTCTGCAGTAGCAGTCTTGGTAACGCCTTCTTCAAATTCAATCGTAGCAGTTACGTTGGCCATAGCCTCAGCGAGATCTGTGCCTACCAGGACTTCGGTGGGAACACCCGACAACGTCATCGACAGCGGCTGCTTGTCCTCAGCAGAAGTGCATCCGCCAATAGGCTCGATGTTTGTAGAAATCCAGTCGATATAACTTCCCTCAGGAACGAGGAACACACGGATATTAGTATTCGAAGCGTCAGCGTTCAGGTTCACCAAAGCCTCTGTCTGCTTGTAAGTTTTGGTCACAGTACCATTGGTGATTTTCACAAAGAGACCACCCTCTGTGCGATCTACCGTCAGCGTCACCAAACCGCCTAGCTTTTCAACGCCTTTATCGGTATCAGAACCAAAAGTAAGGTTACTTTCAACCAAATCACGATTAATGTAATCACCCCATTCAGAGTTGCCACTGGGCTGATGGTCAAAACGGATAGCACCATACTCCTTATAGTCATCGCCACCACGATCAACGTCATTGCTGATAATCATGGCGAAATTCTTATAGGTATTAGAGGCACTGGGATTGATGTTCAGAGTTAACTGGGCATTCCATTTCGTAGCTTCAGGAATCACATAGTACTTTGACCACTGCTGCCACCAACCGGTACTAAAGTCTGTGGCACCAATGGTGTACACATCCTCCATCATGCCAACCAGCTCTTCCTCTTCCTCCGGTTCATCCTCTTGGGCACTCTTCTCTGAGAGCCACTCAGGAGCATTTATCTTGTAAAGATCAGCACCTTCACAACTTGCCAACGTCATGATGCCAAGTGTTGCGACAAAAAGAGCTGAAACAAATTTATTGAGATATTTCATAATCTTTATCTATTAAAGGT
>JAEEGF011690365.1_pt1 | contig 49997 bp, 39 predicted proteins | sample 9134171 | NCBI WGS metagenome assembly JAEEGF01 (sample SAMN16246542, study PRJNA631951) | gut metagenome | biome: gut microbiome; feature: rumen; material: AP-attached | host: Bos | place: Iran: Karaj | collected 2018-10
CCTGATCTTCGCCGCAGATAGAAACCTTACCATCATCTGTGATATCGATCTTAACGCCTGTACGAGCGATGATCTCGTTGATAGTCTTACCGCGCTGACCAACTACATCACCGATCTTATCAACAGGTACTTCCATAGAGATGATCTTAGGAGCGTACTTGGATACTTCCTTACGAGGCTCAGCGATAGCATCGTGCATTACGCCGTTCATGATGAACTCACGAGCATCCTTACATCTTCCAATAGCGCCCTCAACGATGGCACGTGTAAGACCGTGAATCTTGATATCCATCTGGATAGCTGTGATACCCTTGTGTGTACCTGTTACCTTGAAGTCCATATCGCCGAAGAAATCTTCGAGACCCTGGATATCTGTAAGAAGTACGAAATCATCATCTGTATCGCCTGTAACAAGACCGCAGCTGATACCAGCAACAGGAGCCTTAAGAGGAACACCTGCAGCCATAAGAGCCATACAGCTTGCACATGTTGAAGCCATTGATGTAGAACCGTTAGATTCAAATGTCTCTGATACGGCACGGATTGCATATGGGAACTCCTCAACTGAAGGAAGTACTGCAAGAAGTGCACGCTCAGCAAGAGCACCATGACCGATCTCACGACGTCCAGGTCCTCTTGAAACCTTAGTCTCACCTACTGAATAAGCAGGGAAGTTGTACTGGTGGATATATCTCTTCTCAGTTACGAACTGATCAAGACCTTCTACTCTCTGTGCTTCTGAAAGAGGAGCAAGAGTTACGATATCGCAGATCTGTGTCTGTCCACGAGTGAACATAGCGCTGCCGTGTACTCTAGGAATAAGATCGATCTCAGCAGAAAGAGGTCTGATCTGTGTGATCTCACGTCCATCAGGTCTCTTGTGATCTTTGAGGATCATCTTACGAACAGTCTTCTTCTCATACTGATATACAGCATCGCCTACGAATGCAGCCCACTCTTCATTCTCTGCAAAACGAGGATCAGCAAGGATCTTCTCAGTAACATCATCCATGTTCTTGTCTCTGACCATCTTATCGTCAGTAAATACAAGATTCTCCATCTCTTCAGGAGTTACGATTGTCTTGATAGCATCAAAGATCTCCTGAGGAACAGCTGCAGAAACATAAGGCTGCTTCTCTTTACCGATCTCAGCTACGATAGAGTTGATGAAGTTAACAACCTGCTTGTTGATAGCATCTGCTTCATAGATGTATCTGATCATATCCTGCTCAGGGATTTCCTTAGCACCAGCCTCGATCATGATAACCTTCTCAGCTGTAGAAGCAACTGTGAGCTTCATATCACCGTTGTCCCACTGCTCCTGTGAAGGGTTGATGATCATCTGTCCATCAACAAGACCGATCTGTGTAGATGCGCAAGGGCCATCCCACGGAATATCTGATATAGCTACAGCAATGGATGATCCGATCATAGCAACCAATTCAGGTCTGCATGCAGGATCTACTGCCATAACCATGTTCTCAACTGTTACGTCATTTCTCATATCCTTTGGGAAAAGAGGTCTCATAGGACGGTCGATCATACGGTCTGTAAGGATCGCGTTCTCTGATGGCTTAGCCTCTCTCTTATTAAATCCACCCGGGAATTTACCGATTGAATAGAACTTCTCGCTGTACTCAATATTGAGCGGGAAGAAATCAACACCATCACGTGGTGCCTTAGCTTCTGTAGCTGTGCAAAGAAGTGTTGTATCGCCATACTGAACGAAAGCGCATCCATTTGCCTGTTTACCAACCTTGCCTATCTCAACCTTAAGTGTACGGCCGGCAAGATCCATTGTGTAAGTTTTTACCATTTTTTCTCCTTTTTGTGCTGCTCATCCGCTCTCCCCGTTTTTCAGAGGCGCGTGTGCAGTACTCGTCTTCTCTTTCTTCTACTAATATTACGGCTTACAAGTTTTTCTTATAAGCAAAAAGGCGGGAACAACTGATGATACAGTCTCCCCGCCCTTGTGAACAGAATTACTTTCTGAGACCAAGTTCCTGGATGAGCTTACGATATCTCTCAATATCCTTTGCCTTAAGGTATCCAAGAAGGTTACGTCTCTGACCAACCATCTTAAGAAGACCACGTCTTGAGTGGTGATCCTTAGGGTTCTTGTCAAGGTGAGCATTGAGCTCAGCGATTCTCTCTGTGAGAACTGCTACCTGTACTTCTGGTGAACCTGTATCACCAGGCTTTACAGCGTACTTGTTGATAATCTCTGTTTTCTTTTCCTTTGAAATCATTTCTTTTCTCCTTTTTTCAAGTCGCCTGTTACCGGGTCCGGGTCGGAGATCCATAAACCAGGTAAAGGTCATTTCTATTTTTGTCCATAAAAAATACAAGGACAGCTATTTAAACTTATCACATGTAGAATAAAAAGTAAAGTATTATTTAATTTCACTCTTATTCCGGTGTGTATAAGGTTAAATCTGTAATGAAAATATCTTGTTTTAAGCTTATGAAAATCTGATATCATTCATTCCAGTTGTACTTAGAAGTCTCTAAGCTGTGGTGATAGAGTCTTCCGTTCTCTACGTCAGCACTCATCTGGGCTTTAAGCTCATCTACGCCGCTAAACTTCATCTCAGGTCTCTTGAATGACAGGAGGGATACCGAGATATCCTTATCATAAAGGTCACCCGAGAAGTCATAGAGATAAGTTTCTGATACTACGATCTTCTCTTCTGTAATAGTAGGCTTGGTGCCGATATTAGTCATGCCTCTAAGGACCTTGTCTCCAACTCTTACTATTGAATAATACACTCCATTTGGAGGAAGGAGCTTTTCTTCAGAAGGGAAGACGTTAACTGTTGGAATTCCTATTGTACGTCCTAGTGCTCGTCCATGGCTTACTGTGCCGTGGATAGTATATGGGCTTCCAAGAAGTCTTGAAACGCTTTCCATGTTGCCTTTAGTAACTTCTTCTCTTATAAGAGTGGAGCTTACTTCCCTGTCTTCGATCTCTACCTTATCAATAAGGTGTGTCTCAAAGCCAAGTTCCTCTCCCATCTTAGTAAGAAGCTTCCAGTCGCCTTTTCCCTTATCTCCAAAGGATACGTCAGATCCTGCTGCTACATATGCTGCTCCCATCTGCTCTACAAGGAAGCGCTTTACGAATTCTTCCGGAGGTGTTGCAGCTGTTTCTGCGTTCATCGGGAATTCTATAAGAACGTCGATTCCGTTTTCAGCAAACCAGGTTCTCTTTTCCTCTCTGGTAGAAAGTCCCGGAATAGTGCGTCCTGCAAAAAAAGATACAGGCGAAGGATCAAATGTGAAGATAACTATCTTTCTTCCGTGATTCTTCTCTTCTATAAGGTCTGAAATAAGCTTTCTGTGGCCTTTGTGAATTCCGTCAAACTTACCTATTGCAACGGCTGTAGGTCCATCTATATGAAAATCTATGGTGTCTTTTATAAGTTCCATCTTATGCCTCTTGATATATTGTAGAATTTAGATTTTCTTATCTTCTCTAAGTTACTGTGAATTATAGAAAATCCATATCTACTATAAATTACTGTGGAGTGTAGAAATTCTTATCTACTCTGAAGTTCCTGAGTTTATCATTGTACTTATAAACACCAAAGAATACTCCATCCTCGTCATAAACCCTGACTCTAGTTCCCTCTGAGTACATAGCCTCTTTTTTCTGAGAATCCTGAGCTTTAGAAGGCTCCTTGTCAGCTATATCCTTGATAGTAAAAGGATTACCGTTTTCTATAAGCTTGCGGCTTGTCATAAGGACATGAACGCTGTCGAGATCCTTGAAGAAGTCTTCTACAGGAACTACAACGCTATCTACGTTGTCTTCATCCCTGAGCTTTTCAAGCTGGCCAAGGGTTATGGCAGTATCAAGGTGGAAGCTTCCAACTGCAGTTCTTGTAAGGTGAGCCATAGCTCCGCCGCAGCCAAGTCTCTGGCCTATATCATTACAAAGGGTGCGGATGTAGGTACCCTTACTGCATCTGACTTCCATGGTGAATTCATGTCTGTCGGCAAGGTGGCTTGTATCAAGGACTGAGATAGAATCTATATGGATCCTTCTAGCCTTTCTCTCTATTTCCTTACCTTCTCTTGCAAGTTCGTAGAGCTTCTTGCCGCCAACTTTGATAGCAGAATACATAGGCGGGATCTGGTCATAGTCGCCTACAAAGGCCTGAACTGCTTCATTAAGCTCTGCTACGTCAGGGATAGTGTCATCGCCGTGCTCAGCAATTACTGTACCTGTCATGTCCTGAGTATCAGTCTCTACGCCAAGTCTGCATACCGCTATGTATTCCTTGGTGTGGTCTGTAAGCTCTTCTACAAGTCTTGTGCCTGTTCCAACGCAGCATACAAGTACGCCAACTGCTTCAGGATCAAGTGTTCCTGTATGGCCGATCTTCTTCATCTTAAGGATGCCGCGCATCTTGGCAACAACGTCATTAGATGTAAAGCCGGGCTCTTTATATATGTTTATAAGTCCATTGTAATTATTTTTCATAATTAAACCTTAGTATTTACTAACTTAAGACAGGGGAACGACTATTCATCGTTCCCCTGTCGCTTCTTTTTTGTCTTATCTCAAATAAATTCTGTGATCTTAAGATCTTTATTCTGTCTGATCTTTGATCTGTAAGATCATTTCTCTATCTGTTCTTTGATCTCTGCGATTACAGTTGCAAGGATATCATCGATATCACCCTGCATTGTAATTCCGGCAGCTCTGTCATGGCCGCCACCTCCGAATGTCTCAGCTACTTTTGCCACGTTGACTGATCCATCGCTTCGAAGTGATAATTTATACTCATTATCAGAAAGCTGATGAGCATAAAGTGCACATCCAACTCCCGATGTAAGTTTAAGCTGACTTACAATTCCTTCAAGATCGCTTCCCTTGGCATCATACTCTTCCATTGTTTTAGAATCTGTAACAGATACTATAACCTTGCCATCAAGGATGAGTTTACTGTCAAGTATTGCTCTTGCAAGAAGCTGCATCTGCTTATAGGTCTTTTCATAAAAGACATGGTCTATAAGCTTATCAAACTCAAATCCGTAAGTGATGAGCTTACCAGCAACTTCCATAGTTTTCCTAGAAGTGCTTGAGTATTTGAAAACTCCTGTATCAGTGACCATTCCTGTATAGAGTGCCATAGCGATATTCTTATCAACTATCTCAGGATCCATCACTTCATAGCAAAGCTCGCATACGCTGCTTGCTTCAGGATATATATAATTTATATCTCCGGTACCTTCTTTGTTGGAAATATGATGATCTATATTGATTCTGATCTTAGCATTATCGAAAAAGACTTCAGCGCGGTCTGTACGACCCTTGCCAGTGTCTAGGATAATAAATGCATCATAATGCTCAACATCAGTTTCGAACTTGGTGTTGACATCTTCAGTACCCGGAATGAATGAATACACTTCCGGTACATCCTGAAGGAATACATCTATTCTCGCAGACGGGTATACCTTTTTGAGGTACAGATACATTCCCATACATGAGCCTACACAGTCTCCGTCAGGTCTTACGTGGCCTGCGATACCTATAGTCTCAGCGCTTCCGATTTCTTTTTCAATTCTCATCATAATCCTGTTCTTCCTCTTCTCCACGAGCTGCTCTTGCTTCATCATCTCTTGCCTTAACTTCATCGATCTTCTTGGTCATATCAATAGCATACTCTATTGAATCGTCCATGATGAATCTCAGCTGAGGTGTATTACGAAGGTTGATAGTACGTGCAAGTGTAGAACGAATATATCCGGAAGCACTCTGAAGTCCTTCCATGGTCTGCTGACGATCTTCATCGTTGCCAAGAACGCTGACCCATATCTTACAGGTCTTAAGATCCGGAGCAACCTCGACATCCATAACGGATGTCATAGGGCTGATACGGGGATCCTTGGAAAATCTGATAGCTTCAGCTACGACCTTCATAACTTCGCCGTTAATTCGGCTGTTCTTTATACTGTTTTTTCTCATAAGCTTAGTCCCTCGGAACTTCTACCATGATATAAGCTTCAATGTTATCGCCAACATTCATGCCGTCAAATCCGTCAAATACAAGACCACATTCGTAGCCTTCCTTAACTTCCTTAACATCGTCCTTGAAACGCTTGAGTGACTTAAGATCGCCTTCGAAGATCATCTCATCGCCTCTTCTTACGCGAACCTTGCAGCCCTTCTGGATGTTACCGTCAAGTACGAATGAACCTGCGATATTACCGATAGAAGAAGCCTTGAATATCTGACGAACCTCAGCATGTCCTGTGATCTTCTCTTCGTATACAGGAGCAAGCATTCCCTTAAGGGCAGCTTCTACATCATCGATAGCCTGATAGATAACCTTGTAAAGCTTGATCTCTACGCCTTCGTGCTCAGCCATAGACTTAGCTGTTGCATCAGGTCTTACATCGAAACCAATGATAATAGCATTGGAAGCAGATGCAAGTGATACATCAGACTCTGTGATAGCACCAACGCCGCCATGGATTACCTTAACCATAACTTCTTCGTTGGAAAGCTTCATAAGGCTTGCCTTAAGAGCTTCTACAGAACCCTGTACATCTGCCTTGATGATGATATCAAGTTCTTTGAGCTTACCTTCCTCAATCTTTGAGTACAGATCATCAAGAGACATCTTAGCCTTAGTCTCTTCGATAAGGTCTTTCTTGTGCTGCTGCATGTAGATGTTAGCATACTGCTTAGCTTCCTTATCGGAATTATGAGCTATGAATACTTCACCTGCATTAGGTACATCTGAAAGACCAAGGATCTCTACAGGCTGTGAAGGAGTTGCTTCCTTAACACGTCTGCCCTTGTCATCAGCCATAGCACGTACACGACCTGAGCTAGCTCCTGCAGAGATGAAATCTCCAACATGAAGTGTACCCTTTTGTACCAGTACGTTAGCAACAGGACCTCTACCCTTATCAAGCTTAGCCTCAAGTACAAGACCTCTTGCTGTACGGTTAGGATTAGCTTTAAGTTCAAGGATATCTGCTGTAAGAATGATAGTCTCAAGGAGAGTATCGATTCCCTCGCCGGTCTTAGCTGATACAGGTACGAATTCTGTTGATCCGCCCCAATCTGTAGCTATAAGACCATATTCTGTAAGTTCCTGCTTAACGCGGTCGATATTAGCACTTGGCTTATCGATCTTGTTAACTGCAACGATGATCTCGATGTTAGCTGCCTTAGCATGGTTGATAGCTTCTACAGTCTGAGGCATTACACCGTCGTCAGCTGCTACAACAAGTACAGCGATATCAGTAGAGTTAGCACCACGCATACGCATAGCTGTGAATGCTTCGTGACCGGGAGTATCAAGGAATGTAACCTTTCTATCCTTGACAGATACCATATAAGCACCGATCTTCTGTGTGATTCCGCCTGCTTCCTTCTCAGTAACAGCTGAATCACGGATCTTATCAAGAAGTGATGTCTTACCATGATCGACGTGACCCATTACGCAGACAACAGGAGCTCTTGATACAAGATCCTTCTCGTCCTCTTCATCCTCTTTAAGGAGTTCCTCGATAACGTCAACCTGAACTTCCTTCTCACAGATGATGTCATATTCGATTGCAATATTCTCAGCTTCTTCATAAGAAAGAGCTGTATTAACTGTAACAATCTGGCCTGCAAGGAAGAGCTTCTTGATGATAACAGATGGCTGCATCTTCATCTTCTCTGCAAGTTCCTTGATAGTAAGGCTTTCAGGAATAGTAATTGTCTTGATCTGCTCAACAGGCTCCTCTTCCTTCTTGACCTCAGGCTTAATGAAGCGGCCTACGCGCTTGCTGCGTGGCATCTCTTCCTCTTCATAATCCTTCTTGGTCTTCTTGTCCTTGTCGAATCTACGATCATTGTGACGATTGGACTTCTCTGTAGGTGCATCAGAAGCTGCTGCAAATGAAGCTCCCTGACCTCCTCTTCCTGCTCCCGGTCTTCCGCCCTGAGAGTTTCTGTCAAAGCTTCTTCCACCGCCCTGACCATTTCTGTCAAATGAAGGTCTTGAACCCATGCCGCCCTGGCCCGGTCTTCCACCCTGAGAGTTCCTGTCAAAGCTTCTTCCGCCGCCCTGAGAGTTTCTGTCAAAGTTTCTTCCACCGTTCTGAGAGTTTCTGTCATTACGATCGTTACGATCGTTTCTGCCCTGACCGTTTCTAAAGCCGCCGGCATTTCTGTCATTTCTGTTCTGACCCTGTCTGCGATCTTCAAAGTTTCTGCCCTGATTACCGGAATTCTTGTTATCACGGTTATCACGGTTATCACGAGGCTGAGCTGACTGATTTGATTCAGTCTGCTTGGTCTCATTAACCTGTGGCTTCTTTACATCATTCTTGACTTCAGTCTTAACTTCAGTCTCAACCTTTGCAGGAGCAGCCTCCTGAGCTTTTGGAGCTGTTTCTGTATTAGCAGGCTTAACCGGCTGCACATTCTTAGGTGCCGCAGGCTTATCCTCTGTCTTACGAATGTTTGATTCATACTCAAGCTGAGATGGTGCTGTCTTAGGCTTGATAGGATGATATACATTCTGGCTGGAAGCAAATGAATTGTTTCTTCCATTCTGGCCATTTCTTCCCTGGCCGTTTCTCTGATTATCAGAACGATCTCTCTTCTGATTCTGGTTCTGATTGGATGAGTTATTATGGGATGAACCAAAAGAGTTACCTCTGGCATTTCCCTGATTGCTCACAATAATGATCTTCTTTTTCTTTTTAGGCTGATTATCAGCCGCTGCCTGACCGGCCTTTGGTGTTTTATCTGCTGCTATCGTGTTCTTATCTTCCTTTACTTCTTTTTCGCTTTTGTTATCATCTAAGGCACTATCTGCAACCTTAGACTGCGGTGCATTAGATGCACCGTTTTTGCCAAAATGTTTTCTGGCTTTGTCTGCATCATCATCCTCAACAGAACTGGTGGAACGTTTTGCAGATTCAACGCCTTTTTCCTGCAAGAAGCTTACAACTTCCTTACTCTCTACTCCAAGCTCCTTAGCAAGTTCGGATATTTTAATCTTTGACATTCGTTTCCCCTCCGTTCTGTTCTATGGTCTGCAGTTTCTGTAAAAGAGCTTTGGCAAGCCCCTGATCAGTGATCGCCAGGCTGCTCCGCTCCGATTTGCCTATCGAAAGCCCCAGAAGGTCTTTCTGTCCGAAGACTTGGACCGTTACATTATGGGACTTACATTTGTTAAGCATTTCTTTCCTTGTATTGTCTGAAGCGTCAAGACTTACTATTACAAGCTTCGCCTTGCCCGACTGGATATTCTGAAGGGTTCCGGTCTCACCGGAAGTCACCTTACCGGCCTTCATGCACAAGCCCAGGAAAGAATAGATTCCTTGTTCTTCTTTGGTCATGTTCCTAAAAGCTCCTTCTCCAGCGCATCATATATTTCAGCGTTGATACTTTGTTTAAAAGAACGTTCAAGCCCTTTGCTCTTACGGGCTTTTGCAAGACACTCAGCATTATTGCAAATATATGCGCCCCTGCCGTTTTGTCTGCCCGTCTTATCAAGAACCAGCTCGCCTTCCGGCGTCTTTATGATCCTTATCAGTTCTTTTTTTTCTTTCATCTCACCGCATCCGATACATTGACGCATCGGTATCTTTTTTGCCATTCAGACTCCTTTATTGTTACCGAAACAAGCTTATATCAAATCCAGATAACTTATTTCGAATAATACTGATTTGAAATATTTATTTCAATAAATATTCATCCCTAAAAAAGGAAACGAAACATTACTCTTCGTCAGATGATTCTACAGAAGCCTCATCAGAAACCTCTTCATCAAGAACTTCTTCAACAGCTTCATCGATCTCGTCTTCTGAGAACTCCTCATCTTCATACTCTTCTTCGTCATCAAGATAATCTTCATAACGGAATCCCGGAGCATCCTTGGCCTGAGTCTCAGACTTAATATCAATCTTGTATCCTGTCAGTCTTGCAGCAAGGCGGGCATTCTGTCCTTCCTTACCAATTGCAAGTGAAAGCTGATAATCAGGAACAACAACCTTGGCTGTCTTCTCATCAGGATCAGCAAATACTGCAACGATCTTAGCAGGTGAAAGAGCATTCTGAATAAGGTTACCAGGGTTTTCATCCCATTCGATAACATCGATCTTCTCACCGCGAAGCTCTTCTACTATAAGGTTTACTCTGCTGCCGTTAACACCAACGCATGCGCCTACAGGATCTACATTAGGATTCTGAGAATATACGGCAATCTTAGTACGGCTTCCGGCTTCTCTTGCGATAGCCTTAACTTCTACAGTACCATCCTTGATCTCAGTAACTTCCTGCTCAAAGAGACGCTTTACAAGATCAGGGTGTGTACGTGAAACAAGGATACGAGGTCCCTTGTTGCCATTTCTAACCTCAAGGATATAAACCTTGATCCTGTCTGTAGGACGATAGCTCTCACCCTTAACCTGCTCATTCTCTGTAAGAATAGCATCAGCATGTCCAAGGTTTATGGAGATGTTACGTCCGATGAAGCGCTGTACTACACCTGTTACGATGTCATGCTCCTTCTCGAAATATTCATTATAGATAGCGCCGCGCTCTTCTTCACGGATCTTCTGAAGAATGACATTCTTGGCATTCTGTGTCGCAATACGACCGAAGTTCTTAGAGTCAAGCGGAACTCTTACTATATCGCCGACTTTGGCATGTCTGTCTATCTTGGCAGCATCTTCCGGTGATATATCCTCAGCCGGATCCATAACATCATCAGCTGTCTCCACTACAGTCTTCTCGGCATATAAATGGAATTCACAGGTCTGTCTGTCGACCTCAACTTTTACATTGTCCGCCTTGCCAAAATTGTTCTTGCATGCGGTCATGAGAGAATTCTCAATTGCATCAAAAAGGCTTTCCTTACTGATATTCTTCTCTTTCTCCAATGCATCAAGTGCTTCCATAAGTTCTTTACTCATGTCTTTTCCTCTTCTTCCTTTCTGCGCCTTAGCGCATCACCATTAAAAATCCAGTGACAGTCTAATGACTGAAATATCTTTTCTCAAAAAAATCTTGTCTGTATCCTGAATTGTGATCGTAACGTTATCAGCATCAAATGCCTTCAGGATTCCTGTAAACTCTTTACAGCCATCTACAGGTTTATAAGTTTTTAAATCCACTTCCTGACCGAGACTGTTCTCAAAATGTCTGTCCTTTTTGAGCTGTCTTCCAAGGCCGGGGCTTGAAACCTCAAGTGTATAAGCGTCTTCAATAAAATCGTCTGCATCAAGCGCATCCGACAGATCATGGCTCACATCAACACAGTCGCCAATGTTAACTCCGCCTTCCTTGTCAATATAGGCGCGAAGATACCAGTCTCCTGCCTCCTTGACATATTCAACATCATAAACAGTTGTGCCATGCTTCTGGGCAATAGGAGTAAGTAACTCTTCAGTTCTTCTCTCAATATCTTCTTTTCTCGACATATGCCACCTTTCACATAATACTTATTGCAATCATGATCTTACTTCTTGGTAAATTCGCCTTATGCAACAAAAAAGCGGACTCGCGAAAGTCCACTTCCCAAAAACCACATAATTACTTTATAACCATACCACCTTTATGCAAAAACGTCAAGTTTTGTAATGGCAGGTTAAAAACTTCCCAAAAGTAAGTCCAAAGCCTTGCATCAGGGCAAAAAATATACCGCAAATTTCAATCTGCGGTAACTTTCGGGTTGGGCTGCTCTCTTCCGCTTCAGCGGTTTAAAACAGTCAGTAGCTCGTATCGGAATCGAACCGGTGATTCTGCCGTGAGAGGGCAGCGTCTTAGCCTCTTGACCAACGAGCCATAATAAAACAGTTATAAGATGCAGAGTAGCTCGTATCGGAATCGAACCGGTGATTCTGCCGTGAGAGGGCAGCGTCTTAGCCTCTTGACCAACGAGCCATAATAAACAGTTATAAGATACAGAATAGCTCGTATCGGAATCGAACCGGTGATTCTGCCGTGAGAGGGCAGCGTCTTAGCCTCTTGACCAACGAGCCATGTTTTGTGTCGGTGCATTGAACCGACTTGAACAAGATACCATGTTATCTATAATAATGCAAGCATTATTTTGAATATTTTTCAAAAAATATTTTTATCAGCGCATAGCCACTGTTTCCTGAAGTGATACGATCTTGTCTGCAGCGCATACAAGTATCGCCTCTCTTGATTTTGGCGGATGCAAAAAAGTAAGTGGCCACATGTGACTACGGATTATCTGCGCCTCTTTATCTGTAAGATCAAAATCTCTTAACGCATTCTCCATAGCTGACTGAGGATGTGTAAATCCATGAAGATGAAAAAACTTGTGCACAAGTCTAAAGGGAAGGATCCAGTTCTCCGGCGCCTTCTTGATCACGAAATCTTTGTGCCAGTCATACAGAAAATAATCATGCAAAAAAGCGCCTCTAACAAGCTCTCTCTCACTTGATCTAAGTCTAAACGCTCTGTCCAAAGCATAAGAAAGTCTTGCTACTCTCATACAGTGATCAAATGTTGTTATCCTGCCATGCTGTATATATTTCTTCATCTGCTGTGATCTTGCATCCTTAGCAATCTCATCCACAAGCAGTTTAAAATGTTTTTCTCTTTCAACTTTGGTCATAACTGATACTCAATCCTATTTTAAGTCTCCTGATCTGTCTTGCGTCTTCTCCGGTAGACTCTTCTTGATCTTAGAACCTATATTTTCCAAATATTCTCTAACACGCGCAGCCATATAACTTCTCGACTGCGACGTATATCCTTTTATAGAAAAAAGAGCATATTTTTGCCTTTGTGTAAGCTTAGCAGTAAATGCCTCGTATTTTTCACGTATCTCTCCGGGCATTTCATATATCGCCTTAATATTCTCTTCTACCTTATTATTAAAACCAAGCTCAAAATTGTCAAGTTTCTGGGTCAGATCAACCAGCGACTGTACGGTAAGTGCTGTATCCGCAGCAAGTACTCCCATAAGAAAAAGGGCAAGTATTTCCGCAAAAACAGGTTCCATCTGTCCCTTAATATTCTCGGAGACCGGCAGGACGAACTTAACTATAAGCATTCCGGCAAGTCCAAAACCAAGGGTTGCAGGAAGGCATATCCTTCCGTTTAGATTAAGCGGAGTATTCGAATAATCCCACCACATGGCGTTAAATCTTTTTTCAAGAAAATAACTAGTCGCATATTCCAGTATAGCACTGCCGAAGGCACATATGACGAATATCTCCCATAGCGGCGTCTTGCCACCTATGGTGAGACTAAAATTCCCAAACACTATAGAACAGCCGATAGCTCCAAATCCGTATATAGGGCATACAGGACTATAAAGAAATCCTCTGTTACTAAAGTGTCTGGACTTAATGCTGCAATATGTGCATTCGTATACCCAGCCCAAAAAGCTGTAAACTATAAATTCTACGAAGTATTTTGCTATTATCATATTATTCCTTCATGACGAGCACTTGTGCGAGTGGCTATAAGATATCTTCATCAGTTCTTAACCCCTAAAATATATTTCGGCTTTTTATAAGGCACGAATTACTACTTCATAAAATCGAACAAAGAGATCTGGTTGGACTCAGGGATATCTCCAAGAAGGCCCATTTCTGCCATTGCATCAACTACTTTCTGAGGGCACTTGGTTCTTTCCTTAAAGTCGTCCTTAGAAAGGAATGGCCCGTCCTTGGCAGCTTCTACTACTGCATCTGCTGCCTTTTCACCCATTCCATCGAAGGCAGTAAGAGAAGGCATGATCTTGTTGCCGACCACCTGGAAGAGACGGGATTTGGCCTTGAATATATCAATAGGCTCAAATTCAATACCTCTTTCATACATCTCTTCGACAAGTCTCATGTCATAATACTCTGCTTCTTCAACAGGTGACATTTTTTCTTTATTCTTGAGTTCCTGCATTCTTCCATGAAGGTGATTCTCTCCCTGACACATATCAAGGTATGAAAAAGCTTTCGCTCTTATCGAGAACCATGCTGCATAGAATGCCTGCGGGCAATATACCTTAAAGTAAGCAATTCGCCAGGCCATCATAACGTATGCGGCAGCATGCGCCTTAGGGAACATGTATTTGATAAGCTCACATGAACCAATATACCATTCAGGTACATCATGAGCCCTCATATCTGCTTTGTACTGCTCCCACTTGGGCTCTTTGCCTTTAGCGACTTTGCCCTTACGGACTGACTCCATGATCTTGAAAGAATCAGATGGATCAAGACCCTTCTGGATAAGGTAGATCATGATATCGTCTCGACAACAGATAGCTGTATCGATCGTTGCAGTTCCGTTACTGATAAGAACCTGGGCGTTGCCTTGCCATACGTCGGTTCCGTGTGACAGACCTGAGATTCTTATAAGGTGGCTAAGCGATGTAGGCTTAGCCTCAACAACCATGTTCATGGCAAAGTCTGTACCAAATTCAGGGATTCCAAGACATCCAAGTGGTGTTCCGCCTATCTGCTCAGGAGTTATGCCAAGAGAACCTGTATCTTCAAAGAGTTCCATTACAAGTGGATCATCAAAAGGTACATCTTTGGGATCTACACCTGTGCAGTCCATAAGGAATCTGATCATGGTCGGATCATCGTGTCCGAGTATATCGAGCTTGAGCAGGTTATGATCGATGGAGTGGTAATCATAATGTGTTGTTATGGTAGCTGTTGTCTGGTCATTAGCCGGGTGCTGAACCGGTGTAAAGGTATTGATATCCTCTCCCACCGGAAGAACTACGATACCGCCAGGATGCTGACCTGTACCACGTCTTATACCGGTACAACCTGCAACTATTCTGTTAATTTCGGCCATTCGCTTAGGAACGCCTATCTCATCATAATATTTTTTGACATATCCAAAAGCAGTCTTATCTGCAAGCGCAGCTATAGTTCCTGCTCTGAAGGTCTGACCATAGCCAAAGATAACTTCAGTATATTTATGGGCCTTGGACTGATATTCACCTGAGAAGTTAAGGTCAATATCAGGCTCCTTATCTCCTTTAAATCCAAGGAAGGTTTCGAAAGGAATGTCGAATCCGTCCTTATAAAGCATATGTCCACACTTGGGACATCTTCTATCAGGCATATCCACTCCGGCCTTACCGCCGAAAGCCTTGACTTCTTCAGAATCAAAGTCGCTGTAATGACAGCGTGGGCATACATAGTGCGGAGCAAGTGCATTAACCTCAGTAATACCTGATGTAAACGCAACAAAAGAACTTCCAACTGATCCACGGGAACCAACCAGATATCCGTCTTCGTTGGACTTCCAAACGAGCTTCTGGGCGATAATATACATAACCGAGTAGCCGTTTTTGATAATTGAATTAAGCTCTCTTTTTAGTCTTGCATCTACTACTTCCGGAAGCTCTTCTCCGTATATCTCGTGAGCCTTGTCATAACATATCTTCTCAAGTGTCTTATCAGAATCTTCGATAACAGGAGGACACTTATCGGGTCGAACCGGTGATACGCTATCGCACATCTCCATGATCTTCCTGGTGTTGGTCACGCATACTTCAAATGCCTTGTCTCCTCCAAGGTAATCAAATTCCGAGAGCATCTCGTCTGTTGTTCTGACATACAGATCTGCAGGCTCTTCATCATCAAAGCCTCGTCCTGCCTGAATGATAGTCCTGTAGATCTGATCCTCGGGATTTAAAAAGTGAGCATCGCAGGTAGCTACTACAGGCTTATGGAATTGTTCTCCAAGCTTAACGATCTTCTTGTTAACTTCTCTGATGTCATCATCACTTTCGATACTGTCATACTTCTCTGAATCAACCATGAAGTGGTTGTTGCCAACAGGCTGTATCTCAAGGTAGTCATAAAAATTAACTATTCTTGCAATCTCTGTTTCAGGTCTGTCTTCTACAACAGCTCCGTAGAGTTCACCTGCACAGCAGGCAGAACCTATGATAAGACCTTCTCTATACTGACTAAGTACAGACTTAGGTATAAGCGGGAAACGCCTGAAGTAGTCAAGGTGAGACTTACTTATAAGGGTATACAGATTACATCTTCCCAGTGTGTTCTTAGCAAGGATAATAACATGGTGCGGACGAAGGTGTTTGATCATTTCAGGTGTAGACTGACCGAATTCCTGCATTTTGGTAAGGTCTGCTATACCCTCTTTTTCCAACATAGGAAGGAACTTCAGGAAAATATAAGCAGTACACTCCGCATCATCTACCGCTCTATGGTGGTGATCAAGTACTACATTAAGAGTCTTGGCTGTAGCATCAAGTGTATGCTTGGCCTGCAGAGGGAAAAACACACGTGAAAGCCACATGGTATCTACTGTTGTAAAATCAACTTCTATTCCAAGCTCTTTACAGTTCTGGTTAATGAAACTGATATCAAATCCAACGTTATGTCCTACAAGAACTGAGTCCTTACAAAAATCAACGAATTTAGGGATTATTACATCACGGGTAGGAGCTCCCATAACCATGTCATCACTTATGGATGTGAGCTTTTCTATACGATAAGGAATAGGAACCTGAGGGTTAATGAATTCTGAGAATCTTTCAAGGATCTCGCCATTTCTAACCTTAACGGCACCAATCTCTATTATCTTGTTCTTAAGAGGTGAAAAACCTGTTGTCTCTATATCAAATACTACAAAGGTAGTATCCTTGATCTGCTGCCCCTTACCGTTTCTGACTATCTCAACAAGGTCATCAACAAGATAGCCTTCTACGCCGAGTATGAGTTTGAAAAAGTTCTGTCTGTCAGGGACAGGAAGTTCTGCTGCCTTGGCTTCTTTACAAGCTGCGCCGTAGAGGTCTTCCCATACGTGATTGGCAACTGTAAGTCCCTGAACAACACCATGATCTGTGATAGCGATTCCGGGCATTCCCCATTTGTATGCCTGCTTGACAATATCGCTAACTTCAGATACTCCGTCCATATCACTCATCTTGGTATGGCAATGGAGCTCAACTCTCTTAACCTGCGCATTATCCTTACGCTTAACTGTAAAGTCAGTTGTCTTTCTGATACCGCCAACTGATCCTATGGTAAGTTCATGGTCGAACTTATCGATCATAGTGATACCTTTAACCTTGATAAAGGCACCAGCCTTAAGGTCTTTGTTAAGATCTTTAAGATCTTCATTCTTTACGAATAGTTTAATTGTAATAGAATCAGTAAAGTCAGTAAGATCAAACATAACAATGGTCTTTTCACCATTTCGAAGAGGCTTTTCTTCGTAACGGATGACTTTACCATGTATAGTAACTTCACCGATCTCTCCATCTACTTCGGCAATACGCATCGGATCGTCATCGAAATCCCGGCCGTATATAACATTGGGATCGTCAGACTTCTTCATGCCACTTCCAAAGCTGCCTTTTTTCCAGGTTCCAAACTTCTTGCCGCCAAAACCTGAAGGCGCGCGGTTCTGATTGACACCGCCTTCGCCGGGGCTTGTTGTTCCGCCTTTACCTTTAGCTTCATCACTGGCCATAGCAGCTGCAGCTGCCTCTGCGGCTTTCTGAACCTCAATATTAGCATCAGAAGGCTTGATATTAGCACTATCAACCGCCTGTTTAGGCGCAGCAGCGCTCTTTGAGGCGGATTTGGAACCTGATGCATCCTTTTTGCCATTTTCCTGCTCTTTAGCCTTTTTGGCTTCAAGAGCAGCTTCAAGCTTGGCAGACATTCTTTCGGATTCTGCACTGTAATCAGGAGCTCCTGACTTTTTCTTGTCCTTTTTGGCCTCAAAAACAGTTTTAATCCTTATATTAAGGCCGCATCTTTCGTTGATGATCTTGTCCATGATTCGTTCTATCTCAGGTGCCTCCTGACTAGATGTGACCGTATCTTCGAGGACAATCTCCATTGCATCCAAAGAAGGATACCTGAATTCGGCACCCTTCATAAGTGTATATTCTATTGGATTATAAGTTCTGAATTCCTGCAGAATACTTTCTCCGTAGATATCCATAAGGTTCTGCGGAGTATACTGTGCAGAGAGATGAAATCGCTCATATATCTTTATAACTATAGATACATTTGGAAAAAGCTGAGACCTTATCTCTTTTTCTGCTTTTACGATTTCCTGTTTATCTATAAGACGTTCGGAGGAAATATAAATGCGGATAAAATCCTGCTTCCTTGTGGCAGAAACTTTCTCAACTGTAGTTTCTTCCATAAGTTCTTTAGTATGTCCACTTAATTTAAGCTGTGGAAATACTTCAAAAAAAGCTTTGGCCATTTATATCTTTCCCCCGTTGTTTCCTAAATTTCTATATATAAAAAGATCATTCGCCCCAGTGATCAAGCTCTTCCTTGAGCGCTGACAGAAGCTGATCCTCGGGCATCTTGCGAATAACTTCGCCTTTCTTGATAAGAAGTCCTTCGCCTACTCCGCCGGCAACACCTATATCAGCCTCTTTGGCTTCTCCGGGGCCGTTTACTGCGCATCCCATAACTGCAACTTTGATGTTGAGAGGATAATGGGAAGCAAGTTCCTCAACCTTATTAGCAAGTCCTATAAGGTCTATCTTGGTACGTCCGCATGTAGGACATGATACAACATCTATTCCGCCGCCTCTTAAATTAAGAGCTCTGAGTATCAGTTTGGCAGCCTTGATCTCTTCAACAGGATCTCCTGACAAAGATACGCGGATAGTATCTCCTATTCCTTCGTTAAGAATAATACCAAGACCTACGGAAGATTTGACACTTCCTGAATATACAGTTCCTGCTTCTGTTATACCTACATGAAGCGGATACTGGGTCTTCTCTACGAGAAGTTCATGAGCTTTGACAGCAAGCATTACATTTGAAGACTTGATGCTTATGACCATATTGTCATAACCGCAATCTTCAATGATATGTGTCTTATCAAGAGCACTTTCTACAAGGCCCTGAGGTGTAACACCGTGGTATTTCTCAACAAGATCTTTTTCCAAAGATCCGGAGTTAACACCTACTCTGATAGGAACCTGACGTTCTCTTGCAACGCGGACAACTTCTTCAATCTTGTCCTTACCGCCAATATTGCCGGGATTGATACGGATCTTGTCAGCTCCGTTCTCAATAGCAGCAATAGCCATCTTGTAATCAAAATGAATATCTGCAACAAGCGGAATATGAATACGCTTTTTGATCTCACCTATAGCCTTAGCAGCTTCAAGTGTAGGACAGGTACTCCTTACAATATCGCAGCCCGCCTCTTCAAGCTTAAGGATCTGTGCAACAGTCGCATCAACATCCTCAGTACGAGTATTGGTCATAGACTGGATCATGATAGGATTACCACCGCCGATGACCTTATTACCAATTTTAATAACCTTTGTATTATCTCTATATGCCATAATAAATCTCCTTAGAACAACTTACTAACATCATGGAACAGCACCACGACCATAAGGCCTATAAGTGCCGCAACTCCCACAAGTTCGATCATTCCCTCATACTTTTCAGGAACCGGTTTGCCTCGTATCACCTCAATCAATAGAAAAACAAGTCTTCCACCATCAAGTGCCGGAATAGGAAGCAAATTCATAAGTCCTAAATTAATAGACAAAAGCATTGCAAGATTGACCATATTAAGTATAACATCAAGTATTCCACCGGTCTGCATTGCTGTTTCATAGCTCTCATCTACCATCTCAGCCATACCTACAGGTCCTGACAGTTCTACCTTATCGGTTCTGCCTTTTACTAAAAGGCCAAGGCTCTTCCAGGTGGATGTCAGATAATAATTGAACATATAACCAGCATACTTCAAAGTCTTCACGCCTGAAACCGTGTCATACTCACCAATATATATTCCTATCACATATCTGCTCGCCCCGGTCTCTTCATCTTCATAAAGAATAGGGGTTATGGTAGTCGAATAACTCTTGCCATCGCGTTCATAAGTGATATCAACATCCTCACCGTCTGTAAGGTACATATTAAGTGTAACTTCCGCACTCATATGGACAGCACTTCCATTGACGCTTGTAATGACGTCGCCTTCTCTAAGTCCTGCTTCCTGAGCCGGCGAATTGTCAACAGAAAAGCCGCTTACTGTAGGAAAGCTCCAATAAGTATTGGATACTATTATAAGTGCCAGAATAAACCCGAGTATAAAATTGGCCAAGGGTCCTGCCACTACAGTCGCTATTCTTGACCATACATTAGCCCTTCTGAATGAAATCTGTCCAGTAAGGCTTTCATCACGACTTTCCTGAGCTTTTTCTTCCTCTTCGTCGTATCCACTATCTTCACTGGGCTTTGTCACCTCGAGTCCGTCCATACCATCAAAGATACAGGCACCTCCAACAGGAAGAAGTCTTATAGAATACATTGTATCGCCTTTTTTCTTCTGATACAGAACAGGCCCCATTCCTATAGTGAACTCAGTCACACGTATCCCATTAGCCTTGGCTATGAGAAAATGGCCTCCCTCATGAGATACGACCAGTACACAGAATATAACTATGAATATTAATAATACTATGATGTTCTGAAGCAATACGTCTCTCCTATCTCACCGGCAATTACAGAATCAGTCATTTGAATAGTTATCAGTAACGATCTCCAAGAAAACTGTATGTCCAGCTCTCTGTTTCAAGAATCTGCTCTACAGTAGGATTCTCGATCTTGTGATGATTATCCATCGCATCGGTAATCATATCATATATGTCAAGGAAATGAATCTCACGCTTTAAGAACTTCTTAACTGCAAGCTCGTTGGCAGCATTAAATACTGTAGGCATGCTTCCACCTTCTTTTGCTGCTCTGATAGCAAGTGAAAGACCCTTGAATACATCTGTTCTGGGCTTTTCAAATGTCATATCAGCAAGCTCAAAAAGGTCAAGTCTATCTTCTGACATAGGTCTTCTATCAGGATAGAAAAGAGCATACTGTATAGGCAGTTTCATATCAGGAACTCCCATCTGTCCTATAACAGCGCCGTCCACAAACTGTACAGCAGAGTGAAGTATAGACTGTGGCTGGATCACAACCTGGATCTTATCAACCGGCACATCAAAAAGCCATCTGGCTTCCATTACTTCAAGTCCCTTATTAACTAAAGATGCTGAGTCTATAGTAACTTTGGCGCCCATATCCCAGTTGGGGTGCTTTAGAGCATCATCAACTGTTACAGTCTCCAGTTCTTCTTTGCTCTTCTTGCGGAAAGGACCGCCTGATGCTGTAAGAAGGATCTTTTCCATTTTATCTACAGGTTCTCCGTTAAGAGACTGGAATATAGCACTGTGCTCAGAATCTACCGGAAGGATCTTAACACCCATCTTCTTAGCAAGTGGCATTATGATATGACCTGCACATACCAATGTCTCTTTATTGGCAAGTGCAATATCCTTGCCTGCATTTATAGCTTCTATAGTAGGTCTGATTCCGATCATTCCTACTACAGCCGTAAGAACAGTATCGGCATTTTCATCACGGACAAGCTCTAAAAGTCCTTCCATTCCTGAAAGAACTGTTATTCCAAGATCAGATATTCTGCTTTCAAGCTCTTTGGCAGCACCCTGATCGAACATAGCGATCTTTAAGGGTTTGAACTCCCTGGCCTGCTTTTCCATAAGATCAACATTACGACCTGCAGCAAGAGCTATAACCTTAAGCTCATCAGGATTGGATCTGACAACATCAAGTGTCTGGGTTCCTATAGAACCGGTTGATCCCAAAAGAACAATTTTTCTGCCCATAATTCACAATTTCCTCATTTTCTATATTTCATTAGACGAATACTGTTTGTACCTACTGCAAAACAGCTTACAATAAAAACGTTACAGTCCACATGTGTAAACTTTGTGAACTGTAACATGTATTTTATCACTTCATAATAAAGACGACCAGTCCATAAATAAATGGGGTCACAAATATAACACTGTCAAATCTATCCATGATACCACCATGGCCGGGAATAAGCCTGCCATAATCCTTGATATCTCTGTCCCTTTTGATAGCTGATGCTGCGAGATCGCCAAGCTGTGAGATAAAACCGGCTACAAGAGTTATCACCATAAACTGCGGGATGATACCTGCATCTACTCCTTTGACTTTCATCATTACAAAGCCAAATATCACTCCTGCAACGATCGAGAAGAATACTCCTCCGATTCCGCCTTCAATAGTCTTATGTGGTGAAAGCACCGGTGTCATCTTGTGTTTGCCAAAAGCTCGTCCCGTAAGATATGCAAAAGAATCACATACCCAGGCCACAAAAGGCATCCATACAAGGAATTCACCGTTTTCACGTATCCTTAACAGATATATGAAAGATAACATTAAAGGCGCATACAAAAAAGCAAAAACAGCGCCAATTACCTGATGTACCTTGTATCTTGGGAAAGTAAGTACATAGGTAACCATGACTGCAAAGAATACAAATAATACAGAGAGCAGATATGTCTTAGTATCATGTATATATATCACCAAGATATAATGCAATAATACGCCAACAAATCCGACTTTGTATAAAAGTCCTGTCTTACCATCTTCATCAAAGACTCCAAGTACCCTCGCAATCTCATAATAAGCGATCTGCGCTACGATCAAAGATGCTCCACCAAGGACATAGCCGCCCAGTACCAGTGTAATAGCCAGTATAATGCCTATTACTATGCTGCTTATAACTCTGGTCTTCACTCTAAATGTCTCCTTTATTCTTCACCTTTCTTAAGTCCGCCAAATCTTCTGGTTCTGTGATTGTAAGCATCGATGGCTTTCTCAAGTTCTTCTTTGTTAAAATCAGGCCAGCATATATCTGTAAAATAAAACTCTGTATATGCAAGCTGCCAGAGAAGATAATTGGACACTCTCTGCTCGCCACATGTCCTGATAAGAAGATCGGGATCAGGCATGAAACCTGTATCAAGGTTATCATTTATCATCTTTTCAGTGATATCTTCAGCCTTTATCTCGCCACTTTCGACTTTCCCAGCTATCTTTTTAGCAGCACGTGTGATCTCATCACGGCTTCCATAGTTGATAGCGATCGTGAAAGTAAGTCCTGTGTTATTTTTAGTTGTTTCTTCAAGCTCTTCCACAACTTTAAGTACATCTTTAGGAAGACGACTTCTCTCGCCGATAACACAGCTTCTTACATTATTCTTCATACAAGTCTTGATCTCAGACTTAAGATATTTTTTGAAAAGAGCCATAAGAGCAGAAACCTCTGTTTCAGGTCTGTTCCAGTTCTCTGTCGAAAAAGCATAAACTGTTACATACTCGATTCCAAGCTCGCCTGCATCAAACAGCATCTGTTCAACAGCCTTTGCACCCTGAACATGTCCATAGTTTCTGGGCATTCCTTTGGCTTTAGCCCAGCGTCCGTTGCCATCAAGGATAAAGGCAACGTGTCTGGGAATCTTTCTTTCTTCGCTCATACTGTCATTATTTCCTTAGTCTTAGCTTCGATTGTAGAATCGATCTTCTTTACAAATTCATCTGTAAGTTTCTGAAGCTCATCTGTAAGATCGCTGATCTCATCTTCTGAGATTTCAGTTCCCTTAAGCTTTTTGAATGCTTCATTGCCATCACGACGAACATTTCTTACAGCAACCTTAGCATCTTCACCTTTTTTCTTGATGTCTTTGGAAAGCTGTTTACGTCTCTCCTCTGTAAGTTCAGGGAATACAAGGCGGATAACGCTTCCATCATTAGTAGGATTGATTCCGATATCTGATGTAAGGATAGCCTTCTCGATCTCTTTGAGCATATTCTTCTCCCAAGGAGCGATCTGGATGATCCTGGCTTCAGGAACAGATACGTTACCAACCTGCTGGATAGGTGTAGGTGTTCCATAATAATCTACACGAAGCTTATCAAGTACGTGTGGATTAGCACGTCCTGCTCTTACAGTAGCGAGATCTTCTACAAGAAAATCATACGCTTTATTCATCTTATCATTATAAACTTTAATCTTTTCGTTCATTGTCTCTCCTCCTTCACGCTTCAACTGTTGTTCCATTAAAATTGCCACTTACTGCCTTAACAATGCTTCCTTCTTCCTGAAGTGCAAAAACACGCATTGGCATATGATTGTCCCTTGCAAGAATAGATGCTGTCATATCTACAACCTGAAGGTTCTGTGCTACAACATCATCAATAGTGATCTTGTCATATCTCTTGGCATTAGGATTAACAGCCGGATCAGAATCATAAACTCCGTCAATTGCCTTAGCCAGAAGGATCATATCTGCCTCAACCTCAACAGCACGAAGAACTACGCCTGTATCTGTTGAAAAATAAGGATGTCCTGTTCCGCCTGCAAAGAAGACTACCATATTCTTGGAAAAATACTTCTGTGCACGATCCTTGGAAAAAAGCTTTGTGAATGATCCGCATTCAAATGGTGTAAGAATTGCAGTATTCATTCCTTCACTTCTGAATATCTCAGAAACATAGATACAGTTCATAATAGTAGCAAGCATACCGATCTGGTCAGCTTTAACGCGATCAATACTCTCACTGGTTCTTCCTCTCCAGAAGTTACCGCCTCCGATAACAATTCCAACCTGTGTTCCTGACTGTGTAATCTCCTGTACCTGCTTCGCAACCTTTCTTACAGTAGGTTCATCAAATCCGGTCTTCTTATCACCGGCTAGCGCTTCACCGCTAAGTTTGAGTAGAATTCTCATTGCTTTTATCCTCTTTCAATAAATAATGCCGGGAATAGTCTCCCCGGCATTTAATAATTCTGGTCCGCAAAAGACATTCCTCAATGTCTTATGATACCATCATCAGTTCTTATTCTTCAAGCCCTCAAAGAAAGCAGATGGATTAACTTCTGCATATGTCTGTGAGCACATACCTTCAATAACCGCACCATTATTGATCTGTACTGACTGGGACTTGATATTACCCATTACAATAGCAGTTGTATCAAGAACTACAGGTCCGTGTACATCAATATCACCTTTTACAGCACCTGCTATTACAGCGCTTGTAGCATAAAGGTTACCGATGATAACAGAGCTCTGACCGATCTTGACACTTCCGTTAGAATGGATATCGCCGTTGATCCTTGCAGCTTCTGCATAAATTTCAGCCGCATTAGAATTTCCTTCTATCTCACCTGTTACATTAAGTTTGCCATATGCAGTTACATTACCGATGACTTTGCCGATAAGATCAAGTGATCCTGTTGTCTGGATATCACCGTTTACAACCATACCCTCGGTGATCGATGCTGTTTCGTCTGTTGCTACGCGTTCTGTGTCCATCATGATATATCCCCCGTCTTCGTTAATATTATCAGAAGCGGAATAGTCATCCGCATCCTGGCCTACGTTATCAAGTTCAGATATTTCTACTACTGGCTCTGCGTGATCCTCATACGGAGCATCTTCTTTTGGTTCAAATGAAGGTCCTGCAGGGAAAACGCTTGGTATAACAAAATCGTCATTTTCCGGTTCTTTAACAGGTTCTAGCTCTTCATAGCTTTCTTGTACCGGATTATCTTTTTCTTCTTTTTCCGGCTCTGATACAGTTTCTTTCGGTTCTTCTTTTGGCTCATCCACACTTCCAAATGAACTTACCGGATCTGAAGGAAATGTTATAGCATCATAATCAGGTTCTAAAGCTTCTTCTGCTTTCGATGCTGCTTCCGGCTCTTTCAAGCTTTCCGTTGCCGGCATTTCTTCAGGCTCTTTTAATGGTTCCTTGTCCTTAGCTGCAACACTTTCCTCCGGCTCAGGAATGTCTTCGACCTGAATCTTATCCAGGTGACTTAGCATGCTGTCAAGATCCACTTCCTCGACCCCTGCGTTATCCTGCCCGGCATTCTTCTCTGCAGCCGCTTTTTCGTCAGGGTCTATTTCGTCTACAGCATTTGCCAGACCCTGTTTCAGCTCTGAGAAAAATCCCATATCTTTATCCTCCGTTCTCATTGATTCTTACTATGTTGAACCGGTACAGTGCTCTCCGTTACCGGTACAATCACCGTATTGGGAAGGCTCTCAACATACTCAATTATCTTAGGAAGAGCCTCGACTGTTTCCTCCTTATCACCTGCATCATGAAGGAGGATCATGCAATTCTCATGACCTGAAATATTGGAAGTAACATTGGAAACTATGATATCTGAAGCTATATTGTCACCACCATAAACATTCCAGTCAAAATAAGTAATATTATTCCGATCAAGATATCCGATCAGCTCGGACATTGGTACCTGACTTGCTGTATTGGAACTGCCACCGGGGAACCTGTAATAGGTAGTCCATACTCCTGTAACATCAAATATATAATTCTGAATCTTGTGAAGATCTGTCTGAAAACTGTCTAATGACTCATATAATACTTTGTAATCATGGCTGTAGGAATGCATACCGATCGTATGTCCCTCATCCACTATGCGTTTATACATATCATCATATCCTGACTTCCCACACACAAAGAACGTGGCTTTGACATCATATGAAGCCAGAACATCCAAAATCTCGTCTGTATACGGGCTCGGGCCATCGTCGAACGTAAGATAAACATATCTTATACCGTTGCCCGGCGCATTTTTGGAAACAACTGATACTGCTTCCTGATTGTCAGAAAGCGGCATTTCTTTATCAGCAATATCCTGAATAGCTATAAGACTGTCCTTATAATCGTTAAATTCATTCTGAAGAGCTAATAATCTGTCGTTTATTCTGTCATATTCGCTTTTTAGTATTACACATTGAAATGAAAAGAAAACTATTGTAACTACAAGAAATACTGCAACAAATGCTTTTATAAGAAAGGAACTGTCTCTAAAATCAAAGGAAGATAGCCTTTCTCTAAGGCTGCGATATTCTACCCACTGTCCGGATGCATTCTCAACTTTGATCTCATCCAGGTCAATATCACTAAAATTCTTAGCGCTTATCCTTCCGGGCGGCTCATCTTCTTCGTCACCATTTTTAGTATCATAGGCTTCATTAACACATGGCTTCTTAAGATCAGCTCCCTTATCTTTTAACCCTATATTATCTGAATTTACAGCTTGTGACTCTTTTATACTAATATCATTAATACTTAAATCTTTAGTATTTGTTTCTTTATTTTTGGTTTCTTTATTTTTTGCTTCTTTAATACTTGATTCTTTAGTATTTGATTCTTTAGTATTTGATTCTTTAGTATTTATTTCTTTGACGATAGACTCTTTGGCATCTGATTTTTGGCTTTCTGATTGCCTGGTATCTGATTCTTTAACTTCTGCTTCTTTAGTTTCTGGTCCTTTAGTTTCTGGTCCTTTAGTTTCTAGTCCCTTAGTATCCGGTCCTTTAGCAGAAGCGGCGCCATCTGTATATTGGCCGGTATCTAAGCTTTTTGAAACAGATGTCTTATTACCTATCTTAGCTTGAGAGTTCTCATCGCCGTAGTTGTCACTGCTATACTTATTTTCAACTGCATCTTTGGCGATTTTAGTTTCTTTTTCAGCCAAAGCCTTTTTATCGGCATCCCCGGAATATACTAATGATATATTAATAGCATTATCTGTTTTGTGAAGGGAATCAGTTGAAAATCTGAATGGGCGGGTTATAGCATCAGACAGCGTGGCGCTCTTTGTGACCTTGTCATATTCGTCACCCTTAATACCCTGGGTTACGGAAACAGGTCCTTGCCAGCTCCCTCTTCTTTCATCTCTTAGATTGTTCCGCCCCCTGCGGACAAACACTCTAGATGACATAAGGCTCTCCCCCCATCCAAGTACTTTTTTAGTATATCATAGATTTGGTCTAACAAAAAGAAAATCCGCAACAAAAAATATTTTTTATTACGGATTTTCATTTATTGTATATTTTTATACCTAAAATATAGTCATATTTAGTTTTTAAAACAGTTTATAAAGAGTTCTCTGCAATATACTCTTCAAGTGTTATACCACGAGACATGATCTCCGTGGCAGCATCAACTCCAACATATCTGAAATGCCAAGGCTCATAGATGATACCTGTGACATCTTCTCTTCCCTTAGGATATCTTAATATAAAGCCGTACTCAGCACAGTGTTCAAGAACCCACTTATAACCTGCAGTGTTCTCCTGATCTTCTGTAAGAGATGTGTAGCCTGCGTCGGTTATGTCCATACAAAGACCTGTCTGGTGCTCACTCTGTCCCGGAGGATTAACTACTGTTGCAGCAAGATACTCACTATCTGCCTGACTGTATCCAAGTCGCTTATAATAATTGACCTTTCTATTATAAAGATAAGTCTGTCTGGATGAACTTCTGTAACCTGATACAAGATATAGATTTATGCCCTGGGCTTTGGCATCAGCTATCATCTGCTTGACTATAGGAGTTACATCTTTGTGCATATACTCACCATTTGCACAAAGGGTTACTTCAGGAGCATATGCTGTGCTTATAGGATGTTCATGATTTACAAGGACAAGATTCCACGCAGAAAGATCTACAGATGTACTAGTAGGAGTGACTCCGGTAGCCGTAAGAGCGTCAAAGCTCACAAGACTCTTGCCGGGAAGGAGATGATCAGCGACTCTTCCTTCCGCACTACCCACAAGGATATAGTGCTGTACATATGCAGCAATATTATTACCATATACAGCCTGAAGATCCTCATAATTGGACATATAGATCTGTGCATTAAATAAAGCTGACGGCTGTCTTCCTTCAAGCATACCGCTGTTAACATAGTGCTGATACAAACTTTCAGCATCTGTTCCTATTGCAGCTACAACGTCCGGATAAGCCTGAGCATAAAAAGTTGCATCAAATACCATATGATAGTCAAATGCTGCAGCCTCTACCTGAACTCCTGCCAATACTCCAAATGAAGACATAGGCGTAGCCGCAGCCAGTATTGCCGCACTTACAACAGCTGCGGCGATTTTTATAAGTTTTTTTCTAACCAAAATAGCACCTCACTTCTAAAAATAAAAGCTATATTTTATAACAAATCAGAGCATCTCAAAACGGTTACGGCCATTTTCTTTGGCCATAGCAAGTGCTCTGTCCGCCTTTTCAAAAATTTCTTCGCAAGACAGTCCCGGAGTAATAAGCGTCGCACCAAATGATGCTGTCACGTCCTTAACATCAGCAAAATCTTCATTTTCGATCTTCTCACGGATTCTCTCAGATACACTGGTCGTAGACTCTGCATCCACATCACGAAGAAGGATCATGAACTTCTCACTCTCCCATCTTCCTATAACGTCGCTGTCACGAAGTACCTGCTTGATGATATCAGCAGTCTTTCTTATAACATAATCTCCTGCATCATGACCAAGGCTGACATTGATCTGATCCAGTTTGTCTATATCAAGAAGGACCAGAGCAGAATTAAGTACCCCAGCCTCTTCTACAAGCTTTACAAATACTCGTTCTATCTCGGTTCTTGTATAAACTCCGCTAAGCGGATCCTGCTTGGCCTCAGATACTGATCTGAATTTTTTGCTTCCAACATCAGTCACTTCTGAGTTTTCAAGGATCATCATCACAAGAGTCGTCTTATCTACATCATCATTCTCTCTCACCGGACTTGTTGTAACAAAAACAGCCTCCACTGGGAGCTCCGGATATTTTTCAATCAGAAAATCAGATAGTCTTTGAAGTATGTCCTTGTGTTTACCCGCTGAAAAAAGTTCAAGAACAACCGAAGTCGCTGATTCAAGCATATCCTGCTCATAAATATCGTCAGTGATCTTCTCTAAATCTTTTTCTGACTGTAAGGAATAAATATAGTGTCTCATGATAATCATCTCCTTAACCGCACATAGAAATCATTTTACACCTTGCCCTTACGTTTCTCAAGCCAAACTATAAACAGCTCTCTATAAATGAAATCTATGATCGCTGCAAATGGAATTGCCAAAAGTACGCCCATTATTCCAAATACTCTTCCAAAAACTATGATCGCTATAAGTATCCATACAGATGATATTCCAAGTGTATTGCCAAAAAGCTTGGGTTTGATCACATACCCATCCAATGTCTGTAATATTACTGTAAAGATCAGGAACCAGAGTGCATGCCAGGGATTTACAAGTACCAGTATAAATGCGCCTATAGCTGCGCCTACTATAGGTCCAAATGTCGGAGCAAGATTAGTAACTCCAACAACAAGTGATATCAGTACTGCATATGACATTGAAGTACAATTCATAAATATCAGATTTACAACGCCAACCAGTATAGCATCCAGAATATCTCCGCCTATATATCTTATAAGGATTGAATTACAACGTCTCCAAAAATCTGACCAGTCTTTATACTGTTTATCGGTCAATATAAGGCTAAGGAGCCTTGTCATGCCTCCAACCATATGTTCCTTATCACTAAGGAAGTATATCGCCAATATGAAAGCTATCACTGAAGTGATGATAGATGTACCTATATTAACAGAAGTACTTACTATACTATTAATATTGTCAGGGAGATTCTCTGTAAACGAGCCCAGCATGTTAGTGCCCATATCTGTAAGAGAGTGAATATCTATCTTAAGTTCCTGTGCAGATGTCCCTACTCTTGAAAGAAGATCCTGTAAAGTTGCAACATAAACATCAAGATTGTCTATGATAGCAGAAATACTGTCTAATATCTGTGGAATAAGGGCTATCAGAAGTATAACAATAGCAAGTACGAAGGTCACAAAAGTCAGAAATACAGATATGCCTCTTTGTATTACATGATTTTTGATCTTTTTAAAAAGAGTCTTTTCATAAAAAACCATTAGTGGATTGAGAAGATATGCAATGATAGCTCCACCTATTATAGGTGAGATAAAACTATATAAGACTTTAAGACCGGACCAGATGTTTCCTATATTAGAAATAATCACAAAAAATAAAATGCCTGTGCACAAAGCGACGGAATATGCTACCCAATTCTGCTTTAGCCATTCTTTATCAAATTTCATGTCAAATTCCTCCTGCATATTCAATCGTAGCAACGAAACCAGAACCAGTCAACGACGCAATTGTTAAAAAACTCTTACATTTTCAAATAGTATACTACCTGTCCCTGTAAAGACTTTTGGGATGTCGGCCTGTCTAAGTGGGAAGTTTTGTAGTATACCTAACCACTATAGTTATATATCGGTCTTTTATCCAAAAAGAAACAGCCGAGGAAATCCCCGGCTATGTCTTTGAAGTATGTATTTGAAATTTTGAAACTAGCAAAAGTTGTTGGGATGCAATTCGGACATGCCCAGAAACACATGGATGTGTTTCCATGTCCTAGAATTACAGGATGTAATTCGGACATGTCCAGGAATGCATGGATGCATTTCTATGTCCTAGAATTACAGGATGTAATTCGGACATGCCCAGAAACACATGGATGTGTTTCTATGTCCCCTTATCTCTTTACACGAGCACCTGCGCCGCCCATGATTCCTTCTACTTCATCCTTGGATGCCATAGATGTATCACCAGGTGTTGTCATTGCAAGAGCGCCGTGTGCAGCACCGTAGTTAACTGCTGCTTCAGGATCCTCTGTAGTCATAAGTCCATATACAAGACCTGATGCGAATGAGTCACCACCGCCTACACGGTCCATGATCTCAAGACCAGGATATTCTTTGGACATGAAGATTTCTCCATCTGCCCAGCACATAGCCTTCCAGTCGTTGACAGTAGCTGTCTTAACTGTACGAAGAGTTGTAGCTACAACCTTGAAGTTAGGATATGTCTTAGCTGCTTCATTAATCATCTTCTTGTAGCCATCGATGTTGAGGCTCTTGAGATTCTCGTCATTGCCTTCGATCTTGAAGCCAAGACAAGCTGTGAAGTCTTCTTCGTTACCGATCATAACGTCAACATACTTAGCGATCTCTTTGTTAACTTCCTGAGCCTTCTCAAGACCACCGATAGCGCTCCACATAGAAGGACGATAGTTAAGGTCGTAAGATACGATTGTGCCGTACTTCTTAGCTGTCTTGATAGCAGCGATAACAGTCTCACAAGACTGCTCAGAAAGAGCTGCATAGATACCGCCTGTATGAAGCCATCTAACTCCAAGTGTTCCGAAGATATAGTCGAAATCGAAATCTTCAGGCTTAGCCTGTGAGATAGCTGTGTTAGCACGGTCAGAACATCCAACTGCTCCACGGATACCGAATCCTCTTTCTGTGAAGTTGATACCGTTTCTGCAAAGACGTCCTATTCCGTCTGTCTTCTTCCAGTTGATAAGGGATGTATCAACACCGCCCTGCTCGATGAAATCCTTCATGAGCTTACCAACTTCGTTATCAGCAAAAGATGTGATAACTGCTGTATTCATACCAAAGCACTTGTGAAGGCCTCTGATTACGTTGTATTCTCCGCCGCCTTCCCATGCACGGAAAGAACGTGCTGTACGGATACGTCCTTCGCCCGGATCAAGACGAAGCATGATCTCACCAAGTGATACTGCATCAAACTTGCATTCTTCTGCAGGTCTTAAATTCATATTTACTTTCATTGTATTTTCTCCTAATGTATAGTTTTAGCTTTTGGATATTCGCAGGCTGCAACCTGATATTGAACTTACTATAAGTTCAATATACCTTATCCGCGGATCTCTTTAACGATAGCAGCTGCCTCGGCAACCATCTCTTTAATCTTATCGAACTCACCGTTTTTGATCATATCTTTCTTGACCATCCAGCTTCCGCCGCATGCAAGGATCTTGTCATATGCAAGATACTCTTTTACGTTCTCTGCATTGATTCCGCCTGTAGGCATGAATTTGAGCATTGTATAGGGTGCAGAGACTGCCTTGATCATCTTAAGACCACCGGCAGGCTCTGCTGGGAAGAACTTAACAATATCGAGACCAAGCTCGATAGCCTGCTCCATCTCAGTAGGTGTCTGAGTTCCAGGAGTAACAGGGATATTCTTTTCAATACAGTACTTAACAACCTTAGGATTAAGTCCAGGGCTTACGATAAACTTAGCGCCGGCTGCTACAGCACGGTCAACCTGCTCTGTTGTAAGGACTGTTCCTGCACCAACAAGCATATCAGGGAACTTCTCAGCCATGATACGGATAGATTCCTCTGCTGCCTCTGTACGGAATGTAACTTCTGCAGCCGGAAGACCACCTTCCATAAGAGCCTTTCCAAGTGCCTCTGCGTCCTTAGCATCATCAAGGACTACTACAGGGATGATTCCGATTTTCTGGAACTTTTCAAGTACTGCGTTCATAATTATTCTCCTTATTTAAAAAACTATTATTGTCAGTTAAAAGTTTCATATTATGAAACTCATTTTCATATAATGGTTTTGACAGTTTTATTATAATCTCTCACAAACTTATGTCAATAAGTTATATAAAGTTATTTTGCACCGATTTTTGTAAACACTTTCATGCAAAAATCACAAAATCGGTCTTATCGCATCAAGGATCTCATTTCTTGTCTTGAGCATATAATCTGCAAGCTTTAAAAGTCTTCCATCATCCATTCTTGATACAGGAGCAGATATACTAAGAGCATATTCTGCAGGTTTGCCGGGAGCAGACAGATCTGCTGCAACGCACCTTACGCCCAGCTGATTCTCCTCATCATCTATGGCATAGCCTTCTTCCCTAACCCTTGCCAGTGTCTCTTCAAAGTCAAGATAATCGGTAATGGTATTTGGAGTGAGCTTTACTATATTGCTGTCTTTCCACATACGTCTGACTTCATCAGGTGAAAAAGTAGCCGCCATAGCTTTGCCAACGCCAGAGCAGAACAAAGGTATACGGCTTCCTATATGTGATACCATCTGTATGGTATTGGTACGTGATTCAACTTTATCTATATATATTGCTTCATTACCATCTCTTTTTACAAAATGGACAGTCTCACCTGTAAGTTCCATAAGGCTTTTAAGATGGGGACGAACAACTCCTATGATATCAACGCGGCTCATGACTTTGCCTGACAGCTCTACTATTTTCATAGTAAGAACATATTTGCCTTCTTCTGTCTGTCTGACATATCCCATGTACTGCAAAGATGTCAGTATTCTGTGTGTTGTGCTTTTATTAAGTCCAAGTGCTGATGCTATCTCCATAAGTCCTGAGGAGTCTCTTTCTGCCAGAAACTCTACAACGCCAAACAGTCTGTCAGCAACCTGTATAGGGTTCTTATCTTCCATTTGAAACATCCCTTCCATTCAAAAAAGTGTAGTAAAAATGTAAATGCTTCCATACATTTTGTACCACACTTTGAGCTTTTTCACAATCTGAAATTAATTTCCGTATTATAAAACCTGTATACTATCACAGAAACATTCTAAAAACCTGTCATCATCTGCTATGGCCAACCTTTTTATAATATTTCTTCTTTTCTTCGTACATGTATTCATCAGCTTTCTTCAATAGGGCATCAAATTCAAAACAAGTATCCGACCATATGCTTCCAAGTGAGTAGGACATACTGATATCTGCAGCTGAAGATGATTCCTTGTTTTCCAGCTGTTTTGATATTTTCTTAAGGTATTCTATCTTGGTCTCAAACTCTTCTTTGCTTATATTAGGTACGATAACTACGAACTCATCGCCTCCAACTCTGAATACATCTCTTCTAAGGAATACTCTGGACAGTATCGAAGCGATCTTGATGATCCTGGCATCTCCTGAATCGTGCCCCAGTTCGTCATTGATGATCTTAAGGCCGTTAACATCAGCATATGCGATTCCTACGCTGCAGTCCATGCCTTCAAGTTCTTGTATTCTCAGGTTAAAGGCATTCCTGTTATTTACATTGGTTAGCTGATCATGGATTCCCATGAAGGTCAGCTTTTCAACAAGGCGTCTTGAATGGATCTCAGCAAAAAAGGTGATCGCAATTGTCTCAACGAGGTATTTTACGACGCGTATATTTTTTTCATTATAATTATCTATTATAAAGTAGCCCACTATGCTGCTGTCTATATAATAGGGGGCCAGTATCATGGATCTGGTGCCCTTTGAGCTCAGAAGTTCATATAAAGGCATGCTCTCATTACGGATTTTCTCTATATCTTCAATGATAAGAATCTGCCCCTCACAGATAAGCGGCTCAACATATCCGATCCTCTCCATCACAAGTTCAGGTGCAAAGTCATCATCCATTATATTCTCATCTTTTTGCCACTCGTACCTGATGATCGGCTGTCCATGATAATATTCTATGATATAAGACTTCTCACACTTAAGGCAGTCTCCGATAAATCTCAAGGCTCTGTGAATATTGATATCAAAGTCATCATCTTTAGAATGGATCATCTTGGAAGTCTTAACTATAACTCTGTCAGCTTCTGCAAGATCTTCGTTTTCTATAGAATTACCATTAAGAGAAAAGGTGTCAAACAAAGTCATGGCACAATAGCCATCCTGCAAAGTTCCAAAAGCCATCATATCAAACCATGGACCATCTTTTCTGACATTGTCAAAAAATACAGCTTTTTCTTTGCAATGAGCCGCGCTGCATAAATGAGTATATACGTTGCTGCTAAGATATCCCATGACCTCTCTGTAAGAGCGGCCTTTGACATCTGCATCCGCATTGTCTGTCATGGACAAAAAGGCCGAATTGGCATAGATAAAGAAAGCCTCGCCATCATCATCACCTGTTTCGATAACTTTCAAAACGGCGTAGCCATAGGGTATATCATCATACATATTAAAATTATACTTATGGTATAACTCCTGTACTAGTCTTGATGACAGTCTCAGTTTTTCATCAAATCCCGGCACGCCCATGTCCTTTCTCTAAATCAGTACTCTACTAACTAAATATATCGGCCAAAAAACATAATAATTAAAGCAAAAAATTTTTTGACTTAATATGTGACCCTTAAAAAAATGCCTCCGTCTATATAAATGTACAGAACAAAAGATATGGTGTATAGGCTTGTACATCTTCCCCAAAAGATAAACCTGTAAATGCACCCATCTCAAATAAATAAATGGAGGATATATTATGAAGAAAACATTTGTAAAAGCTCTAACACTGACAACTTCTCTCTCGATCCTTGCAGGATGCTCATCTTCCAAACAGGTAGATGCAACTTACGATCAGGCGACAGATCAAACTTATAATACAATGGGTCCTTGTATTATTGAAGATCCCGCCAGCGACTATAAGTGTGTTGAAACATCCGGTGATTATTATGTTGATAACGAGTGCACTGATACATCCGGCTGTGAAACCGACAGCTACGCCTATGAAGAACCGGATATGAATACAGAAGAATATACCCAGCAAGTCGAAAACGGCTTCACAAACGTATCCGATAATGCACTCTCTACATTTGGAGCAGACGTTGACACGGCATCATATACCAATTTCAGAAGGCTTGTAAATAGCGGATATACAATTGATACTATCCCTGAAGGATCCATCAGAGTTGAAGAGATGCTCAACTATTTCGATTATGATAACCTAAATACAAATGCTGTGAATATCTCATCAGATGTACAGGAAGCTTTCAGCGTAACTTACGAAACAGGAACCTGCCCCTGGAATACAGAAAACGGGCTTTTAGTTATGAACGTAAAGGCCAATCAGACTCAGGTAGATAATGCAGGAACCAATTTCGTATTCCTGATTGATACTTCAGGTTCTATGTCAAGTCCTGAAGAAGAGAGGATAGGCCTTGTAGTACAGTCATTTAATGCATTCCTCGAAACGCTCTCCGGTAATTATACTATCTCAGTTGTTACATATTCAGGAACATCTGAAACTCTCATCGAAGGTTCATCTGACAAAGGTCAGATCAAAGAGGCCTTAACTGCAGCCTACAATAGCTGCGTACAATACGGCGGCGGCACCAATGGCTCCGGAGGAATCACAGCAGCTTACGAGATTGCCAACAAGTACTTTATAGAAGGCGGCAATAACCGCGTCATCATTGCATCCGATGGTGATATGAATCTGGGTCTTACATCTGCAACAGAGCTTACAGACCTTATCACTTCAGAAAAAGAATCCGGTGTATTCCTTACAGTTCTTGGTTTTGGCGCAGGCAACTACTCAGATGCCAATATGGAAGCTATTGCAGATGCAGGTAATGGTAACTATTTCTACATCGATTGTCTAAGTGAAGCCAAGAGAGTTCTGTGCGATAAGATTGCAGAATCAACTGTTACTGTAGCCAAGGATGTAAAGTTTCAGGTAGAATTCAATCCTAATCAGATAAGCTCCTACAGACTTGTAGGATACGAGAACAGAACAATGGCAGCACAGGATTTTGAAGATGACACTAAGGACGGCGGTGAAGTTGGTGCCGGTCAGGATGTAACTGTAGTATACGAACTTGTATATGCAGATGGTGAAGGATCAGATTCAGATCTTAGATACCAAAACGGAGTCCAGACAACTACAGAAGCTGATTCTGATGAGATCCTGGCTCTATCTATCCGTTACAAGAAGCCGGAAGGCAAGAACTCTGATAATGAAAAGTCTGTAGAACTTAACTATGTAATAACACCATCAGAAGGTGATAACTCTGCATCATTCACATTTGCAGCAGCAGTTGTTGAAAGCGCCCTTATAATCTCATCAAGCGCTTATAAAGAAAATGCCAATCTTGAAAACGCGACAGCACGTGCGCAGAACTCTGCAGGCGATGATCCATATAAAACCGAATTCGTAGCCCTTCTTAAACAGCTTCATCAATAAGTAGTCATAAGAAGTTATAAAAAACAAATGCCCCTTACCTCCACAAATTAAAAAAGTACCCTTCTTACCTTTTCATCAGGTTAGGAGGGTACTTTTATGTTCTGCTAAAGTTATAATGACGGGGTACGTTTTAGTTTTTTGCCAGAGGTAAAAAAGTAATATATAAGGAACATGACTGATGTAACAGTCCAGGTAATAGGATATGAGTAAACTACTGTAGTTATCTGGTTCCTAAGTGGAAGTGCATACATGATCCACGCTACTCTCAATAGGCACACTCCGGTTAGCGTCAATATAGTAGGAATAATAGCTTCGCCCATACCTCTAAGTGCCCCGGAGCACATCTCTACACTTATATACAGTATATAATACGGCACCATGGCACACATCATAACATCACCAAAAGCAAGTACATCCTCTTCTGTTGTAAACAATGATAAAAGAGGCATTCTGAAGATATACATAAGAGTTGACAACAAGATAGTGAATGTAGCGGTTATGATAAAGCCTTGTCTGACTGACTGCCGTACTCTGTCGTATTTGCCGGCTCCGTAATTCTGTCCTACAAATGTTGTTACGGATATGCCAAGTGATCCTGTGATCATCCATAACAGTACATCGATCTTGCCATATGCTGCCCATGCCGAAACGGCGTTTTTGCCAAAAGAATTGATAGCAGACTGTATTACAAGATTGGACAAGGAGTACATTGTAGACTGAAATCCTGCAGGAAGGCCTATATGCAGAGTTTTGATAAGTATATTCCTGTCAAAAGATATCTTTGACATATACAGTTTATAAGACTTATCAAGGTGAGTCAGGATATACAGGATAAAGAGTCCGCTTATTGTCTGACATATTATAGTAGCTACTGCAACTCCGGCAACTCCAAGGTTAAGGCCAAGAACAAGGATTATATCAAGTACTATATTACAAAATGTTGCAATGATAAGTACGATCAAAGGTCTCTTGGAATCACCTACCGCACGCAGTATCCCCGCGCCCATGTTGTACATAAGGTTAGGTATCATTCCTATAAAATAGATCCTTAGATATAATACTGACATCTCAACTGTATCCTGAGGCGTGTTTAAAACTTTTATCCCCCAGGGAGCCAGGACTAAGCCTGCTATCATAAATATGGCACCGCCTGCAAGTGCTACAGCTACTGCATTATGTACAGCCTTGGTCACATCATCCTGTCTTCTTGCGCCATAATACTGAGCTATTATTACAGTTGCACCTGATGCAAGGCCTGTAAAAAAGCCCACAAAAAGGTTAACTATCATAGCTGCGGAGCCGCCTACGGCAGCAAGTGCTCCCGAACCCACGAACCTTCCTACTATGATAGCATCTACTGTGTTATATAACTGCTGAAAAAAAGTTCCAAACAAAAGAGGAAAGAAATACTTTAGCATCTCTTTCCAAATCACGCCTTCTGTTATCGCATTATCCGTTTTTTTTCTCATTACAAAGCCTCATTATTTCTGACTTTCATAACTTGATATGATTAACAATGATATTAATTCAATTATAATACTCTACTGGATTCAGTCAAAGTTATGAAAGTCAAGTACTTCCTTGTCCTTATATAAGGACATAGATATAGATTCTAAGACAATTTTCATTGCAAATCAACTAGTGATATTATTCATAAGGATTTTGGGGCATTTTCAAGTTTAACCTCATATTGCGAGCAAAACGAGCAGCTAATGGTTCAAATTGGTATGGCAAGTATATTTTTACAATCGGCATAACATTCTTATCATATTTTTAATCATATTTTAATATTTTTTTGTATTGCATATTGTTATTAAGAGTTTTATAATCAAAATAGAGTAAATAGAATGATTGTTTTTTAGTAAGATAAGTTCTATGAATATGTCTTAAAGCCTACGGACAGGCTTAAGGAGTAAGTTATGAGTATGAATGTAGCAGGTGTTTCAAGCTACCATTCCAACACAGGGAAGTGGATGAAACAACTAATAAGTGGAAAAAAGATAAACTCCGCAGCTGACGATGCTGCTGGCAGCGCCATAGCCCAGAAGCTTAAAAGCGCTGCAACAAGTGCCAATGTTAGCGCTTCCAATTATAATTCGCAGATTCTAAAGAGTAATGTAGCTGATGGAGCCATGAGCGGTATGAATTCATACCTGTCTGATATGACTTCAAAAAGCGTACAGGCTTCCAATGACACTTTGACAGGAAGTGATAAGTCTACCATCTATGATCACATGAATGTTCTAAGTAAGGGCGTATCTTCACTTTCAAATACTACCTACAATGAACAGAATGTCATCTCACAAGACGTGGCATCATCTGCTACTCCATCAGGCTTTGATCTTAGCTCTATAGAAAGTGCAACAGACTCGTTATATTCTGCAATGGCCGCAAACGGAGCTGCAAGTAATGCAGCATCACATGCAGCCAATATAGCATCTATTTCTGAGATCAATCAAGCAGCAGCTCTTAGCCGTATAGAAGATGCGGATATGGCAGCTGCGTCTGTAGGACTTAATACTTCAAAGACTCTTGATCAGGTCAATAATGCAATGCTTAAAAAGCAAATGGAAGATCAGGAAGAAGATAATAAGAGAATACTTGGCGTAAGCTAAGTTAACGACTTTAGAAAATGCTCCCCAAAAGAGTATATCGCAACCCGCCAAAAGGATCGGAATGTAATGTTCCGGTCCTTTTTGGTGTTCACCTATTTCAGTTTACTAATACACTTCTTTGTGTTAACATTTATGATAGCAGTCATTTTAACGATTTAAAGCGTTGCGTTTTAAAGCAGTAAATAGTAAGAGAAAAACTATTCTATTATGGGGAGGCCTAAAATGGCAGTAAAAATCTTATTTCTAATCATCTTTTTTAGCGTAATGATCTTTATCGGAATTGCAACAAGAAAACATGCAGGTAGCGTAGAAGGATTCGTTCTTGGAGGACGATCTGCCGGTCCCTGGCTTACAGCATTTGGCTACGGTACATCCTATTTTTCTGCAGTAGTATTTGTAGGTTATGCAGGACAGTTCGGCTACAAGTACGGAATATCTGCCACGTGGGCAGGCATCGGCAATGCTGTCATAGGCTCTCTTCTTGCATGGCGTATTCTTGGAAGGCGCACAAGAGTCATGACCAAGCATCTTGATTCTAAGACCATGCCTGACTTTTTTGGCAAAAGATTTGAGAGTAGGAGCCTTCGACTTGCTGCTGCCCTTATCTCTTTTGCCTTTCTGATACCATATACATCATCTGTATATAACGGTCTTTCAAGGCTGTTTAGAATGGCTTTCAATATTCCCTATGGCGTATGTGTTATCGTAATGGCCGGTCTTACCTGTGTATACGTAATACTGGGCGGCTACATGGCAACTGTTGTCAACGATTTCGTGCAGGGTGTTATCATGCTCTTTGGTATATCTGCAGTTATCCTCGCAGTCCTTCATAATAACGGAGGATTTATACATGCGCTTACAACACTCTCCACGTATGAATCAGATCTGTCTGTTACACAAGGGATGCAGGGTGCCTTTACTTCTTTCTTCGGGCCCGATCCTCTTAACCTTATGGGCGTTGTCATCCTTACATCCCTTGGTACATGGGGACTTCCTCAGATGGTTGGCAAGTTCTATGCTATCCGCGATGAGAAGGCTATCAAGGCAGGAACTATCATATCCACACTTTTTGCAATGGTAGTAGCAGGAGGTTCATACTTTTTGGGCGGTTTTGCAAGGCTTTATAGCGGCAATGCTGCAATCCTTAATGCTGACGGTTCTGTTGCCTATGATGCCATAGTTCCGACTATGCTCTCAGGGCTTCCTGATATCCTTATCGGAATAGTAATAGTGCTGGTACTCTCAGCTTCCATGTCAACTCTGTCATCGCTTGTACTTACTTCAAGTTCATCTGTTACACTTGATCTTGTAGCTCAGATCAACAAGAAGATGTCAGACAAGGCGCAGCTTCTAACTATGAGAGTCCTTCTGGTTATGTTCATAGCATTATCTGTTATCGTAGCACTTAATCCTCCAACATTCATAGCTCAGCTTATGGGCTATTCATGGGGAGCACTTGCAGGTTCATTCCTTGCACCCTTCCTCTATAGTCTGTACTGGAAAAAGACAACCAAGGCTTCTGTATGGGCCTGCTTCATATCAGGAGTTGGCATCACTATCACCAACATGATATTCCACTACATAGCATCTCCTATTAACGCCGGCGCATTCACTATGGCTATAGGTCTTGTGATAGTCCCTGTAGTGAGTCTCCTAAGTCCTAAGATGAATGAAGATCATATCGATAAAGTATTCGACTGCTACAATCAGAAAGTCACAGTTGAAAAGCGCTACAGCCTTGAAGAAGATGAAAATGAAACTGAAGATGAAGAGGAAGAAGATATTCAAAACAGACTTGATGCCTGATCATCTATAAGTTCCCACATCTTGTCATCTGTAATATGAGATTTAAGTCTTAATATCAGCAGGACCTTGTCACCACCAGCGTCCTGCTGATATTTTCTTTGCCATTTATAAAAGTGAGGACCATCTCCAAGAACCCTTAAATAAGACATGAGGCTTTGAGCTACGTAGTAGGACTGCCTTATATCTGATTCGCAGTCATTGGCATAAAAGCCCTTCCATATCCCATGTTCATGGCTTCTCATAGTATCGTAGCCTTTCTTAAAGGCTCTATAAGAAAGACCTGCTTCATAGAAAGCTTTTATGAATCTCTCATCTCCAGTTCCTTCAAGTACCGCTTCTATAGAACTGCATATTTGCAAGGCTCCAAGATAGCTATAATACAGGTACTGAACCTGGCAGATCAGATTGTCATCAAAAACTATAGCTGCCTTCTTATCTCCTGCAGCTTTTAGTTTATCTTCTACTGACATACAAAATCCAAGATACTCTTTGTATCCTTCTACAGCATCTTCATATTTTTCCTTGAAATAATAAACCTGATCTTTTAGACTATGCCTGTCACAAGCCCACTGTAATTCCAAGGAAGGAGCTATCTTATGATGCCCATCCACATCATTTTCTATTATGTGATACTGTCTTATAAAGCTATCTGCAAGGATCCTGGCGCAGTGATTGGCATACTGTTCTCCTGCATGGTCATCTTCATTTGGTCCATACTTGACGCTGTAATAGGGCCACAAGCTGTACGCCTTTTCAACCATTTTGTTTAGAGCAGAGTCATAATACCTATCTACATAGGCAGATAGATGATTACTTATAGTATATTTTTTATCATTTTGATCCCTACTTATTCCATCTCTCCAAAAAGCCGCTATAAGATCAAGGTAATATGTATGAGGCTTAACATTAGAACAGTTAATGATCCAGAAATCGTCTCCTCCACGTTTTAGCACTTCGCAAAGCTCATCTTCTACAAACTCCGGCGAATTAGGAAGCATAGTCATCATAGCTGCTGCCTGCAGATCATAGAAAGATGCATGATAATAGATCCCATGAGCGCCCATGTCACCCATGCCGGGAAGTGCCATAACTCTTGGATTATGATTATTCTGTCTCCTTGATACCATCTTGCCATAGCCGTTATCAGCCCAGATCCTTATAACATCATCCGGAAGGTCGATGTATCCTCCTTGGTATAATTCCATGATCTCTCCGTAGAGATTAGTACAGCATACAGCGCCTGCATCGTGAGATCTGACCATCTCATACTGTTTTCTTATAAGTTTTGATATAAGCTGTCCTCTTTTAGCTTTGGTATCATAAGAAGGATCATCTGCCCAGAAAGGTCTGTCTCCTTGCCCTCTGAATCCAAGATTCCATATTACGTGGTATTTTTTCTGCTTAGCGATAGCCTTCTCCCAAAGCCCTATAAACAAGTCAGGATACTTGTCAAAAGAAGCTTCGAGCTTCGGATATGCTCTTGAAAACATCTCTGCACCCAAAGGTTCAGCATGATGATGAGTTATATATAGGCCATATTCACCTGCAAGATCTCTGAACCTAACTGCATTAAAATCAGTCCCTGGGATCGTCATATTGCCCCCGCAGCGAAGAAGTGCTTCAAAAGCCATCTCCCAGGGATAATCCTCTTTTACACTGCCATCTACTACAGGCTTCCACTCACTAAGTAAAACCTCATCATTAATAAACCATCCCCTGAATCTAACCTTGTAAGGCTTTGACTCATATGTATAGTCATCCGGAACCCGGTATCCTCTTTTTTTCTTAAATACCTGTTCATTCCAAAACCAGAACTCACCAACTGATAAAAAAGTTTTACTTATGTGATATATCCCATATATAAGTCCAAGATCATCTGATGCATAAATCCCGAGCTTATTATGCTCCAGCGCCTTTATAACAAAACATTCTTTTTGTATATATTCTTCTTTTGGTATACATTCCTCTTTTTTTAATACAATATCCAAAAATCCCCCGCCACTTCTAAGGCAAGTATTTCTGATATCTCTTTCAAGCGCACTGACAGCGCGCCTTACCGGTCTTGACAATATACTATCTGACGTAATCTTAGTACTATATCCAATCTTCATAATAAGAGAACACCTCCTGATTGTAATGATATAGTAGCGCCACCGCCAAAACCACTTAATTTAGTTTAAATAAAGTGCATTTTCAATCAATGTTTAAATCAATTTTCCAATCAATCACAAAACTTCACTCAATAACCAAGACTTCCCACTTGGATGGATCAGCATCCCCAGAGTTTTACAGGGGCAGGCAGTATATAAATCATTGCCACACTTTTTAATCGTTTTATAAAATTCATGAGCGTGATAGATGTAGTTTTTTATTCTGCCCAGGGGTCCGCATGTCTGAGCGTAAGCGAGTTTCGGACCCCAGAATAAAAAGCTGCAGATATCATGCCATGAATTATAAAACGATTAACAGTGTGGCAATGATTTATATACTGCCTGCCCCTGTAAAACTCTGGGGATACTGATCCATCCAAGTGGCAAGCTTCCTCTATAGTCTTTTTATCGAACACAATATATCGTTTTGTTCGATAAGTCTCGGTCAATTTTTAATCGTTTGTTCATTAACTCTCCTTGCCTATGGATTCGTTATTTCGTCTATGATATTTTGTTTTTTAAGTTCTAAAGGTTGAAATTGTTCTATTGCCAACCACAAATCACATGATCAAAAGGGAGGAGTTAGTAAATGTCTGATAAGTACCCGTTAACCGCAGCACAGATGCTCCACTACAGATGGATACGCCAATATCATACCCAGCAGGTATCCGGCCTTAGCGTAGTAGCATCTTTGAAAGCGGATCTTGATTTCGATATACTAAAAAAATGTATCGAAAAAGAACTCGAAAGATATAAATGCCTTAGAGTTCAGTTCACAAAGCCTGATAAAGATGGCCTTATCTACCAGTATATCCCTGAAGAAAACAATATAAGCATATCATTTAAAGATCTGTCTGATATGTCCCTTGCGCAGGCAGATGACATCCTTCAAAAACTTGCTTATACGACCTTTGACGGCGATGATATCCCCATGTGCGAATTCATGCTTGTAAAGCTCCCTAACGGATACAACGGTTTTTGGATCCATATAGATCACCGCCTTATGGATTCCTGCGCAGTAGTTGTTATGGTCAATGACATCATGTCGCTGTACACCCATTACCGCTTTGGAAGCGACTATCCGGAACCTCTGGCCGACTATGAAAGCGTTCTTACAAGTGACCTAAAGAAAGCTTCAAATGAGAAAAGGCATGCCAAAGATCAAAAATTCTGGAATGATCTTTTGGATGAATGGGGAGAGCCTCTTTATTCTGACATTCAAGGACCATCCGTACTAGAAGCTTCAAGAAAAAGACATAAGAACAAAAACTTAAGAGCTGCAGATATAGAACTTAAGGATCTGTTCGTCGCAGTTAAAGATTATCAGCTTGATCCTAGATCAAGTGGCACTCTTATGGACTTTTGTATGAACCATCAGCTGTCCATGACCAATCTCCTGCTGCTGGGACTACGTACATATCTATCTAAAGTAAACAATGGTCAGGAAGATATATCTATTGAAAACTTTATATCCAGAAGATCAACCAAAGATGAATGGACTTCGGGAGGAAGCCGCACCATCATGCTCCCTTGCAGGACAGTGATATCTTCTGATACAGAATTCCTCACCGCCGCATATGAGATCCAGAATATGCAAAACCGCATCTATATGCACAATAGCTATGACCCGGCCCTTATATGGGACGAGATCAAAAAGCGATACAACACTCCGGATAACACTTCATATGTAAGCTGCTATCTGACTTACCAGCCACTTACTGTAAAGCCTGACAATCCATACCTTAAAGATATACCCCTTCACACTAAATGGTTTGCCAACGGAGCAGCTACCAAGAAGATGTATCTCACCGTATCCCATACTGCAGACGGCGGTATGAACTTCTCCTATCACTATCAGACTGCTGCGCTTAGTGAAAAGGATATAGAGCTTTTAAATTATTATCTTATGAGGATCATATTTAGAGGCGTAGAACAGCCAAACTTATCAATTGAAGAGATCACAAGTTTGTAAGTGTTCCACTTTCAAACCCAAATTGATGACGCGAGCTCCATCAATTTGAACCATTAGTCACTCGTTTCACTCGCGACATGAGGTTAAAATGGTCTAAAAAAGGAGGTTAATATTATGAAAAAAGAACTGTTATTCAAATCTATTGTTGCTCAGTACTGCAAGATAAAACCCGAAGATATCAAGGATGATCTTAGATTCCGTGAAGACCTTGGGCTTAGCTCTCTTGATTTTATGTCAATGCTTGGAGAGCTTGAAGATGAGTTCGATCTAAGTCTTGATGAGGACAAGGTCATCAATATCCGCACAATCCACGAAGCTCTTAATCTTATTAGTAACCCGGAGGTGGCAGGATGACACATACAATCAAAGATCTCTGGCAAAAAAGCGTCCAGTCTTATCCAGACCTTACTGCCATCAAATATCTGGATCATAAGAACATCTGTAGGGTATCATATAGCGAACTTGACGAAATGATAAGCATGATAGGAAGAGGGCTTTTAGTCAAAGATTATAGCTCTTCCCACATAGCTATAATAGGCGAATCATCATATATGTGGGTTGCTTCATATTTTGGAATCGTAACAGGAAGCAATATCGCAGTTCCTCTTGATGCATCCCTTCCTGAAGATGAGATCACAGATCTTATTAACAGAGCAGACTGCGAAGCCCTGTTTATAAGTCCCAAGCTTGTTAATATCATAAAAGCATCGTCCGCCAAATGTCCCAAACTCCGAGACATATGGTATATGTCAGAATATACTCCTGAAGGCATTGCCGATGAATCCTTTAAGGTGGATAGTATTTATAATCTTATGTCCCTTGGAACTCTCACATCATCTCTACCATCTCCCGGTGAAGACGACCTCGCAACTATAATCTTCACCTCAGGAACTACCGGTAAGAGTAAGGGAGTAATGTTAACATATAAGAACCTGTATGATAATGTTGTAAACGTAGACTATACTGCTGATCCCGGAGCAGTAGTTCTAAGTGTACTTCCCATCCATCATGCATATTGCCTTGTAATGGACTGGATGAAAGGCTTTTCTTTAGGCGCATGCATATGCATCAATGATTCACTAATGCATATGGTCAGGAATATGAGTATCTTCAATCCTGATATCATGCTGATGGTGCCTCTTATGATAGAATCTGTGTACAAGAAGATCGCAGCTACGATAAACTTATCTGCTTCTACAGATAGCACTTCTCAAAACAGTGCATCTCAAGATATCTCGCCTATAAAGAATGCGCCTTCTACCAACACGCATTCTTCTATAAATGCAGCTCTAACTACTAAGATATTTGGATCAAATCTCAAGATAATCTTCACTGGAGGTGCTCATCTTGATCCATACTATATTGATAGATTCAATGAATTTGGTATTGATATATTCGAAGGCTATGGTATGTCAGAATGCTCTCCTGTTATCACAACCAATACATTGACAGATCATAAAAAAGGTTCTATCGGAAAGCCGCTTCCAAATGTGGAGCTGTCCTTTGAAGATGGTGAGATCCTTGTTAGAGGTACCAGTGTTATGAAAGGGTACTACAAGATGGAAGAAGAGACAGATAAGGCTCTTAAAGATGGCTGGATGCATACAGGCGACAAGGGATACCTTGACGATGACGGATACCTTTATATAAACGGAAGAGTCAAGAACCTTATCATATTATCAAACGGTGAAAATGTATCCCCGGAAGAGATTGAGAATAAGCTCTCACTAAATCCTTTAGTTCGTGAAGTGATAGTAAGCGGAGATAATAACGGCCTTACAGCATCCATATATCCTGACGAAGATGTAACCAAACAAAAAGGCCTGTCCAAAGATTCAGTTCAGGAATCTTTACAGGCCATAATAGATAATTTTAACGCTGCGCAGCCATCCTACAGGCATATCACAAAGCTTATAATACGAGATGATCCTTTTGAAAAAAATGCTACAGGCAAGATCAAGCGCTTTGGAAACAACCAAGCAAGGTCATCCCAAAAGGCTGTATAGACTTCATAACTATCTCAGATTATTTCTTACGGCAGACATTGAATTATATATAAGAATCTCAATTTATTTTTAATAGTCTCGATGTATTCATAGTTATGATATTAAGAAAGCATCAATCCCACAGGTACGGAAGGACTCCCTTAAGGAAGGTCTGAGCCAGAATATCTGCAACATCTTCAGCGGGGGACTCAAAGTTCTCCGCTGTCCATTTATGAAGTATACCTATTGTAAAACCAATAGTTCCTGCAATAAGGAAGGTAAAATGCTCTCTGGACTTAGGGACAGCACTCCCTTCTTTGCCAGTACCTGATACATATCTATGGAACATAGTCATAGCTTTTTCCAAAAAGGAATTGCCCCTAGGGCTCTTAAAAAGTCCAGCAAGAAACAGATTGTCCCTTGTATAATTGCAGATAGCAAGGAAATATGACCTGCAAAGCTCATGATCATTTTGCGGATGAAAGGATTCCATAAGTCTGAAGATATCATCAATAGTCTTATCTTCAGCCGCGCTTATAAGCTCGGTGACATTCTCATAATGATTATAAAAAGTACTACGCACGATTCCTGACTTTTTGACAACATCAGAGACCGAGATCTTATCGTAGTCTTTTTCCTTTAATAGAAGAAAAAAAGAATCTATTATCGCTTCTTCTGCAGTGCTGTATCTAACGTCTTGTTCGTTCAAGTTTTTTCTCCCTTGAGGCCTTTTATTATAGAACTATCTGCTACTTTAATATCCTTCCTATAGTTATACCATTATTTTCACGTCTTGTTTATCTTCTTGATCCATTTTCCGCTATGTAGTCTTACAATACAAACTATACATTTGATAAACTGATCTATCCTGAGCATTATATATACATAGAATCCCGGCCACTTAAGTATAAGTCCGGTGATAGCTCCAAGTGGTATGCTGCAAACCCACAAAAAGATAATATCTGCAACCATGAGGAATTTGGTATCTCCGCCTCCTCGCAGCGTACCCTTGGTAAGGATACTATTAGCAGCCTGAAACCAGATCACCAGAGCAACCGCATGCATAAGGTCCGTAGCAAGGTCGGCAGTTTCAGGTTCAATCTTATAAAAGCCTACAATCATTTTAGAAAGCACAAGTACCAAAAGGCATCCTGCTCCGCCTATAAGAAAACCAAGTGCAGCAAAGGTATATCCCTGCTGCCTTGCTTTGTCTACATCGCCTCTTCCAAGAGTTATACCTGTGATGGTGCAGCTTGCCTGACTTATTCCCTGTATTACTACTGTCGCAAGTGACATTACTACAGTAGTTATAGAATTAGCTGCCACAAAGCTTGCACCGATATGGCCCATTACAACTGCTACAGCGCTGTTACCAAGGCCTAGAAGTGTATCTGATATAAGAACCGGAATCGATATCCTTATATATTCTGGAAGCAGGTCCTTAACAGACATACTAAGATCTGTGATACGCAGTCCGATATTAGTATCCTTAAACAGCATAAAGCCCATGATCACTGTAAATTCTACTATTCTTGCAATAAGGGTTCCAAGCGCTGCACCGTTAACACCCATCTGAGGTGCTCCAAGCTTACCAAAGATGAATACCCAGTTAAAAAATATATTTATAAAAAAAGAACAGCAGCTTGAAATAAGCGGAATATTGGCCTTGCCGACGCTTCGCAGCATAAGGCTTGAAGTCAGGGCAAATCCATTAAGATAATAACATGGAATTGATATAAGAAGATACCCCGTACCCTTAACTATAACTTCCTTATCAGAAGTAAACATCCTCATGATCATATCAGGACACAAAAAAGTTACCAGGGCAAAGATCGTAGCAACTATCAACAGTAGCCTGAACATGATATTGACAGACTTCTTCATGTTCTGCTTCTCTTTCATTCCAAAAAATCTGCTGACAAGTACACT